>PJTS01000035.1_pt1 | contig 143737 bp, 120 predicted proteins | sample 1512251 | NCBI WGS metagenome assembly PJTS01 (sample SAMN08177686, study PRJNA422409) | Soil metagenome, whole genome shotgun sequencing project. | isolation source: Soil (2) enriched on wood chips: alkali lignin treatment | place: USA: Madison | collected 2015-01-15 | reverse complement strand
TTTCCCCCAACACGGGGATCGATAGTGCGTGTTAAGGAGAAGCAACATGCAAGAAGGGCAAAACCGTAAAACATCGTCCCTGAGTATTCTCGCCATCGCTGGGGTGGAGCCGTATCAAGAGAAGCCGGGCGAAGAGTATATGAACGAAGCCCAGCTGTCGCACTTCAAGCGAATCCTTGAAGCATGGCGTAATCAACTTAGGGATGAAGTCGATCGCACCGTTACGCATATGCAGGACGAAGCCGCTAACTTCCCGGACCCGGTAGACCGTGCCGCCCAGGAAGAAGAGTTCAGCCTTGAACTGCGTAACCGTGACCGCGAACGCAAACTGATCAAGAAAATTGAAAAGACGCTGAAAAAAGTCGAAGACGAAGATTTCGGCTTCTGCGAGTCCTGCGGTGTCGAGATCGGCATTCGTCGTCTGGAAGCCCGTCCAACAGCCGACCTGTGTATCGACTGCAAAACGCTGGCAGAAATCCGCGAAAAACAGATGGCCGGTTAATTCCGACCCTGTCATAACGCTATCACAGGCGGGAGTCTTCTCCCGCCTGATTACTTTCTGCGCTGTGTAATTATGCCTGCTGACTATATTGGGCGCTTCGCGCCATCCCCCTCTGGCGAACTGCATTTTGGCTCGCTCATTGCCGCACTTGGCAGTTATCTGCAAGCCCGTGCCCGACAGGGTATCTGGCGTGTACGTATCGAAGATATTGACCCCCCGCGTGAAGTTCCCGGTGCAGCAGAGACTATTCTGCGTCAGCTGGAACATTACGGCCTGCACTGGGACGGCGACGTGCTGTGGCAGTCGCAGCGTCACGATGCCTATCGCGAACGCCTGGCCTGGCTGCACGCCCAGGGACTCTCTTATTACTGCACCTGCACCCGCGCGCGCATTCAGAGCGTCGGCGGCGTCTATGACGGTCATTGCCGCACCCAGCATCACGGCCCGGAAAACGCGGCGGTGCGTGTGGTGCAGCAGCACCCGGTGACCCGGTTTACCGATCAGCTACAGGGCGAACTCCGTGCCGATCCCCGACTGGCGGGCGAGGATTTCATTATCCATCGGCGCGACGGGCTGTTTGCGTATAACCTGGCGGTCGTCGTGGATGACCATTTCCAGGGAGTAAATGAAATTGTTCGCGGTGCCGATCTGATCGAACCCACCGTGCGACAGATTTCGCTCTACCAGCTGTTTGGCTGGCCGGTGCCGGACTATATCCATTTGCCGCTGGTGGTGAATGAAAAAGGGATGAAACTCTCGAAACAGAATCATGCCCCGGCATTACCGACAGGCGATCCTCGCCCTGTTCTTATCAATGCTTTACAATTTCTAAACCAGGATGTAACACATGAGTGGCAGGATCTGCGAACCGAGGAATTACTGGCAAAAGCGGTCTCCCGGTGGTCGCTAAACCGCGTGCCGAAAATCCAGCATTCTCAAATGCGTCTCGCTGAGCTATGATTAGCCGCTATTTTTTGTCCTGAATTCTGAAACACACACTACCGAGGTGTACTATTTTTACCCGAGTCGCTAATTTTTGCCGTAAGGTGCTGAGCCGCGATGAGAGCATGGCGGAAGACGTCATTGTTCAAAATACGATGTCGGTTATTCCGCGCGAGCAGCATGCTATTTCCCGCAAAGATATCAGTGAAAACGCCCTGAAGGTCCTTTATCGCCTGAATAAAGCCGGCTATGAGGCCTATCTTGTTGGTGGCGGGGTGCGTGACTTACTGCTGGGCAAAAAGCCAAAAGATTTTGACGTGACCACCAGCGCCACCCCTGAGCAGGTGCGTAAATTATTCCGTAACTGCCGCCTGGTCGGTCGTCGCTTCCGCCTTGCTCACGTCATGTTTGGCCCAGAAATCATCGAAGTCGCTACTTTCCGTGGTCATCACGAAGGCACCCCATCAGACCGCACGACCTCTCAGCAAGGTCAGAACGGTATGCTGCTGCGTGACAACATCTTTGGCTCTATCGAAGAAGATGCCCAGCGTCGTGATTTCACCATCAACAGCCTCTATTACAGCGTGGCTGACTTTACCGTTCGCGATTTCGTCGGCGGCGTGCCGGACCTGAACGCGGGTCTGATCCGCCTGATCGGCAACCCGGAAACGCGCTACCGTGAAGATCCGGTGCGTATGCTGCGCGCCGTGCGCTTTGCCGCCAAGCTTGATATGCGGATCAGCCCTGAAACCGCCGAGCCGATCCCGCGCCTGGCAACGCTTATCAACGATGTGCCACCGGCGCGTCTGTTTGAAGAGTCGCTGAAGCTGCTGCAGGCGGGCCACGGTTTTGCTACCTATCAGCTGCTGCGCGAATACAGCCTGTTCCAGCCTCTGTTCCCGACCATCACGCGCAACTTCACCGAAAAAGGTGATAGCGCCATGGAACGCATCATCGATCAGGTGCTGAAGAACACCGATAACCGCATTCAGAACGATATGCGCGTTAACCCGGCGTTCCTCTTCGCCGCGATGTTCTGGTATCCGCTGCTGGAAACCGCGCAGAAGATTGCCCAGGAAAGCGGCCTTGCCTATTACGATGCCTTTGCGCTGGCCGCCAACGATGTGCTGGATGAAGCCTGCCGCTCGCTGGCTATCCCGAAACGTATTACCACGCTGGTGCGTGATATCTGGCAGCTTCAGCTGCGGATGTCCCGCCGTCAGGGTAAACGTGCCTGGAAGTTAATGGAGCATCCAAAATTCCGCGCAGCTTACGATCTGATGGCCCTGCGTGCCGAAGCGGAAAACGACCGCGAACTGCAGCTTCTGGTGCAGTGGTGGGGTGAGTTCCAGGTCTCTGCACCACCGGCGCAGAAAGACATGCTGGGCGAGCTGGATGAAGAGCCAGCGCCGCGTCGCCGCCATCGTCGTCCGCGCAAACGCGCTCCACGCCGCGAAGGCGCAGCATGACGCTTGCGTACATCGCTATCGGCAGCAATCTGGCCTCTCCGCTGGAGCAGGTGAATGCTGCCGTTCAGGCGTTGGGCGACATCCCGCACACCCGCGTCGTCGCCCTCTCTTCGTTTTACCGCACTCCCCCGCTAGGCCCGCAGGATCAGCCCGACTACCTGAATGCCGCCATCGCGCTGGAAACCGCACTCAGCGCCGAAGCGCTGCTGGACAACACCCAGCGCATCGAGTTGCAGCAGGGGCGCGTGCGTAAAGAAGAACGCTGGGGACCGCGCACGCTCGACTTAGACATCATGCTGTTTGGTGATGCGCAGATCCACACCGAGCGTCTTACGGTGCCGCATTACGATATGAAACGCCGCGGCTTTATGCTCTGGCCACTGTTTGAAATCGCCCCTGACCTCACCTTTCCCGACGGCGAACATTTAAGCGCCCTGCTGGCGCAGTTGAACGCCGAAAAACCTGCCCACTGGTAACACGAAATTTTTAGTTATTAACCCTGAAATATTTGTGGTTAATCGGTTACCTAAAATCATTGTTCCCTCGAATGTTACTGTTAGAATGCGCAAAGATTCGCTTTGGGCTATCAGGAAACAGTATGAAACCAACCACCATCGCCACCTTGCAGAAATGCAAACAGGACAAGCAGCGCTTCGCCACTATTACCGCCTATGACTACAGCTTCGCCAAACTTTTTGCCGAAGAGGGCATTAACGTCATGCTGGTTGGCGACTCGTTAGGGATGACGGTCCAGGGACATGACTCCACCCTGCCGGTGACGGTAGACGATATTGCTTACCACACCCGGGCGGTGCGCCGCGGAGCGCCCGCCTGCCTGCTGCTCGCCGACCTGCCGTTTATGGCTTATGCCACACCGGAGCAGGCATTTGAAAATGCCGCCACGGTGATGCGCGCCGGGGCCAATATGGTCAAAGTGGAAGGCGGCGCCTGGCTGGTTGAGACCGTACGCATGCTCACCGAGCGCGCGGTGCCGGTCTGCGGCCATCTCGGATTAACCCCGCAGTCGGTGAATATCTTTGGCGGCTATAAGGTGCAGGGGCGCGGCGACGCCGCCCAGACACTGTTTGATGATGCGCTCGCCATCGAAGCTGCGGGAGCACAGCTTCTGGTGCTGGAGTGCGTGCCGGTCGCACTGGCAAAACGTATCACCGACGCGCTGACGATCCCGGTGATCGGCATTGGCGCCGGTAACGTTACCGACGGCCAGATCCTGGTAATGCATGATGCGTTTGGCATCACCGGTGGGCACATCCCGAAATTTGCGAAGAATTTCCTTAGCGGCGCCAGCGACATCCGCGGCGCGGTCAGGCAGTATATTGCCGACGTTGAATCGGGTGTTTACCCGGGTGAAGAACACAGTTTCCAGTAAGGAGTCTTGTCGTGCTAATCATTGAAACCCTGCCGCTGCTGCGCCAGCACATTCGCCGTTTGCGCCAGGAAGGTAAACGTATCGCGCTGGTGCCTACCATGGGCAACCTGCATGACGGCCACATGAAGCTGGTGGACGAAGCCAAAGCCCGCGCCGATGTGGTGGTGGTGAGTATTTTTGTTAACCCGATGCAGTTCGACCGTGCCGACGACCTGGCGCGCTACCCGCGCACGCTGCAGGAAGACTGCGAGAAGCTGAAAAAGCATAAGGTGGATTTCGTCTTCTCCCCGGCCCCGAACGATGTCTATCCGAAAGGCACGGAAGAGACCACTTTTGTCGACGTGCCGGGTATCTCTACCATGCTGGAAGGGGCCAGCCGTCCGGGTCACTTCCGCGGCGTCTCGACCATCGTCAGCAAGCTGTTTAACCTGGTGCAGCCGGATATTGCCTGCTTCGGTGAGAAAGATTTCCAGCAGCTGGCGCTGATCCGCAAAATGGTGGCCGACATGGGCTACGACATTGAGATCGTTGGCGTGCCGATCGTACGGGCCAAAGATGGCCTGGCGCTGAGTTCGCGCAACGGTTACCTCACCGCCGAACAACGTAAAATCGCCCCGGGCCTGTACCAGGTGATGAGCACCATGGCGACCCAGTTGAAAAGCAAAGAACTGAACAGCGAAGAGATCGTGGCTCTGGCGGAACAGGCGCTGAACGATCGGGGCCTTCGGGCTGACGATGTGCAGATCCGCGATGCTGACACCCTGCTGGCGCTCTCGTCTGACAGCAAGCGCGCGGTGATCCTGGTGGCCGCATGGCTCGGCCAGGCGCGCCTGATTGACAACACTGTAGTTGAACTGGCTCAGTAAGCACTGAGCATAACCATGCTAACGGATTAGTTTTCCTCCGCCCCTTCTTCGGGAGGGGATACGATAAAGAGTTAAGGTAACGTCATGATTCGCAAAATGCTGCAAGGTAAGCTTCACCGTGTGAAAGTCACGCAGGCCGATCTGCACTATGAAGGCTCCTGCGCGATCGACCAGGATTTTCTCGACGCAGCGGGTATTCTTGAAAACGAAGCCATTGATATCTGGAACGTGAGTAACGGCAATCGTTTCTCAACCTATGCTATCGCGGCTGAACGTGGTTCTAAAATTATCTCTGTCAACGGTGCAGCAGCGCATTGTGCCAACGTGGGTGATATCGTCATCATCGCCAGCTTTGTCATGATGTCCGATGAAGAAGCACGCCGCTGGCAGCCAAAAGTCGCCTACTTTGAAGGTGATAACGACATGAAACGTACCGCGAAAGCGATTCCGGTTCAGGTCGCCTGATCGTTATCCTTGCGGCTGATTACTGATCAGCCGCGACATTGTCTCTAAAGAGTCCGTTCTGAGCACATATAAGCGCTTCAGCAGGAATGGATTATCCCCCGGTTTCACCTTCCCCTTCACCGTCGTCACCGCCAGATGAAAGCCCGCGTCGTTGGCCGCTTTAACCGCGTTATTGTTATAGCCGCCGAACGGGTACGAGAGATACAGCACGTGCGGGTTGAATTGCGCCAGCGCGCGACGGGAGTGTTTAAAATCCATCAGCACGTTCTGGTAGGTGCGGCTCAGCAGGATGGGATGACGGTAGTTATCCACCCGATGCAGAAAATGGGTGTGTGACTGGACGTCAAACACATCCTGGATCTCGCGCAGCTCGGAAATGCTCATAAACTGTAGCGATCGGGGATCCCACTTCAGCGGATGGGCTTTGATCCGCGAGGAGATAATAAACGCCGTGGCGTGAAAACCGTACTGCTTCAGGATCGGCCAGGCGTAGCGGCTGACCGACTTCAGGCCGTCGTCAAAGGTGATCACCACCGCACGAGCCGGCAGGTTCATTTTGTTACGCACATAGCCTTCCAGCTGGTACATCGTCAGGGTGGTGTAACCCTGATCGCGCAGCCAGGCCATCTGGTTATTGAAGGCGCGTACGCTGGTGGTGGTTGAGGTATGGCGAAAACGGGTGTTCTCTTCGTCCCGCAGGATATGGTGATAAGTCAGAACCGGCAGACCGTTATCCTCCTGAGCATCAAGGCTGCTGACCCAGGCCAGGCGGTTGGCGATGCGGATCTGATACCAGGTCTGGTTAAGCCGGTCCTTCAGCTTGCTGAGGATCGGGTAACGCAGATTATCCGCCAGGGTGCCGAACGGCGCGCTTCCGGCATTGGGCGCGTTATAGACCGGCGTATCCTTCCAGGTGATCAGGTTCTGGTTGCTGAGCGGCTTGTTCAAATCGCCCAGGCTGTCCTCCACGCGCTGTTTGCCCTGCACTTCGCCGAGATGACCTTTGTCGATAAAGCCCGTGCCAAAGCCAAAACGGAACTCATAGTAATCCGCGGCGGTAGGCACCACTGCAATGATTTGTCCGGCACGCACGTTGCCGACGGTGACGACATTATTGCCCACCTGCGCCCAGATGGCGGCATCTTCGGTGGTTTGCATATAGCGGGGCGGGAGCCCTGGCTGGCTGAGCAGACTGGCAGACACGCCGCCGGAAACCAGCAGCAAAAACAGGAGACAAATACGCGAGAACATAGGGGTTTATTCAATACGAAAATCGGACGCCATTGTAACAAAAGCGGCAGCAAAACCCATGATTAATATTTCTACAGCTCATGAAGCAGGACAAAGGGCGGGTTTTTCTGTTGCTGATGCCACAGGCTGCTCACTTCCGGTGCGCCGCGGGCCACAATGGTCTCGCGAAAGCCGATGCTGTCGGTGATCTCCCGCAGAGGATACATCAACTCCAGCAGCGGATAGCTTATCCCGGATATTACTTCGCAGTTGGCATGCTTGTGGCTGAGCAGTGCCGCCGCACGATAAGGGGCTGCGCCGGAGATATCGGTCAGGAAAATCACCCCGTCACCACTGTCGGCCCGATGCTGGGCATCGCACAGCATACGGCTGAGCATATTGCAGCTTAATCCTCGCCAGAAATTGACCACCTGGCACTGTTCCAGCGGCCCAAACCGGACGGCGAGTTTATCCGCCATCTCCTGCGCATGTTCATCATGGCACGTGATTACCCAACCCAGCATCGTCACCTCTCATCAGAAAGGGGTAGTCTAACGGAGACAGGAGAGTACGGGGGTGATAAGCATCAATAAAGCGGCCCGGCAACAGAGTGTCGCCGGGCCTGAGGATCAGCTGCGCAGTCCGCGTCCACGCTGGATCAGGTTCCAGCACAGCAGATAGAAGGCCACGATGAAGATCACCAGCACGCCGACGGTGGTTGCCAGCGGTACGTCGGAAATGCCAAGGAAGCCAAAGCGGAAACCGCTGATCATATAGACGATAGGGTTCAGGTGTGACAGCCCCTGCCAGAACGGCGGCAGCAGCGTCAGAGAGTAGAACACCCCGCCGAGGTAGGTCAGCGGCGTCAGGACGAAGGTCGGGATCAGGCTGATATCGTCAAAGGTTTTGGCGAATACCGCATTCAGCAGACCGGCCAGCGAGAAGAGCACCGCCGTCAGCAGCAGCGTCAGGCCGACGAAGAGCCAGGAGTGTACCTGGAACGGCACAAAGAACAGCGAAATCGCCGTGACCAGCACACCGACGCACAGACCGCGCGCCACCCCGCCGCCGACGTAGCCCGCGATGATAACGTGAGTAGGCACCGGCGCCACCAGCAGCTCTTCAATGTTGCGCTGGAACTTGGCGCTGAAGAACGACGAGGCCACGTTGGCGTAGGCGTTGGTGATCACCGCCATCATGATCAGGCCGGGCACGATAAACTGCATATAGGTGAAGCCGTGCATCTCACCGATCCGCGAGCCAATCAGGTTGCCGAAGATAATAAAGTAGAGAGTCATGGTGATCACCGGCGGCACCAGCGTCTGGATCCAGATGCGCATGAAGCGGTTGATCTCTTTGGCCCAAATACTTTTCAGCGCCACCCAGTAAAGCTGCATCATGCCTGATCTCCTTGTTTCTCATGGACCAGCGAGACGAACAGCTCTTCCAGTCGGTTTGCTTTGTTACGCATACTTAATACCTGAATCCCCTGCTGGCTCAGTTGGCTAAAGACGCTGTTGATCCCCTGCTCGCGCAGAACTTCCACTTCCAGCGTTGACGTATCAACCAGCCGGTACTGATAGCCTTCCAGCTTCGGCAGCGCGCTTTTGGCCGCCAGATCGAGAATGAAGGTTTCTGATTTCAGCTTGGAGAGCAGGTTCTTCATCGAGGTGTTTTCCACCAGCTCGCCGTGCTGAATGATGCCGATGTTACGGCACAGCATCTCGGCCTCTTCCAGATAATGGGTGGTGAGAATGATAGTGGTGCCTTTATCGTTTAAATCCTTCAAAAAGCCCCACATCGAGCGGCGAAGTTCAATATCCACCCCTGCGGTCGGTTCATCGAGGATGAGCAGTTTTGGTTCGTGCATTAACGCACGGGCAATCATCAGACGACGCTTCATACCGCCTGACAGCATCCGCGCACGTTCGTTACGTTTTTCCCACAAATCGAGCTGTTTGAGGTACTTTTCGCTGCGCTCAACTGCATCTTTACGCTCCACGCCGTAATAACCCGCCTGGTTCACCACAATCTGCTGAACGGTCTCAAACGGATTGAAGTTGAACTCCTGCGGCACCAGCCCCAGCTGGCGCTTGGCGTTCACTACGTCTTTTTGCAGGTCGTAGCCAAACACGCTCACCCGACCGGAGGTTTTGTTCACCAGCGAGCTGATGATGCCGATGGTGGTGGATTTACCCGCCCCGTTAGGCCCCAGAAGCGCATAAAAATCACCGGCTTCTACTTTGAGATCTATCCCGCGCAGCGCCTGGACGCCGCCCGAGTAGGTTTTTTTTAGTTGCTCAAGCTCAAGTGCAATCGCCATGAATTAGACTACCTATAGTTCTGACACACGTTGTGTGGTTTCATAAAAAGTCGAGTTACCCTATATTAGCGCAACGCAATCACTCGGTTACAGGCCGTTAACCTCCATGAACGACATAGATACACTCATCAGCAATAACGCACTATGGTCAAAGATGCTGCTGGAAGAAGATTCCGGATTTTTTGAGAAACTGTCTCAAGCGCAGAAGCCACGCTTTCTGTGGATTGGATGTTCCGATAGCCGCGTTCCGGCTGAGCGTCTGACGGGCCTCGAACCGGGCGAACTCTTTGTACACCGTAACGTCGCCAACCTGGTGATCCACACCGACCTGAACTGTCTGTCCGTGGTGCAGTATGCGGTTGATGTGCTGGAAGTCGAACACATCATTATTTGCGGCCACTACGGCTGCGGCGGCGTACAGGCGGCGGTAGAGAACACGGAACTGGGTCTGATCGACAACTGGCTGCTGCACATTCGTGATATCTGGTTCAAACATAGCTCACTGCTGGGGCAAATGCCGCAGGAGCGTCGCCTGGATACCCTGTGTGAACTGAACGTAATGGAACAGGTATACAACCTGGGCCACTCCACCATTATGCAATCCGCCTGGAAGCGCGGGCAGAAAGTGACGATCCACGGCTGGGCGTACGGTATTCACGATGGCCTGCTGCGCGACCTGGAAGTGACCGCCACCAACCGGGAAACCCTGGAACAGCGCTACCGTCGGGGCATCTGTAACCTGACTCAGAAGCACGAAAACCACAAGTAAGCCTGCAAAAAAGCCGGGTGGTGCCGAGGTAAAAGCAAAACGGCAACCCGGTTGCCGTTTTTTGGCTTTGCTCCCTCTCCCTGTGGGAGAGGGCTGGGGTGAGGGTATCAAGCCGCACCCAACTCGTTTACTCGTCCAGCAACACCACTTTGCCGATATACGGCAGATGACGGTAGCGCTGCGCGTAGTCAATGCCGTAACCCACCACGAATTCGTCCGGGATTGAGAAGCCGACATACTCCACGGGAACCTGAACTTCACGACGGGTCGGTTTGTCCAGCAGGGTACAAATCGCCAGCGATTTAGGGCCACGCAGGCTGAGAATTTCGCGCACCTTCGACAGGGTGTTACCGGAGTCGATGATGTCTTCAACAATCAGAACATCTTTGCCGCGAATATCTTCATCCAGGTCTTTAAGGATTTTCACATCACGAGTCGTCGACATACCGCTGCCATAGCTGGAGGCGGTCATAAAATCGACTTCATGGGAGACCTGCACTTCGCGGCAGAGATCGGCCATAAACATGAAGGAACCGCGTAACAGACCCACTAACACCATCTCGCTGCCGCTGTCTTTATAGTGTTCGGTGATCTGACGACCGAGTTCGGCGATACGCGCTTTGATTTCCGCTTCCGGGATCATCACTTCAACAGTATGTTTCATTTTACTAACCGTATGTTTTTATAACGAATTTCTCAATGCCGATGGCTTCACGTCCGGCATCGCTACATAAGCCCTGAAGTATACCAGCAAATGGATCCGCCTGGCGCATCTGTTCATAAAAGCCAGATTTGTGATTCCGATCACACTTGTTAAGTCCTATAATTAATTGCTATCAAAAAATTAACAAACTTAAAGAGTACTTTTTATGGCGGAAACAAAAGTTCAACCTTCACGGTTACTCGTGAAGCTAACAGCGCTGTTCGCAGCCTTATGCGGGCTTTACCTGCTAATAGGTGGAGTCTGGCTGGTAGCCATTGGGGGTTCCTGGTACTACCCGATTGCTGGCGTAGTGATGCTGGGTGTCGCCCTGATGTTATGGCGCAGTAAACAATCGGCACTGTGGCTTTATGCCGCCCTGCTGCTTGCCACGATGATCTGGGGCGTCTGGGAGGTCGGCTTCGACTTCTGGGCCTTGACCCCGCGTAGCGATATTCTGGTCTTCTTCGGTATCTGGCTGATCCTGCCTTTCGTCTGGCGTCGACTGTTCGTGCGTTCCGGCGGGGCGGTGACTGCTCTGGTCGTGGCGCTGCTGATTAGCGGTGGCATCCTGACCTGGGCGGGTTTCAACGATCCGCAGGAAGTAAAAGGTACCCTGAGTGCCGACGCTACCCCGGCGGCAGCCATCTCTGAGGTCGCAGATGGCGACTGGCCTGCCTACGGTCGTAACCAGGAAGGCCAACGTTACTCGCCACTGAAGCAGATCAATGCCGATAACGTACACAAGCTGAAAGAGGCCTGGGTATTCCGTACTGGCGATCTGAAGTTGCCGACCGATCCGGGCGAACTGACCAACGAAGTTACCCCGATTAAAGTTGGCAACATGCTGTATCTCTGTACCGCTCACCAACGTCTGTTTGCACTGGATGCGGCTACCGGTAAAGAGAAATGGCACTACGATCCGCAGCTTAAACCTAACTCCTCGTTCCAGCACGTAACCTGTCGTGGCGTCTCTTACCACGAAGCGCGTGCCGATAATGCCAGCCCGGAAGTCATTGCTGATTGTCCGCGCCGCATTATGCTGCCAGTGAACGATGGTCGCCTGATTGCCCTCAACGCTGAGACCGGCAAGCTGTGCGAAACCTTCGCCAACAAAGGTATCCTGAATCTGCAGACCAACATGCCGGATCAAACTCCGGGTCTGTATGAGCCAACTTCTCCGCCGATCATCACCGATAAAACCATCGTGATCGCCGGGTCGGTAACGGATAACTTCTCTACCCGTGAAACCTCCGGTGTAATCCGTGGTTTTGACGTTAACACCGGTAAGCTGCTGTGGGCCTTTGACCCGGGTGCGAAAGATCCAAACTCTATCCCGTCGGATGAGCACACCTTTACCTTCAACTCACCGAACTCCTGGGCGCCAGCCGCCTATGACGCGAAGCTGGACCTGGTCTATCTGCCGATGGGCGTGACCACGCCAGATATCTGGGGCGGTAACCGCACACCGGAACAGGAACGTTATGCCAGCTCCGTACTGGCGCTGAACGCCACCACCGGGAAACTGGCATGGAGCTACCAGACCGTTCACCACGATCTGTGGGATATGGATCTGCCGTCCCAGCCGACGCTGGCTGACATCACCGTTAACGGCCAGACCGTACCGGTGATCTACGCCCCGGCAAAAACCGGTAATATCTTTGTACTGGATCGTCGTAACGGCCAGCTGGTCGTGCCGGCACCGGAAAAACCGGTTCCGCAGGGCGCAGCGAAAGGCGATTACGTTACTAAAACCCAGCCGTTCTCTGATCTGAGCTTCCGTCCGAAGAAAGATCTCAGCGGGGCAGACATGTGGGGTGCCACCATGTTTGACCAGCTGGTGTGCCGCGTGATGTTCCATCAGCTGCGCTATGAAGGCATCTTCACACCACCATCCGAGCAGGGCACGCTGGTGTTCCCGGGTAACCTGGGGATGTTCGAATGGGGCGGTATCTCGGTGGATCCAAACCGTCAGGTGGCAATTGCTAACCCGATGGCGCTGCCGTTTGTGTCGAAGCTGATCCCACGTGGCCCAGGCAACCCGATGGAGCAGCCGAAAGACGCTCAGGGTACAGGTACAGAGTCCGGTATTCAGCCGCAGTACGGCGTGCCGTATGGCGTGACGCTGAACCCGTTCCTCTCTCCGTTTGGCCTGCCGTGTAAACAGCCTGCATGGGGTTATATCGCAGCAACGGATCTGAAGACCAATCAGGTCGTCTGGAAAAAACGTATTGGTACGCCACAGGACAGCATGCCGTTCCCGATGCCGATCCCGGTGCCGTTCAATATGGGTATGCCGATGCTGGGTGGCCCAATCTCCACCGCCGGTAACGTGCTGTTCATTGGCGCGACTGCCGATAACTACCTGCGCGCATACAACATGAGCAACGGCGAGAAACTGTGGCAGGGTCGTCTGCCTGCGGGTGGACAAGCCACGCCAATGACCTATGAGGCCAATGGTAAGCAGTTTGTGGTGATTTCCGCAGGGGGTCACGGTTCGTTTGGTACGAAGATGGGCGACTACATTGTTGCCTACGCCTTGCCTGACGAGAAGTAAAAGCAAAACGGCAACCAGGGTTGCCGTTTAAAAGATCCAGGCCCGGTAGGCGTTAGCGCCACCGGGCTTTTTTATACGGTGAAGCCGAGCATCATCCCCGTATCTTCATGCTCTAACAGATGACAGTGCGCCATATAGGCAAACTCTTTCGGCGCAGCATGATCGAACTTCACTAACACCTCGCTCACTCCGCCCTCAACGCGCACCGTATCCTTCCAGCCCGCACGATGCACCGCTGGCGCTTTGCCGTTTTCCGCCAGGATGCGGAACTGGGTGCCGTGAATGTGGAACGGGTGCAACATCATGTCGCCCTCCCCTGAGATCACCCAACGCTCATACTGCCCTTTGGTGGCCGCGAACTGCGGGGTATGCATGTCGAAGGCCTGGCCGTTAATGCGGTTGCCGTTATGGAAATCAAACGCATGCATGCTGTGATCCATCCCGCCCATCTTGCCGTGGTCCATCTGACCATGCTCCATCTGGCCGTGGTCCATACCTGCCATTGCCTGGTGCCCGTACTTTTTCATTAATGCCTGCATGCCCATCATGTCCAGCATCGGATCCATCGACAGCAGCAGCTTCCGCTGGGTCAGCCCCTCAAGTGATGGCAGAGCCGGCAGGGTGGTCAGCGTATCCGGCAAGGTGCCCGATGCGGTCACCAGCAGCGGCTGAATGCGCAGCACCGGGTGCGGTTTATCGAACGGCGCCACGGCCATCCCCATCTGGCTGACCGGCAGAGTCACCAGGTCAAACGCCTTGCCGTCGCTGATATCCACCAGCACCTCAAAACGTTCGCCCATCAACATTGGTAGCTCGGTCACCTTCACCGGCTCCGCCAACAGCCCTCCGTCACTGGCGACCACATACAGCGGGCGTTTATCGCTGGCGGCAAAGTTAAGCGAGCGGGCGTTACAGCCGTTGAGCAGGCGCAGACGCAGCCAGCCTTTCGGGGCATTGTGCTGCGGGTAAATCGCGCCGTTGGTCAGCAGCGTGTCACCAAACCAGCCCACCGCGGCGCTCATCACATCCAGCTGATAGTCAATCTGCCCGTCGGCAGTAAATTTTTTGTCCTGGACGATCACCGGTACATCGTCGATGCCCCACTGCTTTGGCAGACGCAGCAGGCGACTTTCGTCATCCTCAATCAGCACCAGCCCGGCGAGTCCCATCGCCACCTGATGCCCGGTTTTCCCGTGCTGATGGGGATGGAACCAGCAGGTTGCCGCTTGTTGGTCCGGGGTAAAGGTCACCGTCCGCTGGCCGCCGGGTTTAATGATGCCATGCGGGCCACCGTCCACCTCGCCCGGCACTTCCAGACCATGCCAGTGGACGGTGGTCTCTTCATTGAGGGTGTTGTGGATAGTTACGGTCAGCGCTTTTCCCTTGTGTAGCTGAATGGCCGGGCCAAGCAGATTGCCGTTGTAGCCCCAGGTGGTGGCGTTGTGCGGGCCAAAAGTGGTTTTACCCGCCTGCACCACCAGCTTCACCTGATTACGCGCATCAGGCGTCAGTAAATTGGGGATTGGCAGAACGGGACGCTCGGCCGCAAAAGCGGCGCGACTCCACAGCGGCAGGGCACTGGCGACACCCAGTGCAGCAGAATATTTTAAAAAATCACGGCGTTGCATGTTCATCTCCGTATTCGCAGCATTCGATGAGATGAGCATAAACCCTCCCCTTGCCGGAAGGTCAAGAAAAGCAGAGAGAATAAAGATCGTCGCACCGGCGGGAAGTGTGCTAACGTTGAATTTCCGTGACGTATTGGTAGAAGCAATGAAGACGTTTTTCCGAACAATTCTGTTCAGCACCCTGATGATGAGTTGCGCAAACAGCTATGCGCTGAGTGAAAATGAAGCCGAAGACATGGCGGATTTAACGGCGGTGTTTGTATTCCTGAAAAACGACTGTGGCTACCAGAATTTACCTAACGGCCAGATCCGTCGCGCGCTGGTCTTCTTTGCTCAACAGAACCAGTGGGATCTGAGCAACTACGACAGTTTTGATATGAAAACCCTCGGTGAAGACAGCTACCGCGATCTCAGCGGCATCGGCATTCCTACAGCAAAAAAATGTAAAGCCCTGGCTCGCGATTCACTGAGCCTGCTCGCCTACGTTAAGTAACTCCCCTCCCGATGCCCTTTTGCTGAATTGATGACCGTGCAACCACGGTCATTGTTAGCTATGATGTTGCGCCTGTTTTAAGCGGGTGTTAACAAAGGAGGTATCATCCCATGGCCGAAAAGAAAATGTGGCATGAAACGCTGCATGACCAGTTTGGACAGTACTTTGCCATTGATAACGTGCTCTATCATGAGAAAACCGATCATCAGGATCTGATCATTTTTGAAAACGCGGCTTTTGGCCGGGTGATGGCGCTGGATGGCGTGGTGCAAACCACCGAGCGTGATGAGTTCATCTATCATGAAATGATGACTCACGTACCGCTGCTGGCACACGGCAATGCAAAACATGTGCTGATCATCGGCGGTGGCGACGGCGCCATGCTGCGTGAAGTCTCCCGCCACAAAACCATTGAAAGCATTACCATGGTCGAGATTGACGCTGGCGTCGTCTCTTTCTGCCGCCAGTATCTGCCCAATCACAACGCCGGAAGCTACGACGATCCGCGCTTTACGCTGGTGATTGACGATGGCGTCAATTTTGTTAACCAGACGACGCGCACCTTTGATGTCATCATCTCTGATTGCACCGATCCGATTGGGCCAGGCGAAAGCCTGTTTACCTCGGCGTTCTATGAAGGCTGCAAACGCTGCCTGAACCCCGGCGGGGTCTTCGTCGCCCAGAACGGCGTCTGCTTCCTGCAGCAGGATGAGGCTATCGACAGCCACCGTAAGCTGAGCCATTACTTTACTGACGTCAGCTTCTACCAGGCGGCGATCCCCACCTATTACGGCGGCGTGATGACCTTTGCCTGGGCAACGGATAATGAAGCCCTGCGTCATCTCTCCACCGGTATCATTCAGGCGCGCTTCCAGCACGCAAATCTGACCTGCCGTTATTACAATCCGGCCGTCCATACCGCAGCCTTTGCCTTACCGCAATATTTGCAAGAGGCTCTGAGGGGGTGAATGAATTGAAAAAGCTAAAACTGCATGGCTTTAACAACCTGACCAAAAGCCTGAGTTTTTGTATTTACGATATCTGCTATGTTAAAACGGCGGAAGAGCGCGATGGTTATATCGCCTATATCGATGAACTCTATAACGCCAACCGACTGACCGAGATCCTGTCAGAGACCTGCTCCATCATCGGGGCCAATATCCTGAATATCGCGCGACAGGATTATGAACCCCAGGGTGCCAGCGTCACCATTCTGGTCAGTGAAGAGCCGGTTGACCCGACGCTTATCGACCACAGTGAGCATCCCGGCCCGCTGCCGGAAGCGGTCGTTGCCCATCTCGATAAGAGCCACATCTGCGTACATACCTACCCGGAGAGTCACCCGGAAGGCGGGTTATGTACTTTTCGTGCCGATATTGAAGTATCGACCTGCGGCGTCATCTCCCCCCTCAATGCGTTGAACTACCTGATTCATCAGCTTGAGTCGGATATCGTCACCATCGACTATCGCGTGCGCGGATTTACCCGTGATATCAACGGCATGAAGCACTTTATCGATCATGAAATTAACTCGATTCAGAACTTCATGTCTGAAGATATGAAATCGCTGTACGACATGATGGATGTGAACGTGTATCAGGAAAATATCTTCCATACCAAGATGCTGCTGAAGGAGTTCGACCTGAAGCACTACATGTTCCATACCCGGCCGGAAGATTTAAGCGAAGATGAGCGTAAGGTCATCACGGACCTGCTGTGGAAAGAGATGCGCGAAATTTACTACGGCCGCAACATTGCGACCGTATAAGGCATCGGTGGAGCAAGGATGCTCCTGATTTTATTTCTGTTTCAGGAAGTCACGGTAGGCCGCTACCACCTGAAGGAAATCCTCTACGCCGCACAGCGACAGGCTCTCCTCATCGTAGTAATTCATCCCCTCTTCCATCTCGTCGCCGGAAAACTCCAGCTGGTTGGCGCGAACCATGACCTCTTCGCCGTCCATCCATAACGTGTATTCATGTCCAGCGCGTTGCCAGGATCGTTCACTGCCTTTCACGGTGCGCGCAGCCTGTTCCACTTCATCGAGCAGGCTCAGGTTCTCTTTCACTTCCTCATTGAACCAGTGACCGACCACCTCATGGCCCATCGACATACGCACTTTCACCACACCGGTGATATCACGCAGAAATTCGTAATCCATAGTATTTTCCTCTGCAAAGCCCTTGATGTAATTATCGCAGCACAGGGGAAGAAAAAAAGCGTAACGCGTGAAGGAATGAAAATAAAAAACCCACCGCGGTTGCGATGGGTCTTGCAGGCCCGGTAAGCGTAGCGCCACCGGGCGATTGCGTCTCCAGAGAGACGGTTTTGCGGCTTATACTGCGGTCTGGAAGATCACCCCGTCAGCCTTCTCAGTGTACTGAGAGAGCTGATCGAAGTTCAGATAGCGATAAGTATCTACCGCGGTCTTATCTACCTGCGCCACAAAGGTCTGGTACTCTTCCGGCGTTGGCAGTTTGCCAATCAGTGCCGCAACCGCCGCCAGCTCCGCAGAGGCCAGGTAGACGTTAGCACCGGTACCTAAACGGTTCGGGAAGTTACGGGTCGAGGTAGACACAACGGTCGCACCGTCAGCCACGCGCGCCTGGTTACCCATACACAGGGAGCAACCCGGGATTTCGATACGCGCCCCGCTCTTACCAAACACGCTGTAGTAGCCCTCTTCGGTCAGCTGTGCCGCATCCATACGGGTTGGCGGAGCAACCCACAGACGGGTCGGCAGCTGGCCTTTGTGGGTATCCAGCAGTTTACCGGCAGCGCGGAAGTGACCGATGTTGGTCATGCAGGAGCCGATGAACACTTCGTCGATCTTGTCGCCCTGTACGTCAGAGAGCAGACGTGCGTCATCAGGATCGTTCGGTGCACACAGAATCGGCTCTTTGATGTCGGCCAGATCGATGTCGATCACCGCCGCGTATTCTGCGTCAGCATCGGCTTCCAGCAGCTGTGGATCCGCCAGCCATTTTTCCATGCCCTGAATACGACGCTCCAGGGTACGACGGTCGCCGTAGCCTTCAGCAATCATCCACTTCAGCAGCACGATGTTAGAGGTCAGATACTCTTCGATTGGCGCCTGGTTCAGCTTAATGGTACAGCCCGCAGCAGAACGCTCAGCGGAAGCATCGGTCAGTTCGAACGCCTGCTCCACTTTCAGATCCGGCAGACCTTCGATCTCGAGGATGCGGCCAGAGAAGATGTTTTTCTTACCTTTCTTCTCAACGGTCAGCAGGCCCTGTTTGATCGCGTACAGCGGGATGGCATGCACCAGATCGCGCAGGGTGATGCCTGGCTGCATTTTGCCTTTGAAACGCACCAGAACGGATTCCGGCATGTCCAGCGGCATGACGCCGGTCGCCGCGGCAAAGGCCACCAGACCAGAACCCGCCGGGAAGGAGATCCCAATCGGGAAACGGGTATGGGAGTCACCGCCGGTACCGACGGTATCTGGCAGCAACATACGGTTCAGCCAGGAGTGGATCACGCCATCGCCCGGACGCAGGGAGACACCGCCACGGTTCATGATGAAGTCTGGCAGCGTGTGGTGCGTGGTGACATCAACCGGCTTCGGATAGGCCGCGGTGTGGCAGAAGGACTGCATCACCAGGTCAGAAGAGAAGCCCAGGCACGCCAGGTCTTTCAGTTCGTCACGGGTCATTGGACCGGTGGTGTCCTGAGAGCCAACGGAGGTCATCTTCGGCTCGCAGTAGGCACCCGGACGGATACCGGCTACGCCGCATGCACGGCCAACCATTTTCTGCGCCAGAGAGTAACCACGGTCGCTTTCGGCCACGTCTTTCGCCTGACGGAAGACATCGCTGTGCGGCAGACCCAGCGCTTCACGCGCCTTGGTGGTCAGGCCACGGCCAATGATCAGCGGGATACGACCACCAGCACGGACTTCGTCGATCAGTACGTCAGTTTTCAGCTCGAAGCTTGCCAGCAGTTCGTTGGTTTCGTGGTTACGGACTTCGCCTTTGAACGGGTAAACGTCGATCACGTCGCCCATGTTCAGGTTGTTCACGTCCACTTCGATTGGCAGTGCGCCAGCATCTTCCATGGTGTTGAAGAAGATAGGGGCAATTTTGCCACCGAGGCACAGGCCGCCGCCGCGCTTGTTCGGCACGTGCGGGATGTCATCGCCCATGAACCACAGCACAGAGTTCGTTGCGGATTTACGGGAAGAACCGGTACCGACCACGTCACCGACGTAAGCCAGCGGGAAACCTTTCTGCTGCAGGGCTTCGATCTGTTTGATCGGGCCGACAACACCCGGCTGATCCGGGACAATACCTTCACGGGCGTTTTTCAGCATCGCCAGCGCGTGCAGTGGGATATCCGGGCGTGACCAGGCATCCGGGGCCGGAGAGAGGTCATCGGTGTTGGTTTCGCCTGTCACCTTAAAGACGGTAACGGTCATTTTTTCCGCCAGCGCAGGGCGGCTCAGGAACCATTCGGCATCTGCCCAGGACTGCATTACCTGCTTCGCGTAGCTGTTGCCCGCTTTCGCTTTCTCTTCTACGTCGTAGAAGTTATCGAACATCAGCAGCGTGTGGGACAGTGCTTTAGCGGCAATAGGGGCCAGCGTGTCGCTGTCCAGCGCATCAATCAGCGGATGAATGTTATAGCCACCCTGCATGGTGCCGAGCAGTTCAATCGCTTTTTCAGGGGTAACCAGTGGGGAGGTTGCTTCGCCTTTGGCAATCGCAGCAAGGAAACCGGCTTTAACGTAGGCGGCTTCATCGACGCCTGGCGGTACACGGTTGATCAACAGATCTAACAGGAATTCTTCTTCGCCTTTAGGCGGATTCTTCAGCAGCTCGACGAGCCCAGCCATTTGGGTAGCATCTAAGGGTTTGGGTACAATTCCCTCGGCGGCACGTTCTGCTACGTGCTTACGGTATTCTTCTAGCACGACGGTTCTCCTCGCTCTCATTGTCATATGCGGCCGGCGTTCTCTTCACGCTCCTGTGAGACAGCAGTTTGTAGGGTAAATGCCCGATACCGCGTCGGGCAGCATAGCAGGATTTTCACACAGTGTTAATCTGTTTACAAAAAAGCAACATTGAATTGTTTGCTGAATCGTTAAGCATGGTGTAGCGGTCATTTAAACTCACGCAAACCCGTTAATCCGTTGTTACTGGCGGGGAAGTTTCATCTTTTCGGCACACCAAAGAATCTCCCCGTTGTCTTTTTTATCATCAGATATACTCTGTGTAATAAATACTCACACTCTTTTTCCGGCCATTCGGAACGGTTCCCAGTTTAAGTCAAAAAAGTCACACCCGGGTGCATATACTCGCGGCAACGTAAACGCCTTACGGCCTTGCTCTCCCCGGAGTCTTATTATGAAGTTGCCCATTAAGCCTCATCTGCTTGCTCTCATATGTAGTGCCGGGCTGTTTGCCGCCTCGGGTGTGGTCTACGTTAATAGCCGCACAACCGAGACCCTCACTCAGCCATCGCCCCCCGTGCAGCCCGCCCCGACAGCGCAAACCGCCCCGGCGGCTGTGGCGCATGCGCCGGTGACCTACACCGCAGCGCAAATCGATCAGTGGGTCGCCCCGGTCGCCCTCTACCCGGACGCCTTGCTGTCGCAAGTTTTAATGGCCGCAACCTATCCGGCGAACGTGATACAGGCGGCGCAGTGGTCGCGGGATAACCCCCGTATGCAGGGCGATGCCGCGGTTCAGGCCGTCGCGGGGCAGCCCTGGGATCCGAGCGTTAAATCGCTGGTCGCCTTCCCGCAGCTGTTGTCGCTGATGGGGGAAAACCCGCCATGGGTACAGAATCTCGGGGATGCGTTTCTCAATCAGCCGAAGGATGTGATGGACTCTGTCCAGCGCTTACGCCTGCTGGCGCAGCAAACCGGCGCGCTGCAATCGACGCCGCAGCAGACGGTGACTACTGTGCAAAAAACGGCAACGGCGAAACCCGCTTCATCGACTGCGGCCGCCAGCTCAGCCCCGGCCTCAACGCCCGCGCCAACGGTGATCAAGATTGAATCAGCCGATCCGCAGGTCGTGTATGTTCCAACCTACAACCCCAGTACGGTTTATGGCACCTGGCCTAACAGCAGTTACCCGCCGGTCTATCTGCCGCCGCCTCCGGGGGAGCAGTTTACCGACAGCCTGGTCAAAGGGCTTGGCTTCAGCCTCGGGGTAGCCACCACCTACGCCATCTTCAGTAATATCGACTGGGATGATGACGACTGGGATCATCACCACCATGACGGGGATCACCACGATGGCTATTCGCGGAACGGCGATAACAACATCAATATCAACGTCAATAACTTCAATAAAATCAGTGGAGAGCATCTGGATCCCAACCACGGCTGGCAACATAATCCGGCCTATCGCGGCGGCGTGCCCTACGCCAACAGCCAGTTGAACAACCGTTACCAGCAGAACAATACCGCGGAGCGCCGGACCGTCAATCACAGCCTTACTACGCCGCAAGGAGCTGTGAACCGCGACGCCCAGCGTCAGGCGGCTATGACGCAGATGGAGCGTTCAACTGGTAAAAACCTCTCCCGGACGGCGCATCCGGCCACCCGTGACGGCCAGCGCCAGGCAGCAAGCCAGCAGTTGAACCAGATCTCCCGGCGCAATAACTACCGGGGATACGACAACGAGCGTCCACAAACGGTGAAACGGGCCAGCAATGCCCAGCGCGATGCCCAACGTACGGCGGCACATCAACAAACCGTCCACAAGGTGCAGGCCCCGCAACGGGCGACGCAGACGCACCCGCGCGCCAACGCCCTCAGCGGCAACGACAGCCGTTCCGCCAACTGGCAGGCGCAGCAGCAGCGTGGGATGCAAAGCCGTGAGCAGTTGGGCCGCCATCTGGAACAACGCAGCGACGGCAGAGCACAGATATCTGAACGCCTGGGCGGCGGTGAGCACCGTGAATTACGGCATCGTTAAGGAAGAGGACAATGAAAAGTAAATTACTCAGCGGAATGATGTTGTTCATGGTATCGACCGGTGCCTTTGCCCAACACTATTTCAGCACGCCTGAACAGGCGACCGATGCGCTGGCGAAAGCTATCAACGAGCAGAATGACAACGCACTCAGCAACCTGCTCGGAGAGGACTGGCGTACCTTTTTACCGACTGATGGCATTGACCCGGAGGCCGTGGATCGCTTTAAGCGTGACTGGCAGGTGAACCATCACACGGTGATCGACGGCGACATGGCCTGGCTCATCGTGGGAGAGTACCACTGGCAGTTGCCTGTCCCGGCGGTAAAACGCGCCGGAGGCTGGCAGTTCGACATGCAGGCAGCCAAAGAGGAGATCCTCACCCGCGAAGTGGGCCGTAACGAGCTGGCCGCCATCGAAGCCCTGCACGCCTACGTGGATGCGCAGGACAGCTATTACGCCCTCACCTCGCAGTATGCCCAGAAAATTGTCAGCAGTGAGGGCAAAAAAGATGGGCTTTACTGGCCGGTAAAACCCGGCGAAGCCCCCAGCCCGCTTGGTCCGGCCTTTAGCCCGAAAGCGCCAGGCCAGGGGTATCACGGCTACCATTTCCGTATCCTGCCGGACAGCAAATCAGGCTTTGCAATGATCGCCTGGCCGGTGAGCTACGGCGAAACCGGGGTGATGAGCTTTATGATTAACGGTGAGGATCGGGTCTGGCAGGCCAATCTGGGCGAGCAGTCAGCGGAGGAAGCAAAAGCGATACCGACCTTTAACCCGGACGATCGCTGGCAGCGGGTGGCGCAGTAGGGGTTTGCAGAATAAAAAAAAAGCGGCTCATGAGCCGCTTTTTTATTGCCGGAAGAAAATTACTTCTTCTTCGCTTTCGCGTTTGGCAGGTCGGTAATGCTGCCTTCAAACACTTCTGCCGCCAGGCCAACAGACTCGTGCAGAGTCGGGTGAGCGTGGATGGTCAGCGCGATGTCTTCAGCGTCACAGCCCATTTCGATCGCCAGACCGATCTCACCCAGCAGCTCGCCGCCGTTGGTGCCGACAATCGCACCACCGATCACACGGTGAGTCTCTTTGTCGAAGATCAGTTTGGTCATACCATCTGCGCAGTCGGAAGCGATAGCACGGCCAGAAGCAGCCCACGGGAAGGTGGCGGTTTCGTAGCTGATGCCTTTCTCTTTCGCTTCTTTCTCGGTCAGACCAACCCAGGCAACTTCTGGCTCGGTGTAGGCGATAGATGGGATCACTTTCGGGTCGAAGTAGTGCTTCATACCGGCGATAACTTCTGCGGCAACGTGGCCTTCGTGAACACCTTTGTGCGCCAGCATTGGCTGACCGACGATATCGCCGATAGCAAAGATGTGCGGCACGTTGGTGCGCAGCTGCTTGTCAACGCGGATGAAACCACGGTCGTCAACTTCCACGCCCGCTGCACCTGCATCCAGGTTTTTACCGTTCGGTACACGACCGATCGCTACCAGCACCGCGTCGTAACGCTGTGGTTCTGCAGGGGCTTTTTTGCCTTCCATGGAAACGTAAATACCGTCTTCTTTCGCTTCAACGGCAGTCACTTTGGTTTCCAGCATCAGGTTGAATTTCTTGCTGATGCGTTTGGTGAAGACTTTAACGATGTCTTTGTCAGCAGCCGGGATAACCTGGTCGAACATTTCAACCACGTCAATCTGTGAACCCAGCGCATGGTATACGGTGCCCATTTCCAGACCGATGATACCGCCACCCATAACCAGCAGGCGTTCAGGAACGGTTTTCAGCTCCAGCGCATCGGTGGAGTCCCACACGCGTGGATCTTCATGTGGAATGAACGGCAGTTCGATCGGACGGGAACCCGCCGCGATGATTGCGTTGTCAAAGTTGATCACGGTTTTGCCGTTCTCACCTTCCACTTCCAGGGTGTTTGCCCCGGTAAATTTACCCAGACCGTTTACCACTTTCACTTTACGGCCTTTGGCCATACCTGCCAGACCACCGGTCAGCTGAGTGATAACTTTCTCTTTCCAGGTACGAATCTTGTCGATATCGGTTTTCGGCTCGCCGAAGACGATACCGTGTTCAGCCAGCGCTTTGGCTTCTTCGATAACTTTGGCTACGTGCAGCAGCGCTTTTGAAGGGATACAGCCGACGTTCAGACAAACACCACCGAGGGTGTTGTAACGTTCTACGATGACGGTTTCCAGACCTAAATCCGCGGCACGGAATGCTGCGGAATAACCTGCCGGGCCTGCCCCAAGTACTACGACCTGAGTTTTGATTTCTGTGCTCATCATGACCTCTTAATTTATACCCGTCGTCCACCGGGTCGTTCTATCCGCTCGCATTTTACAAAATTGTTAACAATTTTGAAACAACAAACGGCTCACGAATTTTTGCTTTCGCCAATAACCTCACGAACAGCATGAGGTTACCAGAAAAAAGCCGGCCGTCAGGCCGGCTTTTCTATTACATCACCAGGCGGCGAATGTCGCTCAGGGTGTTGTTGATGATGGTAATGAAGCGGGCACCATCAGCACCGTCGATCACGCGGTGGTCGAAGGAGAGAGAAATTGGCATCATCAGACGCGGCATAAACTCTTTACCATTCCACACAGGCTCCATCGCAGACTTGGAGACACCGAGGATCGCCACTTCCGGCGCGTTCACAATCGGCGCGAAGTGGGTAGTACCCAGGCCGCCGATGCTGGAGATAGTGAAGCAGCCGCCCTGCATTTCGCCGGCAGTCAGCTTACCATCACGCGCTTTCTTGGAGATGGTGGTCAGTTCGCGAGACAGCTCAGTGATGCTCTTCTTGTTCACGTCTTTGAAGACAGGAACAACCAGACCATTTGGCGTATCAACCGCAACACCGATGTTGATGTATTTCTTCAGCGTCAGCTTCTGGCCATCTTCAGACAGGGAGCTGTTGAAACGTGGCATCTGCTCAAGCGCAGCAGCAACGGCTTTCATGATGAAGACCACTGGGGTGAATTTCACGTCCAGTTTGCGCTTCTCAGCTTCGGCGTTCTGCTGTTTACGGAACGCTTCCAGATCGGTGATATCCGTTTTGTCGAAGTGCGTAACGTGCGGGATCATCACCCAGTTACGGCTCAGGTTCGCACCAGAGATTTTCTGGATACGGCCCAGTTCCACTTCTTCGATTTCACCGAACTTGCTGAAGTCGACTTTCGGCCATGGCAGCATGCCTGGGATACCGCCACCGGTGGCAGCAGCAGGTGCCGCTTCAGCGCGTTTCACCGCGTCTTTCACGTAAGCCTGAACGTCTTCGCGCAGGATACGACCTTTACGGCCAGTTCCTTTCACTTTCGCCAGGTTTACACCGAATTCGCGCGCCAGGCGACGAATCAGCGGGGTGGCGTGAACGTAGGCGTCGTTCTCAGCAAACTCAGATTTGCCTTCTGCTTTCGCAGCAGGGGCAGCAGCAGGTTTCGCAGCCTGAGCCGGTGCAGCAGCAGGTGCCGGAGCAGCAGCAGCCGGAGCCGCGGCAGGCGCAGCGCCTTCCACTTCGAAGACCATGATCAGAGAGCCAGTAGACACTTTGTCGCCGGTGCTGATTTTGATCTCTTTAACGGTACCGGCGAATGGCGCAGGAACTTCCATAGAAGCCTTGTCGCCTTCAACAGTGATCAGTGACTGTTCAGCGGCAACTTTGTCGCCCACTTTCACCATCACTTCGGTCACTTCAACTTCGTCACCGCCGATGTCCGGGACGTTAACGTCCTTCGCACCGCCAGCCGCAGCTGGAGCAGCAGCAGGTGCCGGAGCAGCCGCCTGAGCCGGTGCAGCAGCAGGTGCAGCACCCGCCACTTCGAAGACCATGATCAGAGAGCCAGTAGACACTTTGTCACCGGTGTTGATCTTGATCTCTTTAACAGTACCTGCGAACGGTGCCGGGACTTCCATAGAGGCTTTGTCGCCTTCTACAGTGATCAGAGACTGCTCAGCCGCAACGGTATCGCCCACTTTGACCAGGATCTCAGTAACTTCTACTTCGTCACCGCCGATGTCAGGCACGTTCACTTCTTTCGCTGCCGCGGCAGCTGCTGGAGCAGCGGCCGGAGCGGCTTCTTTCTTCTCTTCCTGCGCAGGTGCAGCAGCTGCTGCACCGTCGGCGGAATCGAAAATCATGATCAGTTTGCCAGTCTCGGTTTTATCGCCAACAGAGACTTTGATCTCTTTAACGATGCCAGCCTGAGGAGACGGGACTTCCATAGAGGCTTTGTCGCCCTCTACGGTGATCAGCGACTGTTCAGCTTCAACTTTGTCGCCCACTTTGACCAGGATCTCGGTGATTTCAACTTCATCAGCCCCGATGTCCGGTACATTGATTTCGATAGCCATTATTCTTTTACCTCTTACGCCAGACGCGGGTTAACTTTATCTGCATCGATGTTGAATTTGGTGATTGCTTCCGCCACCACTTTCTTGTCGATTTCGCCACGTTTAGCCAGTTCGCCCAGTGCTGCTACAACCACGTAAGAAGCATCAACTTCGAAGTGGTGACGCAGGTTTTCGCGGCTGTCAGAACGACCGAAGCCGTCAGTACCCAGTACGCGATAATCATCAGCTGGTACGTAAGTACGAACCTGCTCAGCGAACAGTTTCATATAGTCAGTTGAAGCTACAGCTGGCGCGTCGTTCATCACCTGAGCGATGTACGGAACACGTGGGGTTTCCAGCGGGTGCAGCATGTTCCAGCGCTCACAATCCTGGCCATCACGTGCCAGTTCGGTGAAGGAGGTCACGCTGTAGACGTCAGAACCTACGCCGTAGTCGTTCGCCAGGATCTGCGCTGCTTCACGAACGTGACGCAGGATAGAACCGGAGCCCAGCAGCTGAACTTTACCTTTGCTACCTGCAACAGTTTCGAGTTTGTAGATACCTTTACGGATACCTTCCTCGGCACCTGCTGGCATGGCCGGCATGTGGTAGTTTTCGTTCAGGGTGGTGATGTAGTAGTAAATGTTCTCTTGCGCTTCACCGTACATGCGCTGCAGGCCGTCATGCATGATGACTGCCACTTCGTACGCGTAAGACGGGTCATAAGAGATACAGTTAGGGATAGTCAGAGACTGAATGTGGCTGTGACCATCTTCGTGCTGCAGACCTTCACCGTTCAGCGTCGTACGACCGGAAGTACCACCGACCAGGAAGCCGCGAGCCTGTTGGTCGCCAGCCTGCCAGCACAGGTCACCGATACGCTGGAAACCGAACATGGAGTAGTAGATGTAGAACGGGATCATCGGCAGGTTGTTGGTGCTGTAAGAAGTCGCAGCAGCCAGCCAGGATGCGCCTGCGCCCAGCTCGTTAATACCTTCCTGCAGGATCTGACCTTTCTCGTCTTCTTTGTAGTATGCAACCTGCTCGCGGTCCTGCGGGGTGTACTGCTGACCGTTCGGGCTGTAGATACCGATCTGACGGAACAGACCTTCCATACCAAAGGTACGCGCTTCGTCAGCGATGATAGGAACCAGACGATCTTTGATCGACTTGTTCTTCAGCATCACGTTCAGGGCACGCACGAAGGCGATAGTGGTGGAGATCTCTTTGTTCTGCTCTTCCAGCAGCTGAGAGAAGTCTTCCAGCGCTGGCAGTTCCAGTTTCTCAGTGAAGTTCACCTGACGGGACGGCAGGTAGCCGTTCAGTTTCTGACGCTGTGCGTGCAGATAGGTGTGCTCTTCTGAACCTTCCGGGAAGGTGATGTAAGAGAGGTTTTCAACCTGCTCGTCGGTCACTGGAACGTTGAAACGGTCGCGGATATAACGCACGCCGTCCATGTTCATTTTCTTCACCTGGTGCGCGATGTTTTTACCTTCGGCGGTATCACCCATGCCATAACCTTTAACGGTATGGGCCAGGATTACAGTCGCTTTGCCTTTGGTTTCTTGCGCTTTTTTCAGTGCAGCGTAGACTTTCTTCGGATCGTGACCACCGCGGTTCAGTGCCCAGATCTGATCGTCAGTCCAGTCAGCAACCAGGGCTGCAGTCTCAGGATATTTACCGAAGAAGTGCTCACGAACGTAGGCACCATCTTTGGATTTGAAGGTCTGGTAGTCGCCGTCAACGGTTTCCTGCATCAGCTGGAGCAGTTTACCGCTGGTGTCTTTACGCAGCAGCTCATCCCAACGACCGCCCCACATGACTTTAATCACGTTCCAGCCTGCACCTGCGAAGATGCCTTCCAGTTCGTTGATGATCTTGCCGTTACCGGTTACCGGACCATCCAGACGCTGCAGGTTACAGTTGATGATGAAGCACAGGTTGTCCAGCTTCTCACGGGTCGCGATGGTGATCGCACCTTTAGATTCTGGCTCATCCATCTCACCGTCGCCCAGGAAGGCGTAAACGGTCTGCTGAGAGGTGTCTTTCAGGCCACGGTGTTCCAGATATTTCAGGAATTTAGCCTGGTAGATCGCACCGATTGGACCCAGACCCATAGATACGGTCGGGAACTGCCAGAATTCAGGCATCAGTTTCGGGTGCGGGTAAGAAGACAGGCCTTTACCGTGAACTTCCTGACGGAAGTTGTTCATCTGCTCTTCAGTCAGACGACCTTCCAGGAACGCACGTGCGTAAACGCCCGGAGAGATGTGGCCCTGGAAGTACACCAGGTCGCCGCCGTCTTTCTCAGTGCGTGCGCGGAAGAAGTGGTTGAAGCACACTTCATAAACGGTTGCAGAAGACTGGAAGGAAGCCATGTGGCCGCCCAGCTCCAGATCTTTTTTGGATGCGCGCAGAACGGTCATGATGGCGTTCCAGCGAATTGCAGAACGGATGCGGCGTTCCAGATCCAGATTGCCCGGGTATTCCGGTTCGTCTTCGACGGCAATCGTGTTTACGTAGTTGTTAGCCCCTGCACCTGCAGCTACTTTCACGCCACCTTTGCGGGCTTCAGAAAGCATCTGTTCAATCAGATACTGAGCGCGCTCAACACCTTCTTCACGGATGACCGATTCGATCGCCTGTTGCCAGTCGCGAGTTTCGATCGGATCCACGTCATTTTGGAGACGTTCTGACATGGGGGTATTCCTTATCTATCTAATACGTTGATTTGTCTGGAACCTGTCCCATTGCACTTTCTTTTCGTTTCGGGCTGTCTCTTTGTTGGCTGTGCTTCTTCACTCCAGTCACAGCGTTAACTGTGCTCCTGGGGATGCGCGCACTTGCCGCCGCGATACAACCCAAACTATGTCGAAAACTAAAAGCGCAATAAGACAGGTTCTGCGTTTAGTTGCCGCGCTCTAAAAAACTGGCGCTTAATCCTTTCGTTGCTGTATGCGGCGAAGTGAACGTTCTCGACGACTCTGTTCACGGCTGCGGTCCAGCAAGATTTCCTCAATGAAAGCCAGGTGACGGTGCGACGCTTCACGCGCCTGCTCCGGCTCCCCGGCCATTATCGCCTCGAATACTCGAGTGCGATGGTTGCTGACCAGCGGGAGCATCTCCCGACGGGCATACAACAATTCAAAATTCTGACGAACGTTCTGGGCAAGCATTGGCTCCATGCAGCGTAGCAGATGGAGGAGCACCACGTTGTGGGCTGCTTCTGTGACGGCAATTTGATACTGGACGACGGCGTCGGACTCGGCGTCGAGATCGCCGGACTGTTGGGCCCGTTCAATGGCCTGATGGAGTTCGCGAATGCGGTCACGATCTTCATCGTTGCTGCGCAGCGCCGCGTAGTAAGCCGCGATGCCTTCAAGCGCGTGACGGGTCTCAAGCAGATCGAACTGGGATTCTGGGTGGTCGGAGAGCAGCTCCACTAACGGGTCGCTGAAGCTCTGCCACAGGCTGTTTTGCACAAAGGTTCCGCCACCCTGGCGACGAAGCAGTAGGCCCTTGGCTTCGAGACGTTGGATCGCCTCACGCAGCGAGGGACGGGAAACGTCGAACTGTTTAGCCAGTTCGCGTTCAGGTGGAAGTTTCTCACCGGGGCGCAGGGTCCCCTCAAGGATCAAAAACTCCAGCTGCTGCTCAATCACATCAGATAATTTTGGTTGGCGAATTTTGCTGTAGGCCATATTCCCTGTCTTACGCCTTTTTGCCCGGAGTCAATTGGTCTTACCAATTTCATGTTCGTATCGCTAAAGTAACAAAGTATTCACCTTCTGTCCATATTGGTTTTGACCGAAATCAGTAAACCCTGCTTATTTTAACAACCTTACAGAAATAACGTTTCAAAAATGTAACTCTGCACAAATGAAATGATTACTCCCAAAGAGGCAGTTTTAACTTTATCGAAACGAAGAAAAGTGCGATCTGAACCGATTTAGCGGAGTAAAAAATGAAAAGCTGCCCACTTATGGAGCATTTTTATTCTATAGGTTGATGAAGGGACATAAACGGAACGATTTACAAATGCTTTCTTTTTATTCGAACTCACTTTCTCCACGCATAAAGCAGGTGCATTCGCCGTCGCTTAACATTATTCTTCCAATTACGGAAGACACTTCCGATATTTTCAGCCAATTGAACCGTAAACTAATAAATACATGAAATGGAATTTCATAATTACACACGCCAGAGCGTGAACATAACAACCACACACGAGGTTTCATAATGGATGGTCAACAGCACGGCGATCAGCTGAAGCGCGGCCTTAAAAACCGCCATATTCAGCTTATCGCTCTCGGTGGCGCTATCGGTACAGGTCTGTTCCTTGGCAGCGCATCGGTTATTCAGTCTGCCGGTCCGGGTATTATTCTGGGTTATGCCATTGCCGGTTTTATCGCCTTTCTTATTATGCGCCAGCTCGGTGAAATGGTGGTCGAAGAGCCGGTAGCCGGTTCCTTTAGCCATTTTGCTTATAAATACTGGGGCAGCTTTGCCGGGTTCGCGTCCGGCTGGAACTACTGGGTGCTGTATGTGCTGGTGGCGATGGCGGAACTGACCGCGGTCGGTAAATATGTCCAGTTCTGGTGGCCTGAGATCCCAACCTGGGTCTCCGCGGCGGTCTTCTTTGTGGTCATCAACGCCATCAACCTGACCAACGTAAAAGTGTTCGGTGAGATGGAGTTCTGGTTCGCCATTATTAAAGTTATTGCGGTTGTGGCGATGATCCTGTTTGGCGGCTGGCTGCTGTTCAGCGGCAACGGCGGCCCGCAGGCAAGCGTGAGCAACCTCTGGGATCAGGGCGGCTTCCTGCCACACGGCATGACCGGGCTGGTGATGATGATGGCGATCATTATGTTCTCCTTCGGTGGTCTTGAGCTGGTGGGTATCACCGCCGCTGAAGCAGACAACCCGGAACAGAGCATCCCGAAAGCGACCAACCAGGTTATCTACCGCATCCTGATCTTCTATGTAGGCTCGCTGGCCGTGCTGCTTTCCCTGCTGCCGTGGACCCGCGTCACCGCTGACACCAGCCCGTTTGTGCTGATCTTCCACGAGCTGGGCGACACCTTTGTGGCCAACGCCCTGAACGTGGTGGTACTGACCGCCGCGCTGTCGGTCTATAACAGCTGCGTTTACTGCAACAGCCGTATGCTGTTCGGCCTGGCTCAGCAGGGTAACGCCCCGAAAGCGCTGCTCAACGTGGATAAGCGTGGCGTGCCGGTTAACACCATTATTGTGTCGGCGGTTGTGACCGCGCTGTGCGTACTGATCAACTACCTGGCCCCGGAATCCGCCTTTGGTCTGCTGATGGCGCTGGTGGTCTCCGCTCTGGTGATCAACTGGGCGATGATCAGCCTGGCGCACATGAAGTTCCGTCGTGCGAAACAGCAGCAGGGCGTGAAAACGCGTTTCCCTGCCCTGCTCTACCCGCTGGGTAACTGGGTCTGCCTGCTGTTTATGGCTGCCGTGCTGGTTATCATGCTGATGACGCCGGGTATGGCTATCTCGGTTTACCTGATCCCGGTCTGGATTGTTATCCTTGGGGTGGGTTACGCATGTAAGCAGAAAAATGCTAAAGCAGTAAAAGCGCATTAATCCTCTCCCCTCTGCGTCCCGGCGGATGCAGAGGGTTGTTACCTTCCTCACACTTTCTCGCCAACAGCCATTTTATCCATATCACCGACGGTATACTGCAACGCATATTTTGCTTCGGCAGCGAATAATTCTCTCCATAGTGCAACTCGGAGAATCGTCGATGGATAACAATAAACTTTCAGTAAAAGAAAAGATCGGCTATGGAATGGGGGATGCCGGATGCAACATCATCTTTGGCGCCATCATGCTGTTTGTAAACTATTTTTATACGGATATTTTCGGCCTTGCTCCGGCACTGGTGGGGGTATTGCTGCTCTCTGTGCGCGTCATCGATGCCGTGACCGACCCCATTATGGGGGCCATTGCCGATCGTACCCGTAGTAAGTATGGGCGATTTCGTCCATGGCTTTTATGGATCGCCTTCCCCTATGCGCTGTTCAGCATCCTGATGTTTACCACCCCGGACTGGACCTATAACAGCAAAGTTATCTATGCCTTCGTCACCTACTTCCTGCTCTCCCTGACCTATACGGCTATTAACATTCCGTACTGCTCGCTGGGGGGTGTGATCACTAACGATCCTAAAGAGCGCGTGGCCTGTCAGTCTTATCGCTTTGTGATGGTTGGTATCGCCACCCTGCTGCTGTCGCTGACGCTGCTGCCGATGGCCGACTGGTTCGGCGGCGAAGACAAAGCCAAAGGCTACCAGATGGCCATGACCGTGCTGGCGCTGATTGGCACCTGCATGTTCCTGTTCAGCTTCTCTACCGTGCGCGAGCGTGTTCGCCCGGCGGTGCAAACCAATGACGAGCTGAAAAACGATCTGAAAGATGTGTGGAAGAACGACCAGTGGGTACGCATTCTGCTGCTGACGCTCTGCAACGTCTGCCCGGGCTTTATCCGCATGGCGGCAACCATGTATTACGTCACCTGGGTCATGGGCCAGAGCACTCACTTCGCCACCCTGTTTATCAGCCTGGGCGTGGTCGGCATGATGCTTGGCAGCGTGCTGGCAAAAGTGCTGACCGACCGCTGGTGTAAGCTGAAGGTCTTCTTCTGGACCAACATCGTGCTGGCGATTTTCTCCACCGCCTTCTACTTCTTCGATCCAAAAGCCACCGTGACCATTGTGGTGCTCTACTTCCTGCTGAATATCCTGCACCAGATCCCGTCTCCGCTGCACTGGTCGCTGATGGCCGACGTAGATGACTACGGCGAATGGAAAACCGGTAAACGTATCACCGGGATCAGCTTCTCCGGCAACATCTTCTTCCTGAAGCTGGGGCTGGCGATTGCCGGGGCGATGGTGGGCTTCCTGCTCTCCTGGTACGGTTATGATGCCGGTGCTAAGGCGCAAAGCGCGGATGCCATCAACGGGATCGTTCTGCTCTTCACCGTCATTCCGGGCATTGGCTACCTCATTACCGCTGGCGTGGTGCGTCTGCTGAAGGTTGATCGCGAAACCATGAAGCAAATTCAGCAAGACCTGGAAAAACGCCGGAACAACTACCGCGAGCTGAATGATTTTCAGGAACTCAACGCCGCTGAGACAAAATAAGGAAAGCCGAATGCAAACCTGGCCAAACCCGTTTATTGAACAACGCGCTGACCCGTACATTCTTCATCATGAAGGACAATACTACTTTATTGCCTCGGTGCCGGAGTACGACCGGCTGGAGATCCGCCGTGCCGACTCGCTGGAGGGGCTGCGCAGCGCCGATGAGGTGGTGGTCTGGCGCAAGCCCGACACCGGCCCGATGAGTCAGCTGATCTGGGCACCGGAGCTGCACTGGATTGACGGCAAGTGGTACATCTATTTCGCCGCTACGCACACTCAGGCGCTGGATAAACTCGGGATGTTCCAGCACCGGATGTTTGCGCTGGAGTGTTCCGACAGCGACCCGCTCACCGGCACCTGGGTTCAGAAAGGGCAGATCCAAACCCCGTTCGATACCTTTGCGCTGGATGCGACCACCTTTGTTCACCAGGGAAAACGCTGGTATCTGTGGGCGCAAAAAGCCCCGGATATCACCGGTAACTCGAACCTGTACCTGTGCGAAATGGAAAACCCGTGGACGTTAAAAGGCAAGCCGGTGATGCTCAGCAAACCGGAGTATGACTGGGAGTGCCGCGGGTTCTGGGTCAACGAAGGCCCGGCAGTGCTGTTCCACGGCGATCGGTTGTTTATCAGTTATTCTGCCAGCGCCACCGATGAAAACTACTGCATGGGGCTATTGTGGATCGACCTTAATGCCGACCCGCAGAACCCGGCGAACTGGCATAAATCACCGCAGCCGGTATTTACCACCAGCTATGAAAACCGCCAGTACGGGCCGGGGCACAACAGCTTTACCCAAACGCCGGAGGGTGAAGACGTGCTGGTTTACCACGCGCGTAACTACACCGAAATCGAGGGCGATCCGCTGTATGATCCGAACCGCCACACCCGCCTGAAGCTTGTTCCCTGGAATGAAAACGGGATGCCTGATTTTGGCATCCCGTCAGCGGATACAGTGTAAGCCCTGCGGCACGCTGGTTTAGATCAGCGTGCCGTAGATGGTCAGCAACGCCACAATCACCACCACCGCAAACGACGTTTTCTTGGCCATTGAAACGGCCGCTTTCGGCGTTTCGATCTTATCGGTATGCGGTTCACGCGCCAGCGAGAACTGCGCCAGACGTGTTAACACCAGGTACTGCGAGGTATGGCGATCTCCCAGCGAGGCAAACCATGCCGGCAGGGCTTTCTCGCCGTGCCCGATCAGGGCATAAACCACCCCGAACAGTCGCACCGGCAGCCAGTCCAGCACATGCAGAATAGCGTCGATCCCGGACTGTAACCGCTCGTGCGGCGTCAGATAGCGCGCCAGCCAGCTCTGCCAGGCGCGTAAAAACGCATAACCCATCATCAGCACCGGCCCCCACGCACCGCCGACGACAAACCAGAACAACGGCGCCAGATAGAAGCGGAAGTTAATCCACAACAGCGCGTTCTGCAGCTCGCGTAAAAACTCGCGTTCGTCGCATTCCGGCGGGACGCCGTGGATCAGCGTCAGCTCGCTGGCCATCGCGCCGCGGGCATGGGCATCATCGTTGGTTGCCGCCTTCAGATAGGCATGGTAGTGCAGACGCACCTTACCCGCGCCAATACAGAGCACACCGAGCAGGATCCACACCACCAGCAGCGGCACATTGAAGAAGAGACCATACAGCGAACGCAACAGCAGGAACACCACGCCCATCACCGCCGCGGTCATCAGCAGAGTACGGATCATGGAAAAATGGCGGATGCGACGAAACAGCACTTCCATCCGGTGATCCAGATGCCAGTGCTCGCCCAGCTTGAACAAACGCTCAGCAATCATCACCAGCAGCATGGTAAATAACGTCATGTCATCTCCTTATCTGACAGGGCGGTAAGCATAGTGTTAAATCGTTGCCAGTCAAAGGCCGGGCCAGGGTCGGTCTTGCGCTGCGGTGCAATATCGCTGTGTCCGGTCCGGTTCTGGGCAATAGCCGGGTAGAGCTTGATAAGGGCGCGCGTCACCGCGGCCAGCTGTTGATACTGCGCATCGGTGTAGGGCAGTGTATCAGTCCCTTCCAGCTCGATGCCGATAGAAAAGTCATTGCACCGTTCACGCCCCTGATACTGAGAAACGCCCGCATGCCAGGCACGTTTATCAAAGGGAACATACTGGACGATTTCGCCGTCACGACGAATAAGACAATGGGCAGAAACGCGCAGGTGAGCGATCTCCGCAAAAAAGGGGTGAGCATCGGGATCGATTGTCCCGGTGAATAGCGCGTCAATCCACGGACCGCCAAACTCGCCTGGCGGCAGACTGATGTTATGCACCACCAGCAGCGACGGGATCTCATCCTCCGGGCGGCAATCGTGGTGTGGCGACGGAACACGCCGGGCATCTGCCAGCCAGCCATGTTCTAACTGCATGCAGGATCTCCTTATATATGGTGCTGATTCCCGGTTCAGAGTAGCATGTTTCAATCTTATGATTCGTTACCAATTAGGAGTTTTAACATGCCGCCTCGCCGCTACAACCCCGACCACAGACGTAACGTACTGCTGGAACGTATAAATCTTGATATTCCGGTAAGCGTTGCCAATGCGCTGCGCGAAGATCTGGGTGGAGACGTCAATGCTGACAACGACATAACCGCCCAGCTGCTGGCGGAAGATGCCCGTTCCCATGCGGTTGTGATCACTCGTGAAGACGGGGTTTTCTGTGGTAAACGTTGGGTGGAAGAGGTCTTTACCCAGCTGGCCGGTGACGGCGTTAAGGTGACGTGGCATGTTGAAGATGGCGACAGCATTAAAGCGAATCAGCCGCTGTTTGAACTTGAAGGCGCATCACGCGTCCTGCTGACCGGTGAACGCACCGCGCTGAATTTTGTCCAGACGCTTTCCGGTGTCGCCAGCGAAGCTCGCCGCTATGTCGACCTGCTGGAAGGCACTCATACCCAGCTACTGGATACACGTAAAACGCTGCCGGGCCTGCGTACCGCCCTGAAATATGCCGTGCTGTGCGGCGGCGGCGCAAACCACCGTCTGGGTTTATCTGATGCGTTCCTGATAAAAGAAAACCATATTATTGCCTCCGGCTCCGTTCGCCAGGCCGTGGAAAAAGCCTTCTGGCTGCACCCGGATGTGCCGGTTGAAGTGGAAGTGGAAAACCTGCAGGAGCTGGACGATGCCCTGAAAGCGGGTGCCGACATCATCATGCTGGATAACTTCAAAACCGAAGAGATGCGTGAAGCGGTGAAGCGCACCAACGGCCAGGCCCGCCTTGAGGTCTCCGGCAACGTGACATACGAAACCTTGCGCGAATTTGCCGAAACCGGCGTCGATTTCATCTCCGTTGGCGCGCTGACCAAACACATTCGCGCCCTCGACCTGTCGATGCGCTTTCGCTAAGTGACAAAAAGCCCGGCCTGCACAGGCCGGGTACGCCCGATTTACGACCCGCCCCGCAAACCTGCTGCATGGTTTTGTAACACCAGCACATCCCGCTGAATGCTGCTTCACGAATCGATTTTTGCCCCTCGCCCCTGGTCTGCCCCGCTGCCACTGTAATGTGCGTCAACATAAGGAGCGACCCATGGAAAGACAAAAAGGATTTACCCTCATCGAGTTAATGGTGGTCATCGGCATCGTGGCTATCCTCAGCGCGATTGGCATTCCGGCTTACCAGAACTACCTGCGAAAAGCCGCCCTCACCGATATGCTGCAAACCTTTATGCCCTACCGTACCGCAGTCGAACTCTGCGCTCTCGATCATGGCGGGACAGAGAGCTGTAATGCGGGCGTCAACGGTATTCCCTCCCCGTCGACCAGCCGTTATGTCTCCGGGATAAGCATCGACAAAGGCGTTATTACCCTGACTGGCCAGGAGAGCCTGAACGGCCTGGAGGTGACGATGACCCCGCAGTGGGATAATGGCAACGGCATCACTGGCTGGAAGCGCCTGTGCACCGTTGGCGAGGACAGCGCACTGAAGCAGGCCTGCGAAGAGGTGTTCCGCTTCACGGCTGAACAGGAGAGCGGGCAATGAATGCTGAACGCTTAACGGCCCTTTGTCGGCGTCATAACGCCCTGCTGCTGACCTGCGCCCAGGACAGGATCAACATTGCTGTGGTCGGCAACCCATCGCCCGAACTGCTGGAGGCATTACGTTTTGCGACGCAGAAACGAATTGACATTGAATGCTGGACCGCCGAGCGAATGGAAAAGCACCAGCAGACCATGTCGGAAGCGCATTTGCCTGTGGTCACTACATCGACGCGTTCCGCCATCGACATACTTAACCAGACCCTGATGCAGGCTCTGAGCCAGCGGGCGTCGGATATTCATATCGAGCCAGCCGACGAAAGCTGGCAGATACGGTTGCGCATTGACGGCGTGCTCTACCCGCAGCAGCCGCTCCCGGCCGAACTTGGCACAACCCTTATCGCCAGACTGAAGGTGCTGGGCAATCTGGATATCGCCGAGCGTCGCTTACCTCAGGATGGGCAATTTACGGTCGAGCTTTCGGGATCCCCCGTCTCGTTTCGCATTGCCACGCTCCCCTGCCGCAACGGCGAAAAAATCGTTTTGCGGCTTCTGCAGCAAGAGCAACAGGCGCTGCGGCTCGAACAACTGGGCATGAGCGAAACCCAGCAGCGGCTATTTGCCAGCACACTGCACAAATCCCAGGGGCTGATTCTGGTGACCGGCCCCACCGGCAGCGGCAAGACCGTTACCCTCTACAGCGCATTGCAGGCGCGGAACACGCCCGCAGTGAATATCTGCAGTGTAGAAGATCCGGTCGAAATCCCGCTGGAGGGGTTGAATCAAACGCCTATTAATCCCCGGGCAGGGTTAACCTTCCAGAGCGTGCTGCGCGCATTTTTGCGCCAGGATCCCGACATCATTATGGTGGGCGAAATACGCGATGGCGAAACGGCGGAGATCGCCATCAACGCTGCACAGACCGGTCATCTGGTGCTGTCAACGTTGCACACCAACTCGACTGCTGAGACGCTGGTTCGCCTGCAACAAATGGGCGTGGCACGCTGGATGATCTCGTCGGCGCTGTCTCTGGTGATCGCCCAGCGGCTGGTGCGCCGACTCTGCCCACACTGCCGTACCGAGTTGCACCGGGACACGCCCTTGCCCCAGGCGCTATGGCCCCGGCCTTTGCCGCACTGGCAGCCGGTGGGCTGCGACCGCTGCTATCACGGATTTTATGGTCGGGTGGCAATTTTCGAAGTGATGGTGATCACCCGGGAACTGCGCGCCGCCATTGCCGGCGGAGCGCCAGTGGAGGAGATCGAAAAGCTGGCCAGACAGACGGGCATGGTCACGCTGTTTGAACATGGCTGCATGGCGGTAGAGCAAGGTCACACCACGCTCGGGGAGCTGGTTCAGATGCTGGGCGAATCGGATGGCGGATAATCAACTGTGGCGCTGGCGGGCACTTAACCCGCAGGGAGAGCAACAGACTGGCGCGCTCTGGGCTGCCGACAAACAAACGGCGTGGAGCGTCCTGTTGGGCCGGGATCTCTTCCCTCTCGAAATCAAACGCAGCCTGCAGCAGACGCGCTGGCGGGCGCAGCATCGCTATGAGGTGATCCACCAGCTGGCGACGTTACTGCAGGCGGGCTTAACGCTTTCGGCAGGTCTGGCGCTTCTGGCGCAGCAGCATCCCATCCGGCAGTGGCAGGCCCTGCTGCAGAGCGTGACTGACGATCTCAGTGCGGGTTGCGCCTTTTCAGACGCCCTGAAAAAGTGGCCGCATGTCTTCCCTCCACTCTATGTTTCGATGATGAAAACCGGGGAGCTGACCGGCAAGCTCGATGAATGTTGTCGTCAGCTGGCGCAACAGCAAAAAACACAGCATCAGCTGAGCGCGAAGGTAAAAAAGGCGCTGCGCTATCCGGTGATTATCCTCGCCCTGGCCTTCGCCGTGGTACTGGCGATGGTGACCCTGGTACTGCCGGAATTTGCCGCGATCTACAAAACCTTCAACACGCCCTTACCGGCCCTGACCCGCGCTGTAATGGCGCTGGCAACCATGCTGCAGGAGCGGGGCGCGGGGTTGCTGCTAAGTCTGGTGGTGGCGGCATGTGGCCTGATGTATGTTCGCCGCAACCGGCGATGGCAACGCGCCACGCAGCGTCTGCTGCTGAGCAGCCCGGTGGTTGGGGCGCTCGTGCGCGGGCAAAAGCTCAGCCAGATCTTTACCGTTCTGTCGCTTACGCAGCAGGCAGGCATCGCCTTTATTCAGGGGCTGGAAAGTACAGAAGAGACGCTGACATGCCCCTTCTGGCAGGAGAAATTACAGGCGATACGCCAGCACATCATGCAGGGGGCGCCCATCTGGTCTGCCCTGAATGAAGCGGCGATCTTTACGCCGCTCTGCATTCAACTCGTTCGCACCGGCGAAGCATCGGGCGCGCTGGATACCATGCTGGCTAATCTGGCGCAGCATCATAATGAGCAAACGTTTCAGCAAGCGGATAATCTTGCCTCATTACTGGAGCCGCTGCTGTTAATTATGACGGGGTTAATTATCGGCACGCTGGTGGTCGCGATGTACCTGCCGATTTTTCATCTGGGGGATGCGATGGGGGCGGGATAACGCTGGCGCGAACCGCGCCAGCGAGCGAGCATTACAGGCTATTGAAAACGCGGTTTTCCTGTTCCTGAACGCGGATAAAGGTGGTGCGCTTGGTCAGCTCTTTCAGTCGGGATGCACCCACGTAGGTACAGGCTGAACGCAGGCCACCCAGGATATCACGCGCGGTGTTCTCAACCGGGCCGCGAAGTGGCAGCTTAACGGTTTTACCTTCTGCCGCACGATACTGAGCAACGCCGCCCACGTGACGGTTCATCGCGGATTCAGAACTCATGCCATAGAACAGCATGAATTTTTCACCGTTTTCGTCAACAACGGTACCGCCGCTCTCTTCATGACCTGCCAGCATACCGCCCAGCATCACGAAGTCTGCGCCGCCGCCAAAGGCTTTCGCCACGTCACCCGGCATGGTGCAACCGCCGTCGCTGATGATCTGGCCGCCCAAGCCGTGGGCTGCATCAGCACACTCGATCACCGCTGAGAGTTGCGGATAGCCAACACCGGTTTTTACGCGGGTGGTGCAGACGGAACCCGGGCCAATGCCCACTTTCACGATATCGGCACCGGACAGGATCAGCTCTTCACACATTTCACCGGTAACCACGTTACCTGCAATAATGGTTTTGGTCGGCCAGGCCTGGCGCGCTTTGCTGACGAACTGCACGAAATGTTCCGAATAACCATTCGCGACATCAATACAGATGAAGTTCAGGTTCGGGTTGGCAATAAGGATCTGTTTCGTTTTTTCGAAATCGGCATCGGAGGTGCCGGTAGAAACCATTACGTGCTTGAGAACAGTTTCAGAAACGGAGCCTGCAAACGCATTCCACTCTTCAATGCTGTAGTGCTTATGCACGGCGGTGAGGATGTCGAAGGAAGCCAGTGCTTTCGCCATCGCGAACGTCCCAACCGTATCCATATTGGCGGCGATAACAGGCACGCCAGACCAGGTCTGACCGGAATGCTTAAAGGTGAATTGACGTTCGAGTTCAACGTCGGAGCGACTTTTCAGAGTAGAACGTTTAGGGCGGATAAGAACGTCTTTGAAACCTAACTTCAGATCTTCTTCGATACGCATTTGCGGATTCCTGGGGTACTGGGGTAAATGTCGAAAAACGAAACACACAACTCCAGTGACGCTATCATACGCACTAATACCTGTTGCGCAAGACTGCGAAAATCACTTTTTTTACGCTACAATCCTATAAATTTACCTGGTAAAAAGTCCGTAAGCAGAGCTTAACCATTGCTGTTAAAAGATTAAATGTTAAGCAATTGATATCAATAATGAATATTTCCCAGGATTTTAATTAATGGGGTACATCGTTGCATTAACGGGAGGCATTGGCAGTGGCAAAAGCACTGTGGCCGACGCCTTCTCTCGTCTGGGTGTCACGATTATTGATGCCGACATCATTGCCCGCCAGGTGGTAGAGCCAGGTACACCTGCACTGCACGCTATCGCAGAACATTTCGGCCACGATATGATCGCACCCGATGGCACCCTGAACCGCCGGATGCTGCGTGAACGCATTTTCTCGCATCCTGAAGAAAAAGCCTGGCTAAATGCCCTGCTTCATCCGCTGATCCAGCAGGAGACGCAGAGGCAGATGTCACAGGCGACCTCACCTTATGTCCTCTGGGTTGTACCGCTTCTGGTGGAAAATAAGCTCCACGAAAAAGCTGATCGGGTGCTTGTCGTGGACGTCTCTCCGACAACACAAATTCAGCGCACCATCGCCCGCGATAATGTTGCGCGCGAACATGCCGAACAAATTCTTGCCGCGCAGGCCACGCGTGAAGCACGCCTTGCCGTCGCGGATGATGTTATTGATAATAACGGCGCACCGGATGCCATCAGCTCCGATGTTGCCCGCCTGCATCAGTACTACCTGGCGCAGGCCGTTTTACAGGAAAAAGCATAATGCACACCCACGTTCTGTTTGAGCATCCCCTCAATGAAAAAATGCGTACCTGGCTGCGCATCGAGTTTTTAATCCAGCAGCTTTCAAGCCTTCTTCCGATACAGGATCACACCACGGCGCTGCATTTTTTCCGTAACGTCAGCGACCTGCTGGATGTGTTAGAGCGTGGTGAAGTTCGCACAGAATTACTGAAAGAGCTGGAGCGTCAGCAGCGTAAATTACAGGCCTGGGCTGAAGTGCCCGGCGTGGATAACAGCCGTATCGACAGCCTGCGTCAGCAGTTGAAACACAACAGCACTGTATTGATGGCGGCGCCACGTATCGGCCAGTTTCTGCGGGAAGATCGTCTGGTGGCGCTGGTTCGCCAGCGTCTGAGCATTCCTGGCGGCTGCTGTAGTTTCGATTTACCGACCCTGCATATCTGGCTGCACATGCCGCAGGAGCAGCGCGATGTTCAGGTACAAAGCTGGCTCGGCAGCCTTGAGCCGCTGAACCAGGCGCTGTCGCTGATCCTTGATTTGATCCGCAACTCCGCGCCGTTCCGTAAGCAAACCAGCCTGAACGGTTTTTATCAGGATAACGGTGAGGATGCCGATCTGCTGCGCCTGCAGCTGGCCCTTGCCGATCAGCTTTACCCACAAATTTCAGGTCACAAGAGCCGCTTTGCGATTCGTTTCATGCCGCTCGACAGTGAACATGGTCTGGTGCCGGAACGTCTCGACTTTGAGCTGGCGTGTTGTTAAGGAGCCATGATGTCTGATGTTACCACCGTAAACTGCCCCACCTGTGGGAAGCCCGTTATCTGGGGCGAGCAGAGTCCTTTTCGTCCTTTTTGCTGCAAACGTTGCCAGCTGATCGATCTTGGTGAGTGGGCTGCGGAAGAGAAACGCATTCCGAGCGATGGCGATCTCTCTGACAGCGATGACTGGAGCGAAAACCAGCAGTAACTGTAAAAGCCTGCTGGCGCTTCGCTTAGCAGGCTACAACTTCCCCACCAAGCGGGTAATAACAGGTTCGTTTGCCGGTGGGAATTTATCAGCATCACTCGCCTGAAGCGTAACCCAACTCCCCGGCTGTCCCTCTTTGCCCCATGGCTCCCCTTCCCAGTTTTCCACCAGCCAGAACCATAAGGTAATGTGGCGATCGGGGAACTGGTATTCCAGTTTATCGAACAGGGTCGCACCGAGCGGGGTGATCCCCACCTCTTCCTGTAACTCGCGGATCAACGCTTGTTCCGGCGTTTCGCCAGCCTCGATCTTCCCGCCCGGAAATTCCCACTTATTTGCCATGTGCGCATCCGCCGCACGTTGGGTAATAAAGATCTGGTTATCGGAGTTGCGAATGATCCCGACAGCGATTTGCAGTGTTTTCATTGTCCTGATTCCATAAAAAAGGCGCAGATATCTGCGCCTTTTCAGTTGGTTTAATGCTTAGCTCAGACGGCCATGGCACTGTTTGTATTTTTTACCGGAACCACATGGGCACGGATCGTTACGACCTACCTTACGCTCACCGGCCTGCGCGGCAATCGCGGCAGCGGCGGCTTCTTCGTCGTCCTGATGGCTAAGCTGCTGCATCTGGGCCAGACGTTCAGCCTCTTCGCGACGCTGCTGCTCCATCTCTTCAACTTCTTCCGGCATGCGTACCTGCACCTTGCTCAGGGTGCTGATCACTTCGTATTTCAGGGATTCAAGCATTGAAGCAAACATCGCAAAGGATTCGCGTTTGTACTCCTGCTTCGGATCTTTCTGCGCATAGCCACGCAGGTGGATACCCTGACGCAGGTAGTCCATCGCCGCCAGGTGCTCTTTCCACAGGGAGTCCAGCGTTTGCAGCATGACGCCTTTCTCGAAGTGACGCATCATCTCAGCGCCGACCACTTCTTCTTTGCGCTTATAGACTTCAATGGCATTAGCAAAAATACGCTCGCGCAGGGTCTCTTCGTGCAGCTCAGGCTCTTTATCCAGCCATTCCTGGATAGGCAGATCCAGGTCGAAATCGTTCTTCAGGCGTGCCTGCAGGCCTTCGATATCCCACATCTCTTCCAGCGATTGCGGAGGAATGTGTCCATCCATAGTGGCTTTAAAGACGTCTTCACGGATGCTGTTGATGGTTTCGCTCACGTCGGACACGTCCAGCAGCTCGTTACGCTGGGTGTAAATCGCGCGACGCTGGTCGTTGGCTACGTCATCATACTCAAGCAGCTGCTTACGAATATCAAAGTTACGGCTTTCCACTTTACGCTGGGCGTTAGCGATGGCTTTGGTCACCCACGGGTGCTCGATTGCTTCGCCTGGCTTCATGCCCAATTTGCGCATCATGCCCGATACACGGTCAGAGGCGAAAATACGCATCAGCGCATCTTCCATCGACAGGTAGAAGCGGGATGAACCGGCATCACCCTGACGACCTGCACGACCACGCAGCTGGTTGTCGATACGGCGAGATTCATGACGCTCGGTACCGATGATGTGCAGACCGCCCGCGGCCAGTACAGCATCGTGACGAACCTGCCAGTCGGCTTTGATCTGGGCGATCTGTTCCGGGGTTGGGTTTTCCAGTTCGGCTACTTCTGCCTGCCAGCTACCGCCCAGCATGATATCAGTACCACGGCCCGCCATGTTGGTGGCGATTGTTACGGCCCCCGGATAGCCCGCCTGCGCAACGATATCCGCTTCTTTGGCGTGGAATTTGGCGTTCAGTACGTTGTGCTTGATGCCCGCTTTCGTCAGCTCATTGGAAACCACTTCGGATTTTTCAATGGAGATGGTACCCACCAGAACCGGCTGGCCCGCGGCGGTACGGTCGCGAATATCTTCGATGATGGCCTGAATTTTTTCTGCTTCGGTCATGTAGACCAGGTCCGGCATATCTTTACGGATCATCGGACGGTTGGTTGGAACCACCACGGTATCCAGCTTGTAGATTGAGCTGAATTCGAAGGCTTCGGTATCCGCCGTACCGGTCATCCCTGCCAGTTTCTCATACAGACGGAAGTAGTTCTGGAAGGTAATGGATGCCAGGGTCTGGTTCTCGTTCTGGATATCCACGCCTTCTTTAGCTTCCACCGCCTGATGCAGACCATCGGACCAGCGACGCCCCTGCATGGTACGACCGGTGTGCTCATCGACGATGATAACTTCGCCATCTTTAACGATATAGTCAACGTCACGGGTAAACAGTACGTGCGCGCGCAGCGCAGCCGTCACGTGGTGCATCAGCATAATGTTGCCCGGAGAGTAGAGTGACTCGCCTTCATCCATAATGCCCTGCGCAACCAGCAGTTCTTCGATCTGGACCAGACCACGTTCGGTCAGGTTCACCTGACGGGCTTTTTCGTCCACGGAGAAGTGGCCTTCGCCCTGGAAGCTGTCGGAGTCCTCTTTTTCCTGACGGATCAGGTGAGGAATGATTTTGTCGACTTTGCGATACATTTCGGAGCTGTCTTCGGCAGGGCCGGAGATGATCAGCGGCGTACGGGCTTCATCGATCAGAATGGAGTCAACCTCATCCACCAGCGCATAGTGCAGTTTACGCTGAACGCGCTCTTCCGGGCTGAACGCCATGTTATCGCGCAGGTAGTCAAAACCGTATTCGTTGTTGGTGCCGTATGTGATGTCCGCGTTATAGGCTTCACGCTTGGCCGGAGCAGGCAGACCGGACATGTTGATGCCCACGGTCAGGCCCAGGAACTCGAACAGTGGACGGTTGTTTTCGGCGTCACGCTGCGCCAGATAGTCGTTGACGGTTACGACGTGTACGCCTTTACCGGATAAGGCATTAAGGTAAGCAGGCAGGGTCGCAGTCAGGGTTTTACCTTCACCGGTACGCATCTCAGCGATGCAACGGTCGTTCAGCACCATACCGCCCAGCAGCTGCACGTCAAAGTGACGCATGCCAAATACGCGCTTACTCGCTTCGCGAACCACGGCGAAGGCTTCCGGGATCAGACTTTCAACGGTTTCGCCTTTTTCAAGACGGGCGCGGAACTCTACAGTTTTGCCTTTCAGCTCTTCATCAGAGAGTTTTTCCATCGCTGGCTCAAGGCCATTGATGATGCTGACAGCTTTGCGCATACGGCGCAAAGTACGATCGTTACGGCTACCGAAAACTTTTGTTAGTAATTTGATTAACATAATAAATTCTCAAACGCCCCATCATGGGCAGTTAAATTAAGGTATTAAAAAGCGTTAATTTAGCTGAAGCGTTGAGGTCCGGCGCGGATGCCCTGTACCTGGCTAATCCAGGCCGACACGGAGAAAGCGGATGGGGGATAGAATGCAGTAAGCGCGACCTGACGAACAATGACCGGCGGCTCGCTCTGTTGGGTAAGCAGCGTGTTGAGCGTATCCAGCAGCGCCAGATGGTGCGCCTGAACCGGTAGGGACTCTTCAACAGCAGGCAACGCCTGCGGTGCCATGGCGAATGAAAGGTGACGAATAACGGTGCGGATAGCATGCTGATGCCAATAATCCACGGTGTAATTCGGTCGGCGATTCGCTTCCAGCAGGGCAAGGTTAGTGAAGTTAACCCGCGTGTTCAGGTCTTGTGGAGAGGTGGCGGTCTTCGCGGGGTTAGCTGCTTCGGCGTTGCTGCTGAGCGCGGGCAGGCCAAGGCTCGCCGCGACCATCCCCAAAAGGAGATGCGGCCAGAAGTAACGTCTGCCAAATTGTCGCCAGCGCGTCAGAATTCCGCTCAATTGCCCCACCAAAAGTAAGTAAGCCTTCAGGCTCACCGTAAGAATTTTCTATTTAGCGTCCAGATATTACCACCAATGCGACGGCGCAGCAGCAGTAATGAGGCACCGGGGAGGTTAAAAATGGTGATGAAATCAGCAAACGCGCCATTGACTACGGCAATTCGGGAAGGATAAAAACAAAAACGACTGGTCTTGCTGGCCGGAGAGAGTGCCAGGTCAACCAGTCGAATTTAAATAACGGGATCTACCGTTACGCCAGAACTGTGCTTGGTGCTTTGAATGCCAGTGGCAGTTCAGCTTCGTCTTCGAAGGTCACATATTCCCAGGCTTCCTGTTTTGCCAGAACAGCCTGCAACAGTTTGTTGTTCAGCGCATGACCGGATTTATACGCGGTAAATGCACCAATGATATTGTGACCACACATGAACAGGTCGCCGATCGCATCCAGCATTTTGTGACGAACGAATTCATCTTCAAAACGCAGGCCGTCTTCGTTCAGTACGCGATAATCGTCAACAACGATGGCACAATCGAAGCTGCCGCCCAGGCACAGGCCGCGGGACTGCAGATATTCGATATCACGCATGAAACCAAAAGTACGCGCACGACTGATCTGACGCATAAACGCATCAGCAGAGAAGTTCATCGCATAGCGCTGGGTGCTGGAATCAATCGCCGGATGGTTGAAGTCAATGGTGAAATCCAACGAAAAACCATTAAACGGCTTGAATTCAGCCCATTTGTCGCCATCCTGGACACGAACGGTCTCTTTGATACGCACAAATTTCTTCGCACAGTTCAGTTCTTCAATGCCGGCATCCAGCAACAGATAAACGAACGGTGCAGCGCTGCCATCCATGATTGGGATTTCTGGCGCATCGACTTCAATAACAATGTTGTCGATACCCAGACCCGCCAGGGCGGCATTCAGGTGCTCTACGGTAGAGATCCGCACGTCATGCTCGTTCACCAGGCAAGTACAGAGCATGGTATCACGCACAGATTTGGCATCAGCCGGGAAATCTACCGGTGGATTCAAGTCGGTGCGACGATAGATGACCCCGGTATTGGCCGGCGCAGGGCGCAGCGTCAGTGTGACTTTCTTGCCGGTATGTAAACCGACACCTGTCGCCTGAACGATACGTTTTAATGTCCTTTGTTTGATCATCGTATAATCTCGCCAAGTTACTTATCCAACCGAGAGTGTATATCACTATCGGGCGGCCAGTTTAGCACAAAGAGCGTAAATTCCCTAATTCCAGCTAATTCTTAATCAGCTTGCTTACGCAGGAACGCAGGGATATCCAGATAATCTGGCTCTTTCTGGGTCTGTGTTGTGTTGTCATTAACCACTTTCGCGGCCGGTTTTTGCTCTTGCGTCAACGGCGCCATGCCGTGCGGCTGGTAGCGATCCATAACAGGCTGCTGAGCAGTTTTGTTCGTCACCAGGGTGATCTCAGGACGTTTGTCCATGCCGATACCGGTAGCAACAACAGTTACGCGCAGCTCATCGTTCATCTCTGGATCAAGGGACGTACCGATTACCACAGTGGCGTTGTCAGAGGCGAACGCACGGATGGTGTTACCCACGGTTTCGAACTCATCCAGACGCAGGTCGAAGCCCGCAGTGATGTTGACCAGCACGCCGCGCGCACCAGACAGATCGATATCTTCCAGCAGCGGAGAAGAGATCGCCATTTCAGCGGCTTCTTCTGCACGGTCTTCACCTTTCGCCACGCCGGAGCCCATCATCGCGTAGCCCATCTCGGACATCACGGTGCGCACGTCAGCAAAGTCGACGTTCATCAGGCCCGGACGGGTGATCAGCTCGGCGATACCCTGCACTGCACCTTTCAGTACATCGTTCGCGGCGCCAAAGGCGTCCAGCAGAGAGATGCCACGGCCCAGCACTTTCAGCAGTTTGTCGTTCGGAATAGTGATCAGCGAGTCCACGTGTTTGGACAGCTCGGTGATACCCTGCTCGGCAAACGCCATACGCTTCTTGCCTTCAAAATTGAAAGGCTTAGTCACGACGGCAACCGTCAGGATACCTAAATCTTTAGCAACTTCAGCAACCACTGGCGCAGCACCGGTTCCGGTACCGCCGCCCATGCCCGCGGCGATAAACACCATGTCTGCACCATCAAGCGCAGCACGCAGGGCTTCACGATCTTCTTCTGCAGCATTGCGCCCGACTTCCGGGTTTGCCCCAGCGCCCAGCCCTTTGGTGATGCCGCCACCGATTTGGATCGTCTGGCCAACAGCCGTTTTACGCAGTGCCTGCGCATCGGTGTTCACCGCGAAGAACTCTACACCTTCGATGCGCTCGCGCACCATATGCTCTACAGCATTACCGCCGCCGCCACCGACGCCGATGACTTTAATCACCGCGTCGTTGGTCAGTTCCATAGGTTCAAACATAGTTTCTCTCCGTTTTGTGCCTGTCGCCCGAAACCGTTAATTCTCGCCGGTCTCTTACTAAAATTAAAATTCTTTTCGCAGCCAGGTATTGATTCGTTTAAACCACGAACCTACCGACGCGCGTTTTTCTACTTCTGCTTCGCCACTGAGATGTGTTTCTTTCCCGTAATGAAGCAAGCCCACTGCCGTTGAGTAATACGGCTCCTGAGCATAATCCGTTAAACCGGTGATGTTCAGCGGTGCACCGATGCGCACCTGCGTATGGAACACGCGCTGAGCACAGGCCGCAAGACCCTCAATTTGCGCCGCACCGCCGGTTAATACAATCCCCGCCGCAAGATGGTGTTTGACACCCTGCTGGCGAAGCTGTTCCTGTAACTGCAAAATCTCTTCGTTGACCAGGTTGAGCAGCTCGGTATAACGCGGCTCAATGACCTCGGCTAACGTCTGGCGCTGTAGGCTGCGCGGTGGACGTCCACCCACGCTCGGCACTTCAACGCTCTCATCTTTGCCTACAATGGAGCCAAGTGCACAACCGTGGCGCACTTTAATCGCCTCTGCATCGCTCGGTGGCGTGCCAAAGGCATAGGCGATATCGCTGGTCACCACGTTCCCCGCATAAGGGATAACTTTCGTGTGGCGCAGCGCCCCGCCGGTATAGACGGCCATGTCCATCGTACCACCACCGATATCCACGACACAGACGCCCAGCTCACGTTCGTCTTCAGTCAATACGGAATAACTTGCCGCAAGACCGGCGAAAATCAGTTGGTCAACTTTAAGACCACAACGTTCAACGGCTTTGACGATGTTCTTCGCCATATCGTTGTGACATGTGATCAAGTGCACTTTTGCCTGCATACGCACGCCGGAAAGGCCTACCGGATTTTTAATACCTTCCTGGTAGTCAATCGCATACTCCTGCGGGATCACATGCAGGACGCGATGTTCATCGCGAACACGCACAGATTTCGCAGTATGCACTACGTTTTCGACGTCTTCCTGCGAGACTTCTTCTTCTGAGATCGGCACCATGCCAATCTCGTTCTGGCAGCTGATATGCTTGCCAGAAAGCGCCAGATACACGGAGGAAATCTGGCAATCTGCCATCAGTTCGGCCTGATCGATGGCGCGCTGTACGCATTTCACCACCGACTCAAGGTCGTTTACCCCACCTTTATCCATACCACGAGACGGGCAACTGCCCACACCAATGATATTGACCATACCGTCGGGCAGAACTTCCCCTACTAAAGCGGCAACCTTCGCAGTGCCAATCTCCAGTCCTACTACCAGTTTTCTGTCCGTCGCCTTGATCATTGTTATTCTGCCTGTACCTGAGCCTGAGTCTGTTGCTGATTAGGTTCCTCAACCGGCGCCGGGATCCACCCGACCGATGCGCCTGAGTCATAGCGCAAATCAACGTAGCTAATCCTTTTGCCTTCAGCCTGCGCCTGCTGCTGTAGAACGGGATAAAGTTCTACAAAACGGTTCAGACGCTTCATCGTGTCACCCCGGCCAAGATTCAGCTTAATATCGTTCGTCAGCGTCAATTGCCAGGAACGACGCGCCGTCATCGCGGCTTGTTTCAGGGTAAAACGATCTTTAGCCAGCACTTGCCCCATGTTACGGAAACCTTCCAGCACTTCGTTTTCGCTGCCTTCAGGACCATACAACATAGGTAAATTTTGCTTGCTGACACGATCGGCCGGGACGCTGAAAGAAATTCCATCTACGTCAACCATATGCTGATCATTCCAACGCGCAATGGGTACATATTCAACCAGATGAATCTTCAATTCATCCGGCCACTGCTTTCTAACGCTCGCCTGTTTAATCCAGGGCAAACGCTCAATCTGGCTCTGGATAATATTCACATCCTGCGTCATGAAGGTGCCGGGCGATCCTAATGCCAGAATCGACTGACGGATATCATCATTACGCGTGTAGTGACGATCACCTGTCACCACCAGTTTCGACAGAGGCAGACGTTGTGCATCTTCCATCCAGCCGAGCACCATCCAGCCGCTGACAAACACCGTACACAGCACGGCGAGCAGGAAGGTAATCCCTGCAAGACGCGTTCCATTACTCCGTCGCGAAGAGGAATACTCTTCTTCTTCGTCACGGTTTCGCGTGTTCAGCGCAGCCTGAGACATATCAGCCCGCCTGGTCCAGAATACGAACCACTAACTGCGAGAAGCTCATTCCCGCCTGGCGCGCCGCCATCGGCACCAGGCTATGACTGGTCATACCCGGTGAGGTGTTGGCTTCCAGCAGATAAAACTGCCCATCGCTATCCTGCATCACGTCGATCCGTCCCCAGCCACGGCAGCCAAGTACATGCCAGGCTTTTAGCACCAGCGCGTTTAAAATGGCTTCACGCTCCGCTTCCAGACCACTTGGGCAGAAATATTGCGTCTCATCAGAGAGATACTTCGCCTCATAATCATAGAAGGTTCCAGCTGGTTGGATACGAATGGATGGTAAAATTTCTTCGCCAAGCATCGCAACGGTAAATTCCGGTCCGCTGAGCCATTTTTCAATCAAAACTTCTTCATCATGTTGAAATGCCAGCGCTAATGCAGATGATATATCGCCAGCTTCGTCAACCTTAGACATTCCTACGCTTGAGCCTTCACGGCTGGGTTTCACAATCACCGGCAATCCCAGCGCCGCAATACGTTCAGTGACGCTGGCGTCAAGGCCCTGCTCAAATTCACGACGGGTCATAGCTACCCATGGCGCAACTGGCAAACCGGCCCCCTGCCACAGCAGTTTGCTGCGCAGTTTGTCCATGGAGATGGCCGAGGCCATCACACCGCTGCCGGTATAAGGCAGACCGATGATGTCCAGCAGCCCTTGCAACGTACCGTCTTCACCGCCGCGGCCGTGCAGCGCGATAAAGACTTTAGCAAAACCCATCTCTTTCAGGCGCGTCACGTCAGTCTCTTTCGGATCGACCAGATGCGCATTAACACCGCCTTCGCGAAGCCCTGCCAGCACCGCCGCGCCCGAATTCAGAGAGACTTCGCGTTCTGCAGAAGTGCCGCCAGACAGGACCGCAATCTTATCAGCCATGACGTTCTTCCTCCGAAATTTGCGGCTTAAGTTTGATTTCAGCCAGAGTACGGGCGATCTTGCCGATATTTCCCGCACCCTGCACCAGAATCAAATCATTGCCGGTCAACACCGGAGCAAGCATCGCTGCCGCCTGGGCATGATCGGAGACCAGAATCGGGTCGATCTTGCCGCGACCGCGAATGGTGCGGCAAAGAGAGCGACTGTCTGCGCCCGGAATCGCCGCTTCGCCCGCGGCGTAGACTTCCAGCATCAGCAGGGTATCAACCTGTGAAAGCACATTCGCGAAATCGTCATAGAGGTCGCGCGTACGGGTATAGCGGTGTGGCTGGAACAGCATGACCAGATTTTTGTCCGGCCAGCCCGCGCGCGCCGCTTTGATCGTGGCGTCCACTTCGGTCGGGTGATGACCGTAGTCATCAACCAGCATCGCGGTTCCGCTTTTTCCGTTCACGGTTTCAAGCGGGAACTCGCCAAGGAAATCGAAACGACGACCGGTGCCCTGGAAGCTTTCCAGCGCCCGCAAAATGGCCTCGTCATCAATGCCTTCTTCTGTTGCGACCGCAACGGCCGCCGCGGCGTTCAGGGCGTTGTGACGACCCGGCGCATTCAGCGTTACCTGCAGCAGCTCTTTATCCTGACGTGCCAGGGTGAAATGCCCCTGCGCACCAATCTGTTTGTAACTTTCCACCCGAACATCGGCATCTTCGCTGAAACCGTAGGTCGTGATCTGACGACCGACGCGCGGCAGCAGCTCGCGGATCACCGGGTCGTCTACACACATGACGGCCCGTCCATAAAACGGCAAATTGTGGAGAAAGTTTATAAATGTTTGCTTTAAATTTTCGAAGTCGCCCTGGTAGGTATCCATATGGTCGGCTTCGATGTTGGTCACGATTGCCACCATCGGCTGCAAATGCAGGAAAGAGGCGTCACTTTCATCCGCTTCAGCGATCAGATAACGGCTGTTACCCAGGCGCGCGTGCACACCCGCGGCTTTGACCAGGCCGCCGTTGACGAAGGTTGGATCGAGGCCCGCTTCAGCATAAATGCTGGAGACCATCGCCGTGGTGGTGGTTTTACCGTGGGTTCCGGCAATGGCGATGCCGTGACGAAAACGCATCAGCTCGGCCAGCATCTCTGCACGGCGGATCACCGGGATACGTGCTTCGTGTGCAGCAACAATTTCCGGGTTGTCGGCAGAGATGGCGCTGGAAACGACCACCACGCTGGCATCAAGGACGTTTTCCGGGCGATGGTTAAAATAGATAGTCGCACCGAGCGACGCCAACTGTTGCGTAACAGGGTTCGGCGCCAGATCGGACCCGCTGATCTGGTAGCCTTCATTCGCCAGCACTTCGGCAATACCGCCCATACCGGCGCCGCCGATGCCAACAAAATGAATGTGCCGGACGCGACGCATCTCGGGCACGATTGAACGCAGTTTCGCCAGTTGTTGTGTATTCATTCTCTAAACGCCATCGACTACTTCAAAAAATTCGTGCAGCGCAACACGCGCTGCGAGGGTTAAACCTGGGCTGCCAGGCTCACTTCTTTTGCCACCCGTTCCGTTGCATCCGGGATCGCTGCGGCACGTGCATGCTGCGCCATCTCCAGTAATGTCTTCCGGTCCCAGCCCGCCAGGGTAGTGGCGACCGCGTCTGCGGTAAACTGCGGCTGTTCAAAAATTTTCGCGGCGCCGGCTTTCTCAAGCGGCAACGCATTCCAGTACTGCTGACGATCTTTGTGCTGGAACGGCACAAACAGCGCCGGTAAGCCTGCGGCGGCAATTTCGCTCACCGTCAACGCGCCGGAGCGGCAGACCACGACATCGGCCCAGGCATACGCCGCCGCCATGTCGTCGATAAATTCAGTCACTTTATGTTGCGGCTGGCCCGCATCGGCATAGGCCTGCTCGACCGTTTGCTGACCGCCCTTCCCGCTTTGATGCCAGATGGTCACCGCGTCACCGAGCTTGGCCGCAACCTGCGGCAGCGTTTGGTTCAGAATGCGCGCGCCCTGAGAGCCGCCCACCACCAGCACACGCACCGGGCCTTCGCGCCCGACAAGACGCTCCTGCGGCAACGGCAGCGCAAGCACGTCCACACGCACCGGGTTACCCACCACATCCGCTTTCGGAAATGCGCCGGGAAACGCCTGCATCACTTTGCTGGCGATACGGGAGAGCCACTTATTGGTCAGACCGGCAATACCGTTCTGCTCATGCAGCACAACCGGGATCCCCAGCGACCACGCCGCCAGCCCACCAGGACCCGAGACATAACCGCCCATCCCCAGCACCACGTCCGGCTTGAAACGCTTCATGATCGCCCGCGCCTGGCGCCAGGCGTTGAAAATGCGCACCGGCGCCAGCAGCAGGGCTTTGATCCCCTTGCCGCGCAAGCCGGAGATATGGATAAAGTCGATCTCAATCCCATGCTTCGGTACCAGATCGGCCTCCATGCGGTCTGCGGTTCCCAGCCAGCGTACCTGCCAGCCCTGATCCATTAAATGGTGCGCAACCGCCAGTCCCGGGAACACATGCCCGCCGGTACCGCCTGCCATCACCATTAACCGCTTCGGTTGATTCATCGTGAACCTCGTGTAAACGCCTGGGCATTTTCCAGACGCGTTTCATAATCTATGCGTAGCAAAAACATAATGGCGGTCGACATGATCAACAGACTCGAACCACCATAACTGATTAACGGCAGCGTCAGACCTTTGGTTGGCAGCATACCGGCTGCGGCACCCACGTTAACTAAAGCCTGAAAACTGAACCAGATACCGATTGAACAGGCCAGAAAACCTGAGAAACGGTGGTCGATAACCAGTGCTTTCCGGCCGATCGACATCGCACGGAAAGCGACGAAGAATACCATTAAAAGCGCTAATACCACACCGATATAACCCAGTTCTTCCCCAATGATGGAGAAGATGAAGTCGGTATGCGCCTCGGGTAAATACTCCAGTTTTTGCACTGAATTCCCTAACCCCTGCCCCCACATTTCACCGCGGCCAAAGGCCATCAATGACTGGGTCAGCTGATAACCGCTGCCGAAGGGATCTTCCCAGGGATTCCAGAAAGAGGTCACACGACGGATACGGTACGGTTCGGCAAGGATCAGCAGTACCACTGCGGAGATGCCCATTCCGATGATGGCGATGAACTGCCAGAGTTTCGCCCCCGCCAGGAACAGCATCGCCAGGGTGGTAACAAACAGTACGACCACGGTCCCGAGGTCAGGCTGGGCCAGCAACAGAACCGCCAGCACCAGGATCACGCCCATCGGTTTTAAGAAGCCGCGCAGGTTGTTACGAACCTCATCCACCTTGCGCACCAGATAGTTGGCGAGATAGCAGAACAGCGACAACTTGGTGAATTCGGCAGGCTGAATACGCAGCGGGCCAAAGGCAATCCAGCGCGAGGCCCCGTTCACCGAGCTACCCACCACCAGTACGATCAGCAGCATGACGATCGAGGCGATCAGCATGGCGGTACTGTGGCGTTGCCAGAAGACCATCGGCAGACGTAAGGTCACCATCGCCAGACAGAACGCCAAAATGATGTACAGCCCGTCACGCTTGGCAAACAGGAAAGGATCGTTAGCCAGACGCTGCCCTACAGGCATTGAGGCTGAGGTCACCATAATAAAGCCAATCGCCGCCAGCCCCAGCGTGAGCCAGAGCAGCATACGGTCGTACATCACCAGGCTATCGGAATCTTTATCCCGTGACCCCATGACCCAGCCTTTGAGCGCCGACGAAATCCACACCAGGATGCTGAATCCCGGCATGCGCGGCATGCGCGGCATCTTCAGGCGAGGGAGAGAGAAGCGCATTAGCCTAACTCCTTCGCCAGACGGGTAAAGAGATCGCCACGCTGCTCGAAATTCTTAAACTGATCGAGGCTGGCGCAGGCTGGCGAGAGCAGCACCATGTCACCCGGCTTCACGCGCGGGGCAATCAGCCGCATCGCCTGCTCCATGGTATCGGTTTGCTCAGCGATATCCGGGCGCAGCGCCGCCAGTTCTGCCCCGTCACGGCCAAAGCAGTAAAGACGCACGTTGTCGCCGCTGAGGTACTGTTTCAGCGAAGAGAAATCGGCAGCTTTGCCGTCGCCCCCCAGCAGCAGATGCAGGGTGCCCTCAACGTGCAGGCCATTCAGCGCCGCTTCGGTGCTGCCAACGTTGGTGGCTTTTGAATCGTTGATCCAGCGAACGCCGTTATGCTCAAGCGCCAGCTGGAAGCGATGCGCCAGACCGCTGAAGGTAGTCAGGGCTTTCAGGCTGGTGGCGCGCGGCAAGCCGGCGGCATCCGCCAGCGCCAGTGCGGCAAGGGCGTTGGTGTAGTTATGCTGGCCCGTCAGGTGCATCTCTTTCACGTTCAGCACCTTTTCACCTTTCACCCGCAGCCAGGTTTCGCCCTGCTGACGGTTCAGGTGATAGTCGCCCATATTAATACCGAAACTCACGCAGCGTTCATCTGCCCCACGCACTGGCATGGTCAGCGCATCATCGGCGTTCACCACGCAGACGCGGGCATTTTCATAGACACGCAGCTTGGCGGCGCGGTACTGCTGCAGACCAAACGGATAGCGATCCATATGATCTTCGGTAACGTTGAGGATGGTAGCAGCGACCGCCTGCAGGCTTGAGGTGGTTTCCAGCTGGAAGCTGGAGAGTTCAAGGATGTACAGCTCGCGGGCTGCATCCAGCAGCATCAATGCTGGCAGGCCGATATTGCCGCCCACACCGGCATTCACGCCCGCCGCTTTCGCCATTTCACCCACCAGGCTGGTGACGGTGCTTTTGCCGTTGGAACCGGTAATGGCCACGATCGGCGCCTGAGCTTCACGGCAGAACAGTTCGATATCACCGACGATCTCGACGCCCGCCTCTGCCGCCGCGCTTAACGCCGGGTGGGCCAGGGCAATGCCCGGGCTGGCGACAATCAGATCGGCGGTGTGAAGCCACGCTTCATTCAGACCACCAAGGTGGCGTTCAACCTGCTCCGGCAACTTATCCAGACCCGGCGGAGAGGTACGCGTATCCATCACGCGAGGCGTAACGCCTCGTGCGAGGAAAAAGTCCACGCAGGAGAGGCCGGTTAAGCCCAACCCGATGATAACGACTTTTTTACCCTGGTAATCTGCCATGATTAACGTACCTTCAGCGTTGCCAGGCCAATCAGCACCAGCATCAGCGAAATAATCCAGAAGCGCACGATGACGCGCGGCTCTGGCCAGCCTTTCAATTCATAGTGGTGATGGATAGGCGCCATACGGAAGATGCGCTGACCGCGCAGCTTGAAGGAGCCAACCTGCAAAATCACCGACAGGGTTTCAACCACAAACACACCGCCCATGATCACCAGCAGGAACTCCTGACGCAGCAGCACGGCGATGATGCCCAGCGCGCCACCGAGTGCCAACGAACCCACGTCGCCCATAAAGACCTGCGCCGGGTAGGTGTTGAACCACAGGAAGCCGAGGCCCGCACCGACAATCGCCGTACAGACGATCACCAGTTCACCGGCGTGTCGCAGATAAGGGATGTGCAGGTAGCTCGCAAAATTCATGTTACCTGTCGCCCACGCCACCAGTGCAAAACCGGCCGCCACGAAGACGGTAGGCATAATTGCCAGACCATCCAGGCCATCGGTCAGGTTTACGGCGTTACCAGTACCGACAATCACAAAGTAGGCCAGCAGGATGTAGAACAGCCCCAGCTGCGGCATCACGTCTTTAAAGAACGGCACCACCAGCTCGGTTGCCGGAGTGTCTTTTCCTGCCAGATAGAGCGCAAAGGCGACGCCCAGCGCGATCACCGACATCCAGAAATACTTCCAGCGGGCGATCAGCCCTTTGGTGTCTTTACGCACGACTTTGCGGTAGTCGTCGACAAAACCGATAATGCCATAGCCCACCAGCACCACCAGCACACACCAGACGTACGGGTTTGACGGGTAAGCCCAGAGCAGCACCGACACCACAATCGCGGTGAGGATCATAATGCCGCCCATGGTCGGCGTACCGCGTTTACTGAAGTGCGACTCAGGGCCGTCGTTACGCACAACCTGACCGAAAGAGAGTTTTTGCAGACGGGCAATCATGCGCGGACCCATCCACAATGAGATGAACAGCGCAGTCAGCAGGCTGACGATGGCGCGAAACGTCAGATAAGAAAAGACGTTAAAGCCGGAATAATATTTGACCAAATGCTCGGCCAGCCAAACTAACATGTCCCATTCTCCTGTAAAGCGTGCACAACCTCTTCCATGGCAGCACTGCGTGAACCTTTCACTAAAACTGTCACAATTTGCTGCTCTTCGACCAGCGTCTTAAGACGGGCAATCAACGCCGCTTTATCGGCAAAATGCTCCCCGACACCACTGGCCTGGCTGATGTTTTTACTGAGATGACCAGCGCTTAACACGCGATCGATACCGGAGGCTTTCGCCGCCTCACCCACCTGGATATGGCAGGCTTCGCTCTCGTCGCCCAACTCGGCCATATCGCCGACCACCATCACGCGGTAACCAGGCATCTCAGACAGCACCTGTACTGCAGCAGTCATAGAACCGACGTTGGCGTTGTAGGAGTCATCCAGCAGGAGTTTGTTTTCCGCCAGCGGAATGGGGAACAGGCGTCCGGGGACCGCTTTCAGGTTTGCTAGCCCCGCTTTGATGGCCGACAGCGGTGCGCCGACCGCCATTGCCAGCGCGGTGGCCGCCAGGGCATTTGCGATATTGTGACGACCCGGCAGAGGCAATAGCACCTCCACATCCCCTGTTGGGGTCTGCAGGGTAAATTCTGTGCCGTGGGAGGTCACGTGAACGTTGGTGGCGGTGAAGTCGCTATTGGCGGCATTCGGTGAGAAGCGCCAGGTTTTGCGATCCCCGATGACGCTTTGCCAGTTCAGCCAGTCGTTGTTGTCGGCATTCATGATGGCGATGCCGTTGACCGGCAGACCGGTGTAGATCTCGCCCTTCGCTTTCGCCACGCCTTCCAGCGAGCCGAAACCTTCAAGGTGCGCCGCGGCGAGGTTGTTTACCAGCGCCGCTTCCGGCTGCGTCAGACTCACGGTCCAGGCGATTTCGCCCTGGTGGTTAGCCCCCAGTTCGATCACCGCATATTCATGCTCACGGGTCAGACGTAGCAGCGTCATCGGCACGCCGATATCGTTATTCAGGTTGCCTGCGGTATAGAGCGTGTTACCGCACTGGCTAAGGATCGCGGCGGTCATCTCCTTAACGGAGGTTTTGCCGGAAGAGCCGGTCAGCGCCACAATACGCGCCGGGACCTGCTGGCGAACCCATGCGGCCAGTTCACCAAACGCCAGACGCGTGTCTTGCACCACCGCCTGCGGCAGGTCGATATCCAGTTTACGGCTCACCAGCAATGCGCCAGCACCCGCCGCTTTCGCTTGCTCAGCAAAATCGTGCGCATCGAAACGCTCACCCTTCAGCGCCACAAACAGGCAGCCGGGGGTAATTTTACGCGTGTCGGTGGTGACGGCATCGAAGGTCAGCTCGCCGCTGACATCTGCGCCCAGGATAGTGGCCAGTTGGCTTAGCGTTACGCTAATCATGCCATGACTCCCAGCAGACGCGCCGCGGTGATACGGTCGGAGTAGTCCAGACGGTTAGTACCGACGATCTGGTAATCTTCATGGCCTTTACCGGCCAGCAGCACCACGTCGTTTTCACCGGCCTGCATGATGGTGTTGGTTACCGCTTCGGCGCGGCCTTCCACCACACGAGCACGTCCGGCATCCAGCATGCCAGCCAGAATGTCGTTGATGATGGCGCGCGGCTCTTCGGTACGCGGGTTGTCATCAGTCACTACCGCGATATCCGCGAATTGCTCGGCAATGGCACCCATGAGGGGGCGTTTGCCTTTATCGCGATCGCCGCCGCAGCCAAAGACGCACCATAGTTTACCGGCGCAGTGCAGACGCGCGGCTTCCAGCGCTTTCTCCAGCGCATCCGGGGTATGGGCATAATCCACCACAACAGTAGGTTTACCCGGGGCGGCGAACACTTCCATACGCCCGCAAACCGGCTGCAGACGCGCGGCGGTGCCAAGCAATTCTGCCAGCGGATAACCCAGCGCCAGCAGGGTAGCGAGAGCCAGCAACAGGTTGCTGACGTTGAACGCCCCCATCAGGCGGCTTTCGATTTCGCCTTCACCCCAGCTCGATGCAAAGCGAATAGTCGCGCCGCTATCGTGATAGATCACCTCGGAGGCTTTCAACCAGCGACCGTGGCAGTTCGGGTTGATATGGTCGGCCATGGAGACCGCAACGGCATCCGGCAGCTTAGCCAGCCAGCGGCGCCCCACTTCGTCATCAGCGTTGATAATCGCCTGACCGGCATGGTGCGTGGCATACAGCTGCCATTTTGCCGCTTCGTAGTTTTCCATGTCGCCATGGTAGTCGAGATGGTCCCGGCTCAGGTTAGTGAACACGGAGGCGGCAAATTTCAGTGCCGCAACACGGTGCTGAACCAACCCGTGAGAAGAGACTTCCATTGCGGCAAAGGTTGCGCCCTGCCCTGCCAGACCAGCCAGCACATGCTGTACGTCGACGGCAGAGCCGGTGGTATTTTCAGTTGGGTTCACTTTGCCCAGCAGGCCGTTCCCCACCGTACCCATCACCGCGCTGGTTTCACCCAGCAGCTGCGCCCACTGCGCCATCAGCTGCGTGGTGGTGGTTTTACCGTTGGTGCCGGTTACGCCAACCAGACGCAACTGGTCAGAAGGTTCGTTATAAAAACGCCCCGCCAGCGCGGAGAGTCGTTCGGTTAACTGGCTGAGATAGATGACCGGCACGCCGTGCATTTCACGTATTTCGCCATCAGCGGCCTCATCTTTTGCCTCAGCAATAATGGCAGCTACACCTTGCGCTATCGCCTGCGGGATATACCGACGCCCGTCCGCCTGATGACCGACTACTGCCACAAAAAGATCGCCCGAGGCAGCCGCACGGCTGTCGAGTACCATCTCTCGCAGGACTCGCGCAGGTAAACCTGATACCCACGGAGCAAGAAGGTCGCGCAAATTACGATCTGCCACCTGTTCCCTCGCCTTGATTAATCACAAATTCACTTTTCTCGCCCGTTGCCAGCGCATCCGGCTCGATGTTCATGGTGCGCAGTACGCCGCCCATGATGGCACCAAAGACCGGCGCGGAAACGGCGCCACCGTAGTATTTACCCGCCTGTGGATCGTTGATAACCACCACCAGCGCAAATCGCGGATTACTCGCAGGCGCAACGCCTGCGGTATATGCAATGTATTTATTGATGTAGCGACCATCCGGCCCGACTTTTTTCGCCGTACCGGTTTTAATCGCGATGCGATAGCCTTTGATCGCCGCTTTCACGCCACCGCCGCCGGGCAGGGCCACGCTTTCCATCATGTGCACGACGGTGCGAACGATCGATTCCGGGAAGATACGCTCACCGGGAACCGGCGGATCAACTTTGGTAATCGACAGCGGGCGATAGACACCATAGCTGCCAATCGTTGCATAGACACGCGCCAACTGTAACGGCGTTACCATTAGCCCGTAGCCGAAAGAGAAGGTGGCCCTCTCTATGTCAGACCACCGTTGTTTTTGAGGATATAAGCCACTGCGTTCTCCGACCAACCCCAAATTGGTCGCCTTTCCGAGTCCAAAACGCGAGTAAGTTTCTACCAACGCTGAGGACGGCATCGCTAACGCCAGCTTAGAAACGCCGACGTTACTCGACTTCTGTAAAACCCCGGTGAGGGTCAATTCGCTGTAACGCGCCACGTCTTTGATTTCGTGACCGTTGATTCGGTAAGGCACCGTGTTCAGCACGGTATTTTCATTGACGATGCCACGCTGCAGCGCCGTCATCACCACCATCGGTTTGACCGTTGAACCTGGCTCGAAGACGTCAGTGATCGAACGGTTACGCATGGCGTCTTTGGCGGTTCCGGCAAAATTATTGGGGTTATAGGATGGGCTGCTGGCCATTGCCAGCACTTCGCCGGTGCTGACATCCACCAGTACCGCACTGCCGGATTCCGCTTTGTTAAAAGCGACGGCGTTGTTCAGTTCACGATACACCAGCGCCTGCAGACGCTCGTCGATGCTCAGCGCCAGGTTGTGCGCCGCCTGGCTGTCGGTGGAAGAGATATCTTCAATGACGCGGCCATAACGGTCTTTACGGACCACACGCTCGCCCGGCTGGCCGGTCAGCCACTTATCGAAACTTTTCTCGACGCCTTCAATGCCCTGGCTATCGACGTTGGTAAAGCCAATCAGGTGCGCGGTCACTTCCCCGGATGGGTAGTAACGACGCGACTCTTCACGAAGGTGAATCCCCGGCAGCTTCAGTTTTTTGATGTAGTCGGCCATATCAGGGTTAACCTGACGCGCCAGATAGATAAAGCGCCCTTTCGGGTTCGCATTGACGCGGGCAGCCAGCTGATCGAGCGGCATTTTCAGCGCGTCGGAGAGGGCCTTCCAGCGGTTATCGAGCGAGATCCCACCGGCATCATGCAGTTCTTTGGGATCGGCCCAGATCGCTTTCACCGGCACGCTGACCGCCAGCGGACGGCCGGAACGGTCGGTGATCAGACCACGCGAAGTTGACACTTCCTGCACGCGCAGGGAGCGCATGTCGCCCTGACGTACCAGCATGTCAGGGGCAATGATTTGCAGCCACGCCACGCGTCCCAGCAGGAAACCCAGCGCCAGTAAAATGCAGCCGCAAAGCAACGCAAAACGCCAGCTGATGAAGCTGGCCTGTTCTTCCTGACGTTTTGGTTTTAGCGCCTTCGCCGCGGATTTCATGCGTCGCGTTTTCCCTTATTTTTGTACTACGATATTTTCCTGAGAAGGATCAACATGCTGCATCTGCAGCTTTTCCGTTGCGATCCGTTCAACCCGGCTATGATCGCCGAGCGCATTTTCTTCGAGGATCAAATTTCGCCACTCGATATCCAGCGCATCACGCTCCAGCACCAGCTGTTCGCGCTGCGCCGTTAACAAACGGGTATGGTGAGCGGTGGTCACAACGGTGACCGCCGACACAATGATGCAAATGAACAGACACAGTGGCAGCTTGCCGAAACGCAACAGGTCGTCCCAGATAACACCCGGCAAGGCATGACGCTCGTTGCTGCCTAACGTCTCTTTCACCTTGCTGAGGGTGTCTGCCACTCTGCCGATCATGCATGAGTCCTTTCTGCAATGCGCAGCACTGAACTGCGGGCGCGCGGGTTTTCTTCCACTTCCGCTTCGCCCGGCATTAACTTACCTAAGGCACGTAGCTGGCGGCCGCCCAGTTTTTTGAGCTGCTCTTCCGTCATCGGTAACCCGGCCGGAACCTGCGGGCCACGGCTCTGTTCACGCATAAAGCGCTTCACAATGCGGTCTTCCAGCGAGTGGAAGCTGATTACCGACAAGCGACCGCCCGGAGCCAGCACGCTAAGCGAACTTTTCAGGGCTTGCTCGATTTCATCAAGCTCGCTGTTAACCCAGATACGCACCGCCTGGAAGGTGCGGGTAGCCGGGTGCTTGTACTTGTCTTTTACCGGCGTGGCCGCGGCGATCACTTCCGCCAGCTCTTTGGTGCGGGTCATGGGTTCGATACGGTTACGTTCCACGATGGCGCGAGCAATACGTTTGCCAAAACGCTCTTCCCCGAAGGTTTTGATCACCCAGGCGATATCGGCTTCTTCGGCGGTTTGCAGCCACTCGGCGGCAGATTGGCCGCGCGTCGGATCCATACGCATGTCCAGCGGGCCATCGCGCATAAAGGAGAAGCCACGTTCAGCATCATCAAGTTGTGGTGAGGAGACGCCAAGATCGAGGAGGATCCCGTCAATTTTGCCGGTTAAATCGCGCTCGCTAACGTAATCAGCCAGCGCGGAGAAAGGTCCATGTACGATGGAAAAGCGAGGGTCATCGATGGTTTTCGCCACGGCGATAGCCTGCGGATCGCGATCGATTGCCAGCAAACGGCCGTCCGCGCCCAGTTGGGAGAGGATCAAACGTGAGTGGCCACCCCGGCCAAAAGTGCCATCAATATAGATGCCATCAGGACGAATATTCAGGCCATTGACGGCTTCATCCAGTAGCACCGTCGTATGTTTATAATTTTCCATCATTTTTTATAGAGACAAATCCTGCAATCGTTCCGACAATGTTGCGGAATCAGACTGCTCAGCGTCGATATCTTCCTTGACCCGTTGATACCAGGTCGTTTCATCCCACAGCTCAAACTTATTGAACTGTCCGACCAGCATCACTTCTTTTGTCAGACCGGCATGCTGCCGTAGCACGGGCGCAATCAATAAACGCCCCGCGCTGTCCATCTGACATTCACTGGCATGACCCAATAACAGCCGCTGCACGCGGCGTTCCTGCGGGTTCATGCTCGACAGTCGAGACAGCTTTTGCTCAATGATTTCCCATTCAGGCAAGGGGTAAAGCAGCAGGCAGGCGTGGTTGATGTCAATGGTGCAGACCATTTGACCAGAAGCGCTCTCGTTCAGCTGGTCGCGATATCGGGTTGGTACCGATAAACGCCCTTTGCTGTCGAGATTGACTAACGTCGCTCCACGGAACATGCCAGTCTCACCCCTCCTCACCACTTTAACCCACAAATTCCCACTTAAGGGAGTTTACGGAGCGATGGAAAAGCTTGTCAAGCCAGGACTTCCGCGACATCTGTCTAAATGTCACTGATTTACGAATGGAAGTTCGTCCGGCTATTAACTACCCAACTGGCGCGGCAAAATTAACGTGATGAATAGCTGTGAGAAAAAACGCGAATACGCATATCCGTCTTTAAAACCACGTCTATCATCGCAGGTAAATATATAGTGTCAGTTTGCGACGCGGGCGGCATTTTAAGCCATATTGCGGGGGGATAACAGCGCTAGCTGCGCTGCGAGCGCGAAGCCTGTAGCGGGCAGGCGTAAGCAGGTAACGCCAGGCGAAAAAATGGCTGATAATTCAGCACTGACTGTCGGTTATGTAACAAAATAATACAATTAAAGGCGCTACTGACAATAAAATAAACATCAAGAGAAGGTTTAAACAATAAAAGGAATTAAAAAGCGTAGCAGGCAAAGGTTTTAAAGGAATTATCTTAAAAATACTGTGGGAATTAATATGTTGATTCAGGATGAGAATTTCAGGGCAGCTTTCGCTGCCCTGATGTCTTTACGCGCGGCTTAAAATACCGCGACGATAAAGGTTACGACGAATACGGGTCAGTCCCGGTTTCGGCTTACGTGGCTCATCGAGGCTTGCCAGTACAATCTCTAACACCCGCTCGGCCACGTCGCGATGACGCTGCGCTACAGCCAGCACCGGGCACTGCAAGAAATCGAGCAGCTCATGATCGCCAAAGGTCGCAATGGCCAGATCGGATGGCAGCTTGCCTTCACGACGTAAGGTCACGTCCATTACCCCCTGTAACAGTGCAAACGAGGTAGTGAACAGAGCCTGCGGCATCGGATGGTTCTCCAGCCACTTTTCGAACAGCTGGGCCGAGGCCTCGCGCTCATAGCTATTGGCATAGAGGTAATCAACTTTACGGGGATCGTCTTTCCAGGCTGTGCGGAAACCCTGCTCACGCAGGAAGCTCACGGAGAGTTCCGGCAGTGCTCCCAGATAGAGGACATTTTCCGCCGGAAAGGTGCGCAACTCTGCCGCCAGCATTTCAGCATCGTCCTGATCCGCGCCGACCACGCTGGTGAAATGCTCACGATCTAACGCACGGTCGAGGGCGACAATCGGAAACGCATCATTGGCCCAGCGTTGATAGAAAGGATGCTCAGGGGGTAAGGAGGTGGAAACGATAATGGCATCAACCTGGCGCTGCAACAGATGTTCAATACAGCGCATCTCGTTATCGGGCTGATCTTCCGAACAGGCGATCAGCAGTTGATAACCACGCTGACGGGCCTGGCGCTCAAGGTAGTTTGCGATCCGGGTGTAGCTGGTGTTTTCCAGATCCGGGATCACCAGACCGATCGAACGGGTGCGGCCGGCACGTAAACCTGCCGCGACAGCATTCGGATGGTAGTTATGTTCACGAACCACTGCCATGACTTTCTCAACGGTCTTATCGCTGACACGATACTGCTTCGCTTTACCGTTAATCACATAACTTGCCGTTGTTCGCGATACCCCGGCTAGCCTGGCGATTTCATCCAGTTTCACAATTGCCCCTTAAAAAAAAGAAAAGAGTCCATGACCTCGTCAGGGTTATGGCTAAATCTTGTAACATCTAAGCGCAGAATAGCCTGTCCGGCAACCGCTTTTGTCGGTGCAGCGACATCGGTGCACAAAAAAAAGCCCGGTCATTCATACCGGGCAAGCTAGAGGCGAACCTTTTTATCCTTAACGCATCACTTTGTCACCACGGGAAAGTCCCACGACGCCTGAACGCGCCACTTCAACAATTTTGGCGACATCCCGCACCGAGGCGAGGAAGGCGTCCAGTTTATCGCTGGTGCCGGCCAGCTGAACGGTATAGATGGAGGGAGTAACGTCGATGATCTGCCCGCGGAAAATGTCCGCATTACGTTTCACCTCTTCCCGGCCATAACCCGTGGCCTGAATTTTCACCAGCATGATCTCACGTTCGACGTAAGCCCCCTGCCCCAGCTCGCTGACGCGCAACACATCAACCAGTTTGTGCAGTTGCTTTTCGATCTGCTCCAGTACCTTTGCATCACCCACCGTCTGGATGGTCATGCGCGAAAGCGTCGGATCGTCCGTTGGGGCAACCGTCAGGCTTTCGATGTTATAGCCGCGCTGTGCGAAAAGCCCAATCACGCGTGATAGCGCTCCGGACTCGTTTTCCAGTAATACCGATAATATCCGGCGCATATCAGGTTCTCTCCGTTTTGCTTAACCACATCTCATCCATACCGCCGCCGCGAATATGCATCGGATAGACATGCTCGGTGCCATCAACCACGACATCGACAAACACCAGGCGGTTATTGTTGACGTGCTCAAGGGCTTCGCTCAGTTTCGTCTCCAGCTCGGCCGGACTGCTGATGCGTATACCGATATGGCCGTAGGCTTCAGCCAGACGAACAAAATCAGGCAGTGACTTCATGTACGACTGCGAATGGCGGCCGGAATAGATCATATCCTGCCACTGCTTCACCATGCCCAGATAGCCGTTGTTCAGGTTAAGGACCAGCACCGGCAGGTCGTACTGCAGGGCAGTGGACAGCTCCTGAATGTTCATCTGAATACTGCCATCGCCGGTCACGCAGACCACCGTTTCATTCGGTAACGCCAGCTTCACGCCCAGCGCGGCAGGCAGGCCAAAGCCCATGGTGCCCAGACCGCCGGAGTTGATCCAGCGACGTGGCTTATCGAACGGGTAATAAAGAGCGGCAAACATCTGGTGCTGACCCACATCCGAGGTCACATAAGCCGCGCCTTTTGTCAGTCGCCAGAGGGTTTCAATCACCGCCTGGGGCTTAATGTTCTCGCTTTGCGTGTCGTATTTCAGGCACTGACGCGCGCGCCACTGTTCAATCTGCAGCCACCAGTCGCGGATCTCATCGAGCGGCTGAACGTCGTTTTCCTGCCCCAGCAGTTCCAGCATTTGTTCCAGTACCAGACGGGCATCGCCAACAATGGGCACATCCGCCGGGACAGTTTTGGAAATCGAGGTTGGATCAATATCAATGTGCAGCACGGTCGCGTTGGGGCAGTATTTCGCCAGGTTGTTGGTCGTGCGATCGTCAAAGCGCACCCCTACAGCAAAAATGACGTCGGAATTGTGCATCGTCATGTTGGCTTCGTAGGTGCCATGCATACCAAGCATGCCGAGCGCCTGACGGTGGGTAGCCGGAAACGCGCCCAACCCCATTAATGAAGAGGCCACCGGCAGATTCAACTTTTCGATAAGCGCGCGCAGCTGCGATTCACACTTAGCGTTCACCGCCCCGCCGCCTACATACACGACCGGTTTTTTGGCGGTGACCAGGGTCTGCAACGCCCGTTTAATCTGGCCCTTGTGCCCCTGCGTGGTGGGGTTATAAGAGCGCATGCTGACGGATTCCGGCCAGACGTAAGGCAGTTTGTTCGCCGGATTGAGGATATCTTTAGGCAGGTCAACCACGACCGGACCGGGACGCCCGGACGCCGCCAGCCAGAAAGCTTTTTTCAACACGCCGGGGATATCTTCCGTCTGTTTGACCAGGAAACTGTGTTTCACCACGGGTCGGGAGATGCCCACCATGTCGCACTCCTGAAAGGCATCGTAGCCAATCAGCGAGGTCGCCACCTGACCGGAGAGCACCACCATCGGAATGGAGTCCATATAGGCTGTGGCGATACCCGTAATGGCATTGGTCGCGCCAGGGCCGGATGTCACCAGCACCACGCCAACTTCGCCTGTTGCACGCGCCAGTCCGTCGGCCATATGCACGGCTGCTTGCTCATGACGTACCAGAACATGATCGATACCGCCCACGGTATGTAGCGCATCGTAAATATCGAGGACCGCGCCCCCGGGGTAACCGAACACTTGCTTCACGCCCTGATCGATTAACGATCGGACGACCATTTCGGCGCCAGACAACATCTCCATGATTAGCCTCCAGGCTTATCGTTTCAGACGGACAGGAGAAATATGCACTGCGCCGTCTTTTTTGTCAGGGTTACCCCTGGCGTTTTTTTATTGTGCAGAGTGACAGTTAACATAACCGCTCGCCGGAAGGCAGGCAATTAGCAAACCTGCGCGGAGTCATAAGCACTAAAGAAGAAATATGAGGTATTAATAATTGTTATGGATAAATCAACTACGATAACGAACAGCCGTGAGCATTCATCATTTAAAAAGGGAAAGGTGCAGTAATTCATGCAATTTTACTGACCGGAAGCGGCAATGAAAAAAATGGCGACAGAATAAAATTTCACGAACAAAAAGAAAGTCAGGATAAATAACAACAACAGTGCAATTTATCCTGAAGTCGTTTAGCGGCGGCAGACGCTCGCCAGCAGTTCTTCCATCCATTGATGGCCTTTATCGCGTCCGGCAGCTTCATGCCATGAGAGATAACATGTACGCGAGTTCAGGTTCAACGGCAGCGGTAATATCCGCAGATTCAGCGGCCCGGAAAACTCCTCTGCCAGCCAGCGCGGCGCGATAGCAACCAGCTGTGTTTGTGAGACGACGTTTAATACGCTGACCATTGCCATGCCCTGATACGCTACGCAGGCCTGTTTATCCGGGGTGTCATACCACGGCTGGCTAAAAGAGGCGTAGCGATCGAGGGCGACAACCGCATGCTCTTCGCTATATATATCGCTCTCCAGCAGCGTACCATGCAGACGTGGATGTGTTTTGCTGGTCACCAGCACCATTTCATCTTTGAATAAAGGTACGCAGGAAAATTCCGGGCGGCGGAACTCTTCATACCCAATCACAAACTCGGTTTCCTGATAACGCAGCTGATGTTCGGTATTCTGGTTAAGCGAAGATTTGAACACCAGGTGAATATTAGGCGCGACCTGCTCAACTTTATTATAAATAAGCGAGGTCATATACGTATCGAGAGGGCTGCAAACGCACAAATGGAAAATACGCTCGCTGCTGGAAGAGTCGAACCCCGACCCAGGCAACTCATTCTGTACAAGCTGCAACGCCTGGCGTACCGATGCAAATAGCTGGAATGCACGCGCAGTAGGCTGAATCCCTCGGCCATAGCGCACAAACAACTCGTCATTAAACATGACCTTGAGTCGGGCAACCGCATTACTGACAGCGGGTTGTGACATCCCCAGCGAATGGGCAGCGCGCGTGATATTTTGCTCCTGCATTACCGCATCAAATACCGTTAGCAGATTCAGATCCACCGTACGGAGCTGTGGTTTTGCCCCCTCGAATGCTGCTGTTTTTTCAACTTTTTCTACAGACATATCCTGCTCCACTGTCACGTTAAACTCCCTTTACTCGTCAGCAACAATCAATTTTGAAAATATGATTTACCACGCATATAAAACAAGAAAAAGGAAAATGTTACAAATTAGGAATATATAAATACCCGTCAACCGTGACAGGGTTGAAAAATAAAACGTGAAAACCTATCCTGACAGGAGGAAACATACTTATAAGTTTATAGGTCGAATGAAAACATAAATTACGCGAATAAACAATATCGCGTTTAGTTAAGGCTTATTTAAGTATTAATGAATTATTAATAGCCTTTTATTTTAAATGATTAACATTTTTTTATCACTACGCCTACCTGTATACGCTTTATAGGTTGAGTATCAAGCTAACATAATGAAAATTAACGCATTCAAAAAACGGCGCTTTTGCATCAAAAGTTTGAACAATTGCAATCAAGTATATGCAAACGATTCTGACTATGTATTCTCCGCGAGCCGCCAGACGAATAAAATTGTTTGAAAGGGAAAAACCAGCACAATAAGCTAATTGTCTGCGATGAAGCTGGCGGGTTGAAAGCGCGTTTTCACCGTGCAGGGGTTGACATCAAACCGCGTATCCAGTACCACTAAAAGCATATCTTATTTATCTGGGGCATGATTCATGATTCACAGCATTCGTTTCACCGGTCTACTACTACTAAACGCATCCACTGTGCGCGGTAGACTGGCGGGCGAAATTCAGCACTGAATCGTTCTCTGGTAAGACAAAAAACCCGCGCCACTGCGCGGGTTTTTTTATGCTCGTAGCAAGGCGCCCAAATTCAGACAAGGACCTAACCCATGAGCCAGCAAGTCATTATTTTCGATACGACCTTACGTGACGGTGAACAGGCATTACAGGCAAGCCTGAGCGTTAAAGAGAAATTGCAGATTGCGCTGGCCCTGGAACGTATGGGTGTAGACGTAATGGAAGTGGGCTTCCCGGTCTCTTCTCCGGGTGATTTTGAATCCGTTCAGACCATTGCCCGCACCATTAAAAACAGCCGCGTGTGCGCCCTGGCGCGTTGCGTCGAAAAAGACATCGATGTGGCGGCTGAGTCGCTGAAAGTGGCTGAAGCCTTCCGAATTCATACCTTTATTGCGACTTCACCAATGCATATCGCCACCAAGCTGCGCAGCACGCTGGATGAGGTGATTGAGCGCTCCATCTATATGGTGAAACATGCCCGTAACTACACCGACGACGTTGAGTTCTCCTGTGAAGACGCAGGCCGTACGCCGATTGACGATCTGGCTCGCGTAGTGGAAGCCGCCATCCGTGCCGGTGCCACTACCATCAACATCCCGGACACCGTCGGCTACACCATGCCGTTCGAATTCTCCAACATTATCACCGGCCTGTATGAGCGTGTGCCGAACATTGATAAAGCGATCATCTCCGTTCACACCCATGACGATTTGGGTCTGGCAGTAGGCAACGCCATCGCCGCGGTTCATGCGGGTGCCCGTCAGGTAGAAGGCGCGATGAACGGTATCGGCGAGCGCGCAGGTAACTGTTCGCTGGAAGAAGTGATCATGGCGATCAAAGTGCGCAAAGACATCATGAATGTGCAGACCCGCATCAATCACCACGAAATCTGGCGCACCAGCCAGACCGTCAGCCAGATCTGCAACATGCCGGTCCCGGCGAATAAAGCGATTGTTGGCACCGGCGCTTTCGCCCACTCCTCCGGTATCCACCAGGACGGCGTGCTGAAGAACCGCGAAAACTACGAAATCATGACCCCGGAATCCATCGGTCTGAACCAGGTCCAGCTGAACCTGACCTCCCGCTCCGGCCGTGCCGCGGTAAAACACCGCATGGAAGAGATGGGTTATAAAGACACCGACTACAACATGGATCACCTGTACGACGCCTTCCTGAAACTGGCCGATAAGAAAGGCCAGGTCTTCGATTACGATCTGGAAGCGCTGGCATTTATCAACAAACAGCAGGAAGAGCCAGAGCATTTCCGTCTGGATTACTTCAGCGTGCAGTCAGGTTCGAGCGATATTGCCACCGCCTCCGTCAAGCTGGCCTGCGGCGATGAGATCAAAGCCGAAGCCGCCAACGGCAACGGGCCTGTCGATGCCATCTATCAGGCCATTAACCGCGTCACCGAGTACGATGTTGAGCTGGTCAAATATGACCTGACGGCCAAAGGCCAGGGTAAAAACGCGCTGGGTCAGGTCGATATCGTGGTCAACTATAACGGCCGCCGCTTCCACGGCGTGGGCCTGGCAACCGATATTGTGGAGTCCTCCGCAAAAGCGATGGTTCACGTCCTGAACAACATCTGGCGTGCCGCCGAAGTGGAAAAAGAGTTGCAACGCAAAGCTCAGAATAAAGAGAACAATAAGGAAACCGTGTAATGTCGAAGAATTACCATATTGCTGTGTTACCGGGCGACGGCATTGGCCCCGAAGTTATGGCACAGGCGCTGAAGGTTCTGGAAGCGATCCGCACCCGTTTTGCGATGAAAATTACCACCAGCCACTATGATGTGGGCGGTATCGCCATCGATAATCACGGCACTCCGTTGCCGCAGGCGACCGTGACCGGCTGTGAGAATGCCGACGCGGTGTTATTTGGCTCCGTGGGTGGCCCGAAATGGGAACACCTGCCACCTGCAGAGCAGCCAGAGCGCGGTGCGCTGCTGCCACTGCGTAAACACTTCAAGCTGTTCAGCAACCTGCGTCCGGCCAAACTGTACCAGGGTCTGGAAGAGTTTTGCCCGCTGCGCGCCGATATCGCAGCTAACGGTTTCGATATTCTTTGCGTTCGCGAGCTGACCGGTGGCATCTACTTTGGTCAGCCAAAAGGCCGCGAAGGCAGCGGCCAGCACGAAAAAGCGTTTGATACCGAGGTGTATCACCGTTTTGAGATCGAACGTATCGCCCGTATCGCGTTCGAATCTGCCCTCAAACGCGGTCATAAAGTGACGTCAATCGATAAAGCCAACGTGCTGCAATCCTCGATCCTGTGGCGTGAAATCGTCAATGAAATCGCTCGTGAATACCCGGACGTGCAGCTGTCGCATATGTATATCGACAACGCCACCATGCAGTTGATTAAAGATCCTTCCCAGTTCGACGTACTGCTGTGCTCCAACCTGTTCGGGGACATTCTCTCTGACGAGTGCGCGATGATCACCGGCTCAATGGGGATGCTGCCGTCTGCCAGCCTGAATGAAGAAGGGTTTGGCCTGTACGAACCGGCAGGCGGCTCAGCACCGGATATCGCGGGCAAGAATATTGCTAACCCAATTGCACAGATCCTGTCTTTAGCGCTGCTGCTGCGCTACAGCCTGGATGCTAACGACGCGGCGACGGCGATTGAAAACGCCATTAACCGTGCACTGGAAGAAGGCATTCGCACCGGTGATTTGGCCCGTGGCGCTGCTGCAGTTACTACCGATGAAATGGGCGACATCATTGCCCGCTATGTCGCTGAAGGGGTGTAATCATGGCGAAGACGTTGTACGAAAAGTTGTTTGATGCGCACGTGGTCTTCGAAGCGCCGAACGAAACCCCGCTGCTCTATATTGACCGCCACCTGGTTCACGAAGTAACTTCGCCGCAGGCGTTTGATGGCCTGCGTGCGCACCATCGTCCGGTGCGTCAGCCTGGCAAAACCTTTGCCACGATGGACCATAACGTCTCGACGCAGACGAAAGACATCAACGCCTCCGGTGAGATGGCGCGTATCCAGATGCAGGAGCTGATCAAGAACTGCAACGAATTCGGCGTGGAACTGTACGACCTGAACCACCCGTATCAGGGCATTGTTCACGTGATGGGGCCAGAACAGGGCATTACCCTGCCAGGCATGACCATCGTCTGCGGGGATTCCCATACCGCCACCCACGGTGCCTTTGGTGCGCTGGCGTTCGGGATCGGTACTTCGGAAGTGGAACACGTTCTGGCGACACAGACCCTGAAACAGGGCCGCGCCAAAACCATGAAGATCGAAGTTACCGGCCAGGCCGCGCCGGGCATTACCGCCAAAGACATCGTGCTGGCGATCATCGGCAAAACCGGTAGCGCAGGCGGCACCGGTCATGTCGTGGAGTTCTGCGGCAGCGCAATCCAGGCCCTGAGCATGGAAGGCCGTATGACCCTGTGCAACATGGCCATTGAAATGGGCGCAAAAGCTGGTCTGGTTGCCCCGGATGAGATCACCTTCGCGTATGTGAAGGATCGTCTGCATGCACCGAAAGGCCAGGATTATGCCGACGCCGTGGCGTACTGGAAGACCCTGAAAACTGACGAGGGCGCGCAGTTTGACACCGTGGTGACACTGCAGGCCGAGGCCATCGCGCCGCAGGTAACCTGGGGAACAAACCCGGGCCAGGTGATCTCCGTTAACGACAGCATTCCTGATCCGGCCTCGTTCGCCGATCCGGTTGAGCGCGCCAGCGCAGAAAAAGCTCTGGCCTATATGGGGCTGAAACCGGGCGTCCCGTTGACCGACGTGGCCATTGATAAAGTGTTTATCGGCTCCTGCACTAACTCGCGTATCGAAGATTTGCGCGCGGCGGCAGAAGTGGCGAAAGGCCGTAAAGTGGCGCCGGGTGTGCAGGCGCTGGTGGTACCAGGCTCCGGCCCGGTAAAAGCGCAGGCGGAAGCCGAAGGCCTGGATAAAATTTTCATTGATGCAGGCTTTGAATGGCGTCTGCCGGGCTGCTCCATGTGCCTGGCCATGAACAACGATCGCCTGAATCCGGGTGAGCGTTGCGCCTCTACCAGTAACCGTAACTTTGAAGGTCGTCAGGGGCGCGGCGGGCGCACACACCTGGTCAGCCCGGCGATGGCCGCGGCAGCCGCAGTGACCGGCCATTTTGCCGATATTCGCAGCCTGAAATAAGGAGACCATCATGGCAGAGAAATTTACCCAACATACTGGCCTGGTGGTCCCTCTGGACGCCGCCAACGTCGATACCGACGCCATTATCCCGAAGCAGTTTTTGCAGAAGGTCACCCGCACCGGTTTTGGCGCCCATCTGTTTAACGACTGGCGTTTCCTGGATGACAAAGGTGAAGTGCCGAACCCGGAGTTCGTGCTGAACTTCCCGGCATTTAAAGGCGCGTCGATCCTGCTGGCGCGGGAAAACTTCGGCTGTGGCTCTTCCCGTGAGCATGCGCCCTGGGCCCTGACCGACTACGGTTTCAAAGTCGTGATTGCGCCGAGCTTCGCCGACATCTTCTATGGCAACAGCTTTAACAACCAGCTGCTGCCGGTAACATTAAGCGATGAAGAGGTCGACGAGCTGTTTGCGCTGGTGCAGAGCCAGCCGGGGATAACGTTTGAAGTGGACCTGGAAGCGCAGGAAGTGAAGGCCGGGGATAAAATCTATAGCTTTACTATCGATGCATTCCGTCGCCACTGCATGATCAACGGCCTGGACAGCATCGGGCTGACGCTGCAGCATGAAGATGCAATTGCCGCCTACGAGAACAAACAGCCTGCGTTTATGGGGTGATTTAATGGCCCGCAAAGCGGGCCATTAAAAAAGGTGCCTGAGCCAACCTCAAAGTCTGGAAAGGCGGGGAATTGTCTCCCCCGCCCTTGCCTTAACGTTTCACTTCGTAAGCTAACACTGCCGCCAGCTCTGTCTGTTTCTGTCTGAATCGCAGCTCACACAGCGAGCCGCGAACCATCCAGGTGAAGATCAGTAACGTCATACAGATCATCAACAAACCTAACAGCAGAGTACGTTTTGGCATTCCAGCCTCCTTATTGCTTTCCAGCGATGAAGAGGCTACCCTCACAGGGTTGAGTTGTGTTGGTTGGGTAGCCTCACATTGTACTGACCCCCAAAAGTTGGACAGAATAATCGAGGCATCCCAGAAAGAGTCCATGGAATACATGGGCTCTTTTTTGTTTCCTGCAAAAGTTAAATAAACTCTTCCACAGCAAAATCATCCATTCAACTGCCTCCTACTCCATGCACTTCCTTGTTTCTGCAACCATCTGTACTGCACCAGTTAATTGAGCAAGATCCGATTCTGGTTATTCAGATCTTAGGTGAAGAAAAGATTAATTGAGGTATGTAGAGCATTTTTGCATGCACCGCATTTGCACCTCTATCACTCCGAAGTAGTTATATCTATACATATGCCAAACATCTGCATATACTTAGGATATGCTTTAAGGCTAACCTATCAGGAGAAATACTATGAGAACCGTATCGATATTCAAAAACGGCAACAATCGCGCTATCCGTCTGCCCCGCGACCTGGATTTTGAGGGAGTGAGCGAACTGGAAATCGTCCGGGAAGGTGACAGCATCATCCTTCGTCCCGTTCGTCCAACATGGGGTTCGTTTACTCAGCTCGAAAAAGCCGACTCAGACTTTATGTCCGAACGTGGGGACGTCGTCAGCGATGAAGGACGGTTTGACTTGTGATCAAGACCTATATGCTGGACACCAACATTTGCTCGTTCATCATGCGTGAGCAGCCGGAAGCTGTCATTAAACGGCTGGAGCAGGCAGTGCTGCGGAATCACCGCATCGTGGTTTCGGCCATTACTTATGCAGAGATGCGTTTCGGTGCGATCGGAAAGAAGGCATCTCCCCGCCACGGCCTGCTTGTCGAAGCTTTCTGCGCCCGCCTCGATGCAATCCTCGCCTGGGACCGCGCCGCGGTGGACGCAACCACGGAGATTAAGGCCGCACTGACTGCGGCCGGGACGCCAATCGGTCCGAACGATACGGCGATCGCCGGGCATGCCATCGCCGCCGGCGCAGTGCTGGTAACGAACAATGTACGTGAGTTTGAGCGTGTGCCTGGCCTTGTCCTGGAAGACTGGGCTAACTGACGGCAGAAAGAGTCTTAAAGGTCGGAATGTCCGCTTTGTGCCAGAAGCGGACCTTGCCAGAGACGCATATATTACTTAGTGGGGGGAGATATAAACCAGCCGAAATGACGGCTGTCTGGCATGATGGGGGCAAGTCACCGTCGTCAGGCTACTCCAGCAATGTAAAAATTGCAGGCATCCTCTCTTTTCAGACGCCATTTAACGATGTTGCCTGGGTGAATAGCCCATCACACGTTTAAACGCTTTACCAAATGCACTTTCAGACTCGTAACCCATAGCGTTGGCAATCAGTGCGACGGAGTTACTGGTGTTTTTTAGACGATCGCAGGCCAACAACATGCGCCAGCGGGTAAGGTACTCCATCGGTGAAGTGCCTACTTTTTCTTTGAAATGTCTGGCAAAGCTTGAGCGCGACATACCTATATTTTCAGCCAGCGTTTGCAGCGTCCAGTTATGGCCAGGATCGCTGTGCATCGTGCTAATGGCTGCGCTCAGTTGCTTATCGGCCAGTGCAAAAAGCCAGCCCACACTGGAACGGCTCTCATCACAAAGATGTAAACGCAGCGCCTGTATCAACATGGTGTAAGCCATCTGCTGGATAATCAATGCACTACCGGGTTGCGGGTTAAGCACTTCTTTTGTCATGTGTTCAAGCGACCATCTCATCGCCGTTTTATCAACTTCTTTTTTGATATGCACAATCGGTGGTAGTGCGCCCAACAACATACTGGCGTGATGCCCACTCAGAACAAAATGCCCCCCCACCACGAAACATCCATCGGGCCCGCCGCCATCAGCCGTGTTACCCAATTTCCTTTCCGCGCGAAGAGTACAGAAATCGACAGGCTCAACAGACAGACTGGTTGCGAGGGTAAAGGACGGTCCGGGCGGCAAAAGATAGCAATCACCGGTAGTGAGCAGCAGATTGTCGGCTATTCCTTCAACGGATAACCAGCATTGACCAGACACCACGGAGTAGCACTTTATGCCCTCATGATGAGGCCAGACAATCGCCATGTTTTGTTTCAGTGCAAGTCCGCCCGAAGCGTAGCTCTGGGGTTTAAGTAACGATAGGAGTTCTGAGAGCGGATCCATACAACCTCGGGACGATTGGACGATTGGACGATTAATAGCGACTTTCAAGCATAGCCAGTATTAACGTGGATCCCTATATTGATTGTCAATCGGCGACAAGCCTTTCCTGACATAAGGTAATTACATATGCGTATTTTTCTTACCGGTGCGACCGGATTTATCGGCTCACACATTGCTCGTGAACTCATTGTTCGGGGACATCAGGTGCTTGGTTTAGTCAGAAGCGCTGAAGGGGCAAAACATCTTGCTGCCACAGGCGCTGAGCCCTACTTCGGTAATTTAGACGATCTGGAGAGCCTGCAGCGCGGATCCGCTTTGGCGGATGGCGTGATCCATACGGCCTTTAATCACGATTTCTCTACCTTTGTTGCCAACTGTGAAAATGATCGACGTGTGATTGAAGCACTAGGAGCCGCGCTGGAAGGGACTCAGAAACCCTTAATTATTACCTCGGGCGTTGCAATGGGCGCGACAGGCCATACTACCCTGGCAACAGAAAATAACTTCAATGCCGAAAATCCCAACCCTCGCCGGGCCACGGAATTAGCAGGACTTGCCGTTGCGAAGCGCGGTGTTAGCGTCTCGGTAGTACGCCTGCCGCAGGTTCACGACATAAATAAACAAGGATTAATTACAGAACTGATTAAAATTGCCCGCCAGAAAGGCGTATCCGGGTATGTCGAAGATGGTCAAAACCGATGGTCAGCGGTGCATATCAGCGATGTGGCTGAAGTCTATTTACGCGCACTAGAGAAAAATATTCCTGACAGTCGTTATCACGCGGTAGCCGAAGAAGGGATCCCACTACGCAGTCTGGCTGAGGTTATCGGTTATGCTCTGAAGGTGCCGGTTAAGCGTATCGCAGCTAAAGATGCAAAAGAACATTTTGGCTGGATGAGTTTGCTTATTAACCATGATATGTCGGCTTCCGGTACGCTTACCCAGGAACGTCTGGCATGGAAACCTGTTGGCCCAGGGATGATTGAGGATCTTCTAATGATTCACTCTGCCAGCAATAATCCAACGGAATAAAAAGCGTCACCGTTTTAATGGTCAGTTTATTACGCAGACGTTGCGACCATAACGGATAGTCGCAACGTCGGGGTTGTGCCAAAAGCGGACATTACTCAAGGAAGGGGGAGGATCCAGGAACCCCTGTACCCAAGCAATAGAGGAAATCACCAAAAATGTCACCAAGTGTCATTATGTGCACTAAGTGACTATCCGTGCTGTAATGTAAGTGCCGAACTACATTACGTTAATGGAGACATGATTATGGGTACGAGGGTTTTAGTTTTAGGAGCGACCGGCTCCGTGGGTTCAAAGGTAGTGACAGAATTTGACAAAAACAGCGATGGCGTTGAGGTCATTCTGTCATCCAGCCGACCGGAAACAACCAGAAAATGGCAGAACGAGGGGCGAAATGCGGTAACGCTGGACCTTAACGATCCTGAGACATTTGCTCCTGCTTTAGCAAACGTTGACAGGGTATTTCTGTTAACGGGGTATACGGCGGATATGCTCTATCAGAGCAAAAAATTTGTGGATGCTGCGGTTGATGCGGGCGTAAAACACATTGTCCACTTGGGTGTTTTCACATCCCGCCGGGATATTCAGCCACACTTCGTATGGCATGACTTAATCGAAACCTACATTCAGGCAAGCGGCTTAGCCTGGACTCACCTTCACCCGAACATTATCACAGATACGATACTGGCCCGAACTCCATCAGTTAAAGAAACGGGGTCCTTTATGGGCTATCCTGGTGACGTTCCCGTAGGCTGGGTTTGTACCGCCGATATTGCCGCCGTAGCCGCGGCGGTCTTGCGTGAAGGTCCGAAGAAGCATGGCGGGCAGGATTACCACCTGAGCGTTGAAGTTCTTCGTGGAACAGAAGTGGCAGATATCTTATCCAGACATCTTGGAAAGGAAATAAAATACGAGCCAATTGAGCCGGCAGGCCAGCGGTCTTATCTTTCTTCAATTGAGGATACAGGATCCCGTTACTACATGCAGAGTGCTGCCATTACGATGGAACTGGCGGCCGAAGGACGACTGGCCTATCAGGCTGTGGTTAAAGATGATGTTCAGAAAGTACTGGGTCGGGCGGGCACCAAAATGGATGAATGGGTCCGCCAGAACTTGGGTTAAACGGCTGTGATTTGCCTGAGCCTTTTTACCCTGTAATATCATGGAGTCCACCGGAGAGATTAGGTGGACTCTTTCTTTAACCTGTAGCGCACTGAGCTAACGCTAATCCAGATAAATTAAAAATATGAATACACGCGCTTTGGCCCGAAAGGCCATAAAAGAACAGATTGCTGTTTCTGCATTTGAGCTTTTTCAGCAATACGGCTATGAAAAAACCACGGTAGAAATGATTGCTCATACCGTGGGGATGTCAAAGCGTTCCTACTTCAGGTACTTCCCTACTAAAGAGGACGTGCTTCTGGATTCTGTTCATCTTTTTAAAAGCCGCTTTCTGGAACGATTCAGAGAACTTTTGGCTTCGGAAGACATTTGGGAAGCGCTCAAACACGCGCTTAATGAATTTGCGGTGAACTGTGCTGAACCCGGAGGCGGAGAAATACAGGCCTTTATTCGTAAAACCCCCGCTTTACTGGCGCGACAACTCGAAATCATTGAAATATTGCTTGAAGAAACAACTGAGTTATATCTGACAGAGCGCAACGTCGACACAACATTCAACAGACAGACGGTTAACGCAGTTATCCGCTCGGGTTTCGCCTGCCTGCAGTCCTCACAAAGCGGTGCTTCAGTAAAAGTGTCAGAGAAGGAATTCTCTGATCTCATGACCGCCATGAAGCCTCGTGTCCTGATAAATCCCAGCCCTTCCGGTGTGTAACTTATGTCCGCTGTTCGCTCAGAGCGGACATATTGTTTTCTGAAGACGTCAGCTATCCGGTCTTCAATGCCATGAAGATGACCATCCGGGACTAATAACAGACATTACTGACATCATTTTTTATCGCAACGCACGTTCTCTAAAATTACTTTGCTGACTATTCTGCTTTTCATGAGGTAAATCCGGTAAAGGCTGCAACCCGTTGTTAGTCCGAATGATATTGATAAGCTCACGCAGAGCGGGATGGACGTATCGACGAGAACTGTAATACATGTGAAAAGGATCGCCATATGCAGAATGCGTGGGCATGACATTGATAAGAGTCCCCTCTGTAAGCTCTACCTGAACACGCGATTCCAGCACATAAGCCAGACCAATCCCGGCTTTGGCCGCTGCAATTGTTGTCGCCGTGTCTTTCAGAGTGATAGAACCCGGTACACGCATACTGAAATTTCCTTCAGGCGCATCAAACTCCCAGCGGAAACTGGCATTATTCCCAAGTAACAGCTGTATGCAGTTATGCGCGGATAATTCAGTTGGCCTGTTCGGTGTTCCATAACGATTTACATAATCAGGTGAGCCTACCACTATCCAGCGCTGAGAGCCGGTCAGGGCCACGGCGACCATGTCTTCGGGTACCAGATGCCCATACCGCATACCTGCATCAAATCCTTCGGCGGTGATATCGACAGGCCGGTCTTCTACGACAACAGTCAACCGGACATCAGGCCACCTTGTCGCAAACTCTTTCAGGGAAGGCGAAATCAATTGCGCAGCAGCGTCGGCAAAGACGTTAATACGCAATACACCAAAGCGTCCACGGCCAGGCGCGTTGACAGTATCCAGCGCAGAAGAAATCGTATCAAATCCGCACGAAAGCTTTTCAGCTATCTCCTGGCCCAGCGCCGTTGCCGATACCGATCGGCTGGTTCTGTTTAGCAGTCTGGCTCCCAGCCGGGTTTCAAGTCGCCTGATGGCATGGCTTACGGCTGAAGATGACAGACCAAGTTCAATGGCGGCGAGTTTAAAACTTCGGCACCGTAAAACAGTCACGAATGCCTGAAGATCAGCGAAATCAATACGCTCCATTTATATGATGAACCTCATTAATCGATTCAGTGAATCTGGCACATCTTTTAGCATAAGAATTCAGTGCCCGTAAACGCTAAGCTTTGTGATTACAGTCATATACGCAGGTGATTAAAGCCGAAGCGTACAGTTCACCCAGTGAGGGATACTCGTGAAAAAAAGAATTCTTGGTAAAACCGGAAAAAGCATATCTGAAATTGGCTTCGGAGCCTGGGCTATTGGTGGGACCTGGGGGGAAGTCAGCCTGGAGGATGCCAGAGGTGCCTTGCATGCAGCACTGGACGCGGGTATGACCTTTATCGATACCGCTGACGTTTACGGTGACGGGCGTTCTGAAAAAATCATTGCCGAGGTATTGAAAGAGCGGGGCGGCGAACGTCCTTTTGTTGCGACTAAAATTGGCCGCCGTCTTTCCCCCCATGTAGCCTCGGGTTACACAGAAAAAAATCTCAACGAGTTTGTCGATCGCTCCCGCGATAATTTGCAAACAGAAACGCTGGACCTGGTTCAGCTGCACTGTCCGCCAACCGAAATTTATTACACGCCTGAAGTTTTCGCCGTTATGGATGAAATGATGAAGGCAGGAAAAATTCGCAGCTATGGGGTTTCTGTTGAAAAAGTGGAAGAGGGGCTTAAGGCACTTGAGTACCCGAACGTTTCATCCATTCAACTGATTTACAACATTTTCAGGCAGCGTCCTGCTGAGTTGCTGCTGCGTGAGGCCAGGCGTCGGGAGGTGGGGATCATTGCTCGCGTCCCGCTGGCTTCAGGCCTGCTGACCGGCAAAATGAAAACGGACACAGTATTCTCAGCCGATGACCATCGATCTTTTAATCGTAATGGAGAGCAGTTTGATAAGGGGGAAACCTTTGCCGGTGTGCCTTTCGACGTTGCGCTCGATGCCGTGGAGGAAATACGACGCCTTGTACCGGGTGATATCACAATGGCCGCCTTCGCCCTGCGCTGGATTCTCATGAATGAGGATGTTTCTGTCGTGATCCCTGGTGCCAAAAACAAGGCTCAGTCAGAGGCTAATGCGCAGGCAGGGAGTATCAATGCTCTTTCAGAGGAAGTGATGACCGCCCTGCAAAAGATTTACCAGCAAAAAATATCCCCATGGGTTCATCAGCGCTGGTAGATACCTATTTAAAATTTATACCGAAAACAGAAAGTTCAGCTGAGTGGTGTATGCGGATGCAATACGTCACGGCCTGTTTTACGCTGAGCAAAAAATTGATCTGTCCCGGCTGAAACCTCTGTAGCTACAGGTCGCCACCGGACTTTGTGAAAAATTCAGCCCACAGGACGGGACGCGATAGCCTGTTGGATCTATTGACAGGCATTTATGAATAAGAAAAAGGTAACGGACTGGCGTGAGCTCATGAAGGACTGGGCGGTGCTCCGGGAAATTGTCATAGCCATAATGGCGATGATCCACGAGCTGACTTACCCTTTTCTTTTTCTGCGGTTGCGCTAACCTGTGCGGCTCGCTTTTATATGGATGCTGTCACGCACGATGCAAAAATTCACGCTTCTTTTACTCAGCCTGGTGCTTCTGGGTCCGCTGGGCATTGATCTCTACCTGCCTACCCTGCCAGACATTGCGCTGGGGCTGAACACGCCTGTGACCACGATCCAGACAACCATTCCCCTGTTTTTGCTGGTAATGGGTTTAGGTCAGATTGTTGCGGGTCCGTTGGTTGATAATTTTGGCCGTAAACCTGTAGCCATAACCGGGATCCTGCTTTATCTGCTGGGCAGTATTCTGGCTGCCACTGCAACCGGCTGGCCGCAGTTCCTTAGCGCGCGTATTGTTCAGGGTTGCGCGGTTTGCTGTACCGCCGTGGTGGCGTTCAGCGGCGTGAGGGATCGCCTTGAGGGCGAGGAAGCGGCACGAGCCTACGGTTTTCTTAACGGTGCCCTGAATATTGTTCCGGCACTGGCACCGATGCTGGGTGGTTTCCTGGCCGGTGCGTTTGGCTGGCGTGCCCCCTTCTGGTTTCTTGCCAGTTATGTGCTGGTCATTGGCCTGATGATCCTGCGTTTCCTGCCTGAAACACGTCCGGCCGGAACGCTGGCAGTCAAGGCACTTCCGCTTGTCCAGTACGCCAGAATCCTACGTGAACCCCGCTTCCTTGCTTTTACGTTTGCTAATGCGGGTGCAATGGGCATGGTGCTGACCTACGTGTCGCTGGCTCCGCAGGTGCTGATGACCGAAGGAAAACTCTCTGCCCTGCAGTTTTCCATAGCCTTTGGCGCTAATGGCTTCTGGATTATGCTGGGCAGCGTGCTGGTAAATAAAATCATCCGCAAACTGGGCCGGTCCATCTGTCTGGCTTTTGGTAGTCTGGCAATGGCCTGTGGTGCTGTGACGATGCTGGCAGGCATGGCCATCTTCCCGGCAGAGATGCAAACCAGCTGGGCGTTGTATATGTTCCCGGTGGCTATTTCGGTAGCCGGTCTGGCCTTTACGGTCGGCCCGGCAACCAGCTTTGCACTGGAACCTTATAAACAGCAGGCTGGCGTGGCTTCGGCCCTGGCGGGATTTATTCAGATGGCGGGCGGCTCCTCTGCCGGTTTACTGGCGATGGCTCTGCCGGTAAACGAGAAGCTTGCGCTGAGTGCGATGATGATTATGGGTGCCGTACTGGCAGCGCTGGCGTGGAAATGCAGCAGGAATGTGCACGGTACGCTTACCGCGCTGAAAACCAAATAACCCCGACCGGTACCCGCGGAGCAAGCGCACACGTCAGCTCATTACCAACGGTACCGGCAGCGTACGCATCATCATTAATCAGGACCTTTTTACCCCACAATTTCACCCTGTTGCCGATACCTGCCTGCTGGTAAGGGATCAAATCCACAGTAATTATATCCACTGAAACTGCCCCAGCCACCTGCGTTCCGGCCCCATCAGTCCAGACCGGAGGGACCTGTGGGCGCGTAGCGGGTATTCCTGCCAGAACAACCGATTCTTCGCTTTTTCTTCATCGCGGACATAATCCTCAAGGCAGGCCCGCTTTGTGCCAGAAACAAACTGAGAAAAACTCAGGTACGTCCTGAACATCTGACCGCACAACTTCACTATTCAAAGTGGGTCAGGATCTGCTTTAATATATACAGTTAAACTGTATATATGGGGGTTTTCATGTCTGAGCAAAATAAAATTGTCGTGCAACGCTTCAATCAGTACGTTATTGCCGAAGGCAGCCGCGAGGCATTTGACGTATTAGTGGCTGACCGTTTTATCAATCGATCCGCGCCGGAAGGCACTGCCGGCGATCGTGAAAGTCTGTGGCGTACCTTTGACCAGATCCTTCGCCCCGCGCTTACAGATTTGCAGGTCAATATAGAAGATCAGATTGCCGAACGAGACTGGGTCACCACGCGTAAAACGATAACGGGCAGGCATACAGGTGAACTGATGGGGGTCGCTCCAACCGGTAAAGCTGTCAACATTTCAGTGATAGATATGGTCCGGATTGCTGAAGGAAAATACGTAGAGCACTGGGGGCTAAACACACTGGCACAGGTGTTGAGTCAGCTAAAGCAGAACTAAAGGAGTTTGTGCAGTGCTGCCAGACCTTTCTGCAGATCCCCGCGTTCGGCTTCACTGAGCCGGGTATCTAACCGTGCCGCAATCCACTCAACTCGCTTTGCACGTGCGTCGGCCAGTAGGGCACGTGCATTTTCACTTAGTACAATCAGTTGTGCCCGCGCATCCTGCGGATTTTTTTGCCGCTGCACCAGACCCTGAAGCTCAAGTTCATTGATTACCAGACGCATGCTTTGATGTTTTACACCCCGCAGGCTGGCAAGTTCAGCGATAGAAAGCGCATGGTGCGTATCGAGCAGATCCAGGGTTTCATACTGGGATGTGCGAATTGTGCCGGTTGATATGCGTACATTTCGAATAAACGCGCTCACTATCTCGCGCAGTTCTTCGGCCAGTACTTCCGCTTCACTTGTCAAAGGAGGTTTTTCGTTCATTACGGGAGGTTAACCTACATTTAATTGGCATACAGGGGCATCTTAAAAAGGTGTGAAAGTTGGTTTAACGGACAGGCGGGGCTGTCATTTTGTGCCAGCAACGTGCATGTATTATCGTTATGCCAGGCTCCGGTATCGGCCGATAATTCAGCCCTGGTTAGCCTGGCGCCACCTTCATTTTCTCCCGTAGACAGGAAGTCAAAACTTCAGTTGAAGCGTATCGGCAAACTGGCGGTAATACAGCTCGATGAGTTTCTGTCCATTGTCCGGGGAGAACAGGTACAGGCGCATGAGGCCTTCAAAAACAAGGGACAGGCGCTCTGTCACTGCATGCGGATCGAGTCCGGCAGATATCTGGCCGCTGCTCTGGGCCGCGCGTATCCTGCTATGGACGCTGTCAATCAGGCCAGCTTCTGAATCACGAAGGAGTTCCGCAACATGTGTGTTACGCGCACCTTCACTGGCGATTTCAGCACGTAAAACCGCCACCGCGTGCCCCTCGGGTGTGAGGAAAATCTCTGCCAGCAACTCTTCAATCGCCTTGCGACTGAAATCAGTACTCCAGAAACGGCTTATCAGATTGTGATGCCGCTGCAGGTCGAGTTCAATAAGCGCCGTGATGAGGACGTCCTTGCTCGGAAAGTACTGGTAAATGTTCGCAACGCTGACCCCTGCAGCCGCACCAATCTCGGAAATAGATGAGGCGTGAAACCCGCGTTGTATAAAGCAGGTTCGGGCCCCGTTGAGGATCTGGGTCATGCGTTCTTCACGCGCATGCTCATTCACGGGACGCCCGCGCAGGGGCTTGTCTGCATCAGTTTTCATTTTCACATTTTATTCCATTCAGGTAACACAAGGACGACACCGGAGTAGTGTCGTCCTCAGTTTGCAGGTCAGGTCAGCCGCGCAGTGGACGAACTGGCGATACGAGGCGATAAACGTCAGAGTGACGCCGGCGTAGCCTCAACGCTCGCATAGACCTTGATTTCCTGAAACTGCTCAATCGCACGTGGCCCGCAGAGGACGCCGATACCACTTTGCTTGAAGCCGCTCTGTTCGAAGTGCTCGGACATAACGCCCCAGCAGTTTAGCCAGATATGACCGGCTTGAACAGACTTGCCAACTCTCCGGCCACGCGCCGTGTCGTCTGAGAACACCGACGCGGCGAGACCGAATTCGGTAGCGTTTGCACGCATGATTGCATCAGCTTCGTCATCAAAAATCTCGAAAGTCTGGACCGGCCCGAAGACTTCAGACTGGATGACATCGGTGCTCAGGTCCTGTACTTCGATCAGGGTGGGGCGGTAGAACGCGCCTGAGGCCAGAGGGCCTTCATTTACGGGGCCGCCGCGCACCAGAATGTTTGCATACGATCCTGCAGCCGCGACCACGGCGTCAACGCGCTGAACACTGGCCTTGTCGATCAACGGGCCAAGCTGCGCCTGCGGGTCTTCGCTTTCGCCGAGCCGGACATTCTGATAAGCCTCGATCAGTGCAGCGCGCAACCGGTCGGCGATGCCACGCTGGGCCAGTACCCGTGAACCGGTACAGCAGAACTGACCATTCATCGCGACCAGTGCCATGACGATCTGCGGCACCACCACATCAAGGTTTGCATCATCAAATACGATCAGCGGCGCTTTGCCGCCCAGTTCCAGATTCAGACGTTTGAGCGTTCTGGCGCCGTTGGCGGCAATGAGGCGGCCTACTTTAGTGCTGCCGGTATAGCTGATCATGTTCACCAGAGGGGAGTCGACCAGCATGGAAGCGCCTGTACTCCCGGTTTCGGTGATCACATTCAGTACACCCGGTGGCAGCGATTTGACTGCAGCGATTGCCCGGGAAAACAGGGCATTGGTAAGCGCGGTCTGGTGCGGCAGTTTCAGCACCACAGTACATCCGGCAGCCAGGGCGGGAGCGACAGCGCGCACTGACAGTATGATTGGTGAGTTCCATGGCGAAATAACGCCCACAACGCCAAGAGGTTCGGGATCGGAATGGAAATGCATTCCCGGAGCGGCTTCAAGGGCGCGCCCGCCGGTCTGCAGCAGTGCCGTGGCGGCACCATAACGCAGCCACTCCACCGTTAATGCCAGCTCCCACTGAGTCTGCGCCAGCAGCTTGCCCCCTTCGCGTGCCAGCTGGATTGCTATCTCGTCCACCCGTTTTGCGACCTCGTCGGCCAGTTCAAACAGGGCACGTGAGCGCAGGGAGCGATCTCTGGACCAGCTTGTCGTGTCAAAGGCAGTACGGGCGGCTTCGATCGCCTGACGTGCTTCGTCAGTGCCGATGTCCAGGTAGTTTCCCAGTGGCTGGCCTGTTGAAGGGCTTATCGCCTGTCTTATCGTGCCTCCGTTGTTCCAGTTACCGTTGATCCAGTTTCCTGCAGCTTCAGTCATATTCGGGTGTTCCATGATATTTCCTTTCCGGGTATCCCGCGGATTGAACGATGCAGACACGGTGCGGGTAATCCCTTGTCTGCCTGGTTGACGCCGAAGCTAAAAGCTGCCCGTTTGCGTCGCGACAAATATAAAAGTAAGTGATCATTTATATAAATGCAACGTTATTTTACAGCGCTCAGATATTATGGGATTAACACTGCTGGCGTGGACGGGACTCGTCCTGGCGAGGATAGATGGTCATGGAACGAATACGCATCGCCCTGGGGCGGCAGCTCAAATCTTTTGCCGCCCGGTACAGATGGGCTGTAACTGCCCCAAATGTGAATCTTTGAGTAAGCGAAATTTTTACTAGGTTCAAACGAGGAAATCATGCTCAAAAAGAGCATGCATTCTGCGAGTACAAGGCTTAAATCCGGCCGGGGATCCCGAATTTCCGTCCCATTCATGACGGGGAATCAGGATGCATCCTTCACCCCGCCGCTCATAACATTTTTGACACTGCTCCGGCCATCGCTGTTGCTCTGCGTCAGAGCAATTCCCTCCGGGAAAAATGGACGGCTGCCGCAATCTTCTGGTGTACCGCTGAATTGCCGGACTGTGCTTCCCGTCCATGCCACACCGGCACTAAGCCTTACAAGTCTTTCAGCAGACTAGCCGACAGTTGCCGAAGCAGATTTAACTCTTCATCGTTCATCTGCATGGTACATCTCATCTTACCAGGCAGATCCAGCAGAGCCTCTTTCATCTCATTCGCCTTTTCAGTAAGAACGACATTTTTCATCCTTTCATCTCCGGCGACAGCCATCCTTTTCAGAAACCCCTTCGCCTCAAGTTTTTGTACAAGCGGCGTCAGCGTTCCCGAGTCAAATAATGTCTTCTGGCCAAGCGCCCGTAACGGGATATTGTCCTGCTCGTAAAGGGCCATAAGCACGACAAACTGTGGGTAGGTCAGGTCAAACTCTTTCAGCAAGGGCCGATACTGGCGGATTAGCGCGTTTGTTACCGAATACAAAGAAAAGCATAGCTTTTCCTCTAAGATGCTGTTTTTTTGCATTTAATTTTCTCCATGCAAACACACCAGAATTGTTTAAATAATATTTGCTATAAAGAATATTGCATGCAAGTTAAATTCGCAAAAGTTAAATGCCGGTAACAAGGCGATGCGCATAATTTTACCAAGACCGGTCATAAAAGCCGGGTCAGGTGTCCTGAATTTTGCCTTATTTGCATTCTCCCTGTGGCATTTTCCGAACAACCGGTTTGTTTTCTGCTCAGCAGCGAGGGCCGGGCATTTCTTTGAATACCGTGATTATCTCATGCTTACTGACCCCTTCTCATGAACGCCAGCGACGTCATTCACATAACACCCGAAAAAAGCAAATAAAAAATCATTGTATTTATATAAGTGATCGTTTACTTTTATATTCAACGTAAACGAGAGACCACTCGCTCAGACGTCAGCCAGGCAGACAAGGGATTACCTGCCCCGGGTCTGTGTCGGTTAATACGCCACATGTTTTGAGGAGAGATAGCAAGGAACGTCGGGATTCCAACGAAACTGCGCAGAACCGTATTGACGGTGGTCAGCCCCAGGTCCGGCCAGCCGCAGGGCAGTTAGCAGAACACTGGCTGTGAAGAGAGGCAGCTGGCGGCAGAGCGGATCAGCAGGTAAATCAGGATAACAAAATGCAGTATCTTCTAATTAACTGTTTTTAAAAACTTAATTAACTGAAGGCCAGGATATTCAGAAAAAGTTATTTAAATAATGTTTGACCGAAAGAATATTGCGTGCAAGTATTATCTACACAAGGCAAGTGCCATCAACAACCGGCACTCAACCGAATCATACAATCAACACACATCTAACGAGGCTTAATCATGAAAACCGTATCAGCTGTCCTGACTTCTGCTCTTTTCGCATCCGCCACCGCTGTGGCTTCCGAAAAACCAGTTAACCTTCCTGCTCCCACAGCCGGCGTGCAGGCATTTCTCAACGTGCTGAACGCCGGTGACGGCAAGCCTATGGAACAGATGACCCCGCAGGAGGCCCGTCAGGTGCTGATCGGGGCACAGAAGGGCGTTACGCTGCCATCTGCGCAGGTTGCAGAAAAAATCATCACGGTAAACGGGCAATCCATTAAACTGAAAATCGTGAAACCGGACAACGCGACCGGCACCCTTCCTGTATTCATGTTCTTCCATGGTGGCGGCTGGGTGCTGGGAGATTTCCCGACCCATGAACGTCTGATCCGGGACCTGGTTCGTTCATCCGGCGCTGCGGCGGTATATGTGGACTACACGCCGTCACCGGAGGCCCACTTCCCTGTCGCGATTAACCAGGCGTATGAAGCAACCAAATGGGTGGCTGAACACGGTCAGGAAATTGGCGTCGATGGCAGCCGTCTGGGCCTGGTCGGTAACAGCGTCGGGGGGAATATGGTGGCCTCTGTGGCGCTGCAGGCTAAACAGTTTAACGGACCGAAGATCCGTTATAACGTGATGCTGTGGCCGGTAACGGATGCGAATTTTGACAGCACATCCTATAACCAGTATGAAAACGGCTATTTCCTGACGAAAAACATGATGAAATGGTTCTGGGATAACTACACCACTAACGCGTCAGACCGTAATAATATTCTTGCCTCGCCACTGCGGGCCACCACGGAACAGCTGAAAGGTTTCCCGCAAACCTTAATCCAGACAGCGGAACTGGATGTTCTGCGTGACGAAGGTGAAGCGTTCGGTCGCAAGCTCGATGCCGCCGGCGTGCCTGTGACCGTGACACGCTACAACGGCATGATCCATGACTACGGGCTGCTGAACCCGTTAAGTCAGGAGCCCACTGTCAGAACAGCGCTGGAGCAGGCGGGCGCAGCGCTGCAGAACCACCTGAAATAATATCCGCATAAGGTATAAACAGCGCGGCCAGAGGCCGTGCTGTTTTGTATGAACCTGGCGCCTGTCTTCGCTAATTCCGGCTGAAAAACCGCTACCGGGCAAACCCGGTTACGCAGCCATGTTATCTTTGCTTTAAGTCCCCGCCTCCATCTTGATATCTGAATTCTGCTTTTCGCTCATAGTCGACCTGTAACACCGTGAATATGTCCGCCTGGTGCCAGTAGCGGACGTTACTGGTATTAATTCCCCGCAGGCTAAAGTGAAGCCTGCAGGGATATAACTTACGGTGTCACGATATTAAACCAGAACTCAAATTTATCCATATATCCCAGCATGGCATCAAGTTTTGTCCCGTCACCGGTCACTTTCACCGCGCCGTTCTCCTCGGCCTGTTTCAGTGTGGTTTCCTTGAGGATGATTTTGTTCAGGGTGTCGCGATTCAGGGTAATGGTGGCGTCAGCATCGGTCGCTTCGGCGTTGGCGGTGTGGTTCAGCACTCCGTTTTCCAGCTCAAGCTTGTACTTACCGCCGTCGCTGCCAAGATCGATGTTAAACACCGATTTCGCCGTCCCGGCCTTCTCGCCGTTGATGTGCACCGCCAGATAGTCGAAGAACATCTCTGGAGTCATCGCCCGCACCGTATCCGGGCTGGCGGTGTTAGGGGTCGGGCCTTTCACCACGCCGTTACGCAGTTCCTGTGCGCCGGTGAGGTAGAAGTTACGCCACGGGCCCGATTCGGCCTGATGACCCAGTTGCTCCAGCGCGTCCGCCTCCAGGTTGCGGGCCGCCTGGTTGTTTGGATCGGCAAACACCACTTTGCTCACCACCTGCGCCACCCAGCGATAGTTACCCTGGTCGAAGTCGGTTTTGGCCTTCTGCAGAATGGCGTCCGCGCCGCCCATGTAGTCAACGAATTTCTTCGCGGCCTCTTCCGGCGGCAGTTCATCCAGGGTGGCCGGGTTGCCGTCAAACCAGCCGAGATACAGCACGTAGGTGGCTTTCACGTCGTGGCTCACCGAGCCGTAGTAACCCCGGTTGGCCCAGGTGTGCGCCAGCGAATCCGGCAGTTTAAAGTTGACGGCGATTTCGTCCCGGGTCAGGCCCTGGTTCGCCATGCGCAGGGTCTGGTCGTTGATGTAACGGTACAGGTCGCGCTGGCTCTTCAGCAGTTTATTGACGTTTTCATTGCCCCAGGTCGGCCAGTGGTGCTGGGCCATCAGGATCTCGGCTTTATCACCCCAGCGCACAATGGCTTCGTTGATGTATTTCGACCACGGCAGCGGCTCGCGGATTTTGGCACCGCGCAGGGAGTAGGTGTTATGCAGGGTATGGGTCACGTCCTCGGCGGATTCAATCAGTTTTTTCTCTTCGATATACCAGAGCATTTCAGAGGGCGCTTCTGAGCCTGGTGCCAACATAAAGTCATAGGTCAGACCGTCGATGGTCTCTTTTTGACCATCCTTTTCGATGATATTGGTTGGGGCAAGCAGGGTAACGGTCCCGGCGGAGGTGGTGGTACCCAGCCCGGCACCGACCAGGCCTTTGGCATCCGGTTTCAGAAGGTTGCCGTACATATAGCTCGCGCGACGGCTCATCACGTTCCCGGCCATAATGTTTTCTGCCACCGCTGCTTCCATAAAGCCGGCCGGGGCATAGATTTTCACCTTACCGGCCTTGACGTCGGCCTCATTCACCACGCCGCGCACGCCGCCGTAGTGGTCAACGTGGCTGTGGGTGTAGATCACCGCCACCACCGGTTTCTGGCCGCGGTTTTTAAAGTAGAGATCCATCCCGACTTTTGCCGTTTCCGCCGAGACCAGCGGGTCGACCACGGTCACGCCGGTGGCGCCTTCAATAATGGTCATGTTCGACAGGTCGAGGTTACGGATCTGATACACCCCGTCCGTCACCTCAAACAGGCCGCTGATATTAATCAACTGCGCCTGCCGCCATAAGCTGGGGTTGACGGTATCCGGCGCTTTATCGCCCTCTTTAATAAAAGCGTACTGCTGCGGATCCCAGACTACGTTGCCCTGTTCGCCTTTGATTACCTCTGCGGGGAGTGCGGCGATAAAGCCTTTGTGGGCATCGGTAAAGTCGGTGTTATCGGAGAAAGGCAGCTGGCTGAACAGGGCGTTATTGGCCTGTTGTGTGGCGGCGGCAGCCTCTTTCGGTGCTTCTGCTGCGAGTGCGCTGGCTGAAAAAATTTCAAGAAATAGAATTAACGGCGGGGAACATGAATAAATATAACCAGGCAAGCATATTCAGCAAGTGAGCAAATAAAACAACCAATTGAATTTTAAGAGGCATAGTTTTGCAAAATCAATGCCCTGTAATGTTTGCAAGTAACATTTAACCTTCTGATGAGCAGAGTCGGCCATCGCTCACAGCATATCTCTAACACCAGGCGGATTTCCGCTTGTCGCTCATAGCGGACCTATACCCTATTCATTTCAGATATTGAGCAGGCTTGATAACTGGATGATATCCTTAACACTATCATCAAAAATGTAAAAATCCTGCGCAAGCTGATTACGCCTTATCATAATTTTATTTATGATGCTTCCTTGATGAAAATCACCATATCAAATTCGTAGCGGATAGGTTTTCAGGCGATATTCAACCGGGCTGAGGCCGTTAAATTTAAGGCTGATTCGCCGGGTGTTGTAGTAATGAATGTACTCCTCAAGAACGATCTTCAGTTCGTCAACATCGTTGAATTTACGGGTGTAAAAGCATTCAGATTTTAAGGTCCCGAAAAAGCATTCTGCACAGGCATTATCCAGACAGTTTCCTTTACGGGACATGCTTTGCAAAACCCCAAACTCACGCAACTGATACTGATACCATCGATGCCGGTATTGCCAGCCCTGATCTGAATGAAGTACTGGTTTGCTGTTTGCCTCCATTCTGGCAAATGCCTTAATCAACATGTCGTCAATCATCGGCATGGTTGGGCGTTCCGAAATACTGTATGAAATGACTTCGTTATTGAAGAGATCGATGATCGGAGAAAGATAGAGTTTCCGGCCATTGACAGCAAACTCGATGACGTCTGTGACCCATTTTTCATTAGGCCGGCTGGCTTTGAAGTTTCGTTGCATGATATTGGCAGCAGCACTTCCCCGTTCGCCACGCCATGAGGTGTAACGCTTTACTTTGATAGCTGCTTTAAGGTCAAGAGCATTCATCAGGCGCTGGACCGCTTTGTGGTTGATCACGCCCCCCTCTCTTCTGAGCGCCAGCGTTATCCGTCGATAACCATATCGACCCTGGTTTTCATCATATATCTCACTGATTCGACGATTTATTGCATCGTATTTTCCAGGAGACTTAAGTGCCTTAAGATGATAGTAAAACGTGCTTCTGGGTATCCGGGCAATACTCAGCAGCTGGTCAAGCGGATAATGCTGCCTTAGTTCGTCAACAACGAGAACCTTATCTCTTACCGAACTAAGGCTTTCAGCTTTTGTAGATAAACTATCCGTAATTCCAGACGTTTGACCTTCCTTTCCAGCTCATGAATCCGTTGCTCTTTTGATCGTTCCTCTGCGGCTTCAATAAGTTCAGGGTGTTCAGCCATGTAAGATACCCTTTTTGTGCCTACCTTGAGTGCTCGAAGCCCTTCTTCACCATGCTCATTGAACACTTTTACCCATTTGGCGACAGATGATGCACCAGCAACATTGAATTTAGTCGCGGCCTGGGTAAGGGAGATCTGTCCGGAAAGCACGGCTTTCACAGCTTCAATTCTGATTTCAGGATCGATGGATACGCCCTTATCTCTGGGCTTTAATCCCTCTTCACCATAAGCATCATAGGCTGCAACCCAGATTCTTACCTGGGTTCTGGGAACGTTGAAACGGGCTGAAGTTAACCGATAGCCTTCATCGCCAGCAAGATAGTGCATAACGACTGCAAGGCGTTCTTCGAGGGTATATTTACGTCCGGGCATAGGACTCTCCAGTTTGAGAGTCCAACTAAATGGGTGCAGTGCATGCACATCAACGTTATGTTGAGTGGGGCTTTCTTCTGTTTACCCTTCCAGCAATGCTTCAGGCAAACAGCCTCAAGCACCCGCGTGAACTCTATTCGTATTCCGTCCTGCTGTCAGAATCGGCCGTCATTTCGTGAAGCCGCCTTCCAGAATTTCACTCTCTTTTACCCGCCAGGTCAGCACCAGCGCCACCAGCGAGATGGCTGCAATCACCCAGTACACCACGGCATGACCATAGCTTTGCACCAGCGCCCCCTGAATAATCCCCGCAAGAATCACGCCGGTTGAAATACTGTTGGTAAACAGCGTAGTGGCTGAACCTGCCCGCCCCGGCATTAGATCCTGGAACCAGAGCATGCCAATCCCGGCGACGATGCCGATAAAGACCGCGTTAAACAGCTGCAGGGCAAGTAACGCTTCATGGCTGTGAAAGAGGATCAGCCCAAAGTAGAACAGCACGCCCGCCGCCACCGCAATCACCATCATCCGCCGCTTACCAAAGTATTTGACGTAATAGCCAGCAAGGATCATTGCCGGGATCTCCAGCCCGGCGGCGGTACCCATTAAGATCCCGGCCAGCTTATCCGGTAAGCCCAGATCGCTGCTGATCCACAGGGGCATGTCGATGATGTACATGGTGTTGCAGGTCCACATCAGGGTAGAGGCGATAAACAGCCGGCGGACGTTTTTGTCTTTCCAGCCGCTGATCTGCGTCACCGGTACGGCACTTGCTGATTCCACCCGGGAAACCGACGGCAGTGCGAAAGCGATTAGCCCCAGGCTGATAGCAAAAATGGCCGCCGCAATAGAGAACATGACGGTAAAGCCATAGTTAAGCGCCAGCATAAAGGCCAGCGGCGGGCCGATAACCCACGCCAGCGACAGCTGGGCACGCATTACCGAGCTGAACATCACCACTTCACGCGCCGAGCTGTCGGCATATTCCCGCGCGAGGGCAAACAGCTGCGGCATGGCGGTATTGGCCAGCGAAGCCAGCAGCACGCCGCAGGTCAATAAGGTCAGGTAGTGACGGTTAAAGGCAAACAGCAGCGCGTTACAAATCGCCATCGCGCAGCAAAAGAGGATCAGCTTGCGGCGATCGCCCTGGCTGTCCGATCGTTTCGCCAGCCACAGACTGACCAGGATCCCGGCGACGGCATTGACGGTGTAAAAAATCCCTACCCAGAATGGCTGGGCACCCACCTCACGGCTCAGGAACAGGCTCAGGGTCGGGGCTTGTAGCGCACCGGCGATGCCCATCATAAAAGCCACCACTAAAAAGGCGGCATAAACACCGTTCAGACGGCGTCCCATCGTCATTAACCAGAGCATTAACTGTTCCCTTTAGCGCAAGTGAAAACGAAAAAAGCCAGCAGATAATACCTGCTGGCGTGGTGATTCGCACCAATACTCAGTCACACATGATCGAAGCCATTCAGCGTTCCGAGGTCGACGGTGTCACCTCCCACTGCATCAGATCTTCCAGTATTTTCAGCTGCTGTTCTGCACACCGGCGGGCCAGCCAGGACACTCCCTTTGTCGCTGAGAAGTACTGTCGGTAAAACTGACGGGTGGTAGACCTCTTCATATTCACCTCCTCGCTTCATCGAAGTGAATTATTGGCTTAATATAGGGATTAATAAATTGCTGATTTTTTGTCAGGAGTTCCCCTTTTATGCCCTCTGGTCGTCTGCAACAACAATTCATTCGCCTGTGGCAGTGCTGTGACGGCCAGGCTCAGGTCACCACGCTCAGCGAGCTGGCCGAGTTACTCAGCTGTTCGCGCCGCCATATGCGCACCCTGCTGAACACCATGCAGCAACAGGGTTGGCTGAGCTGGGAAGCCGAAGCCGGGCGCGGCAAGCGTTCCCGCCTCACCTTTCTCTACACTGGCCTCGCACTGCAGCAGCAGCGGGCAGAAGATTTGCTGGAGCAGGATCGCATCGATCAGCTGGTGCAACTGGTAGGTGATAAGGCTGCGGTACGCCAGATGCTGGTCTCCCATCTGGGCCGCAGCTTCCGCCAGGGCAGACACATCCTGCGGGTACTCTATTATCGTCCGATGAAAAACTTGTTGCCGGGCAGCGCATTACGGCGCTCCGAAACCCATATGGCACGCCAGATCTTCAGCGGGCTGATGCGCATAAATGAGGAAAATGGGGAACTCGAAGCTGATATTGCCCACCACTGGCAGCAACTTTCTCCGTTGCACTGGCGCTTTTTCTTGCGGCCAGGCATCCATTTTCACCACGGACGCGAGCTGGAGATGGCCGACGTCATTGCCACTTTGCAACGCGCCCGCGAGCTACCCCTCTATTCACACATTACCCGGGTCGAGTCCCCTACCGCCTGGACCCTGGATATCCATCTCTCGCAGCCTGACCGCTGGCTCCCCTGGCTGTTGGGGTATGTGCCGTCGATGATCCTGCCGCGCGAGTGGGAATCGATGCACAACTTTGCCAGCCTGCCGGTGGGTACCGGGCCGTATGCCGTATCGCGTAATAATAATAACCAGTTGAAGATCCGCGCCTTCGATGACTACTTTGGTTACCGGGCGCTGATTGACGAGGTGAACGTCTGGGTCTTACCGGATATCAACGAAGAGCTGAGCGTCGGCCTGACGCTGGAGGGCCCGACCGAGGGAGAAAAGGCAGTGGAAAGTCGGCTCGAAGAGGGCTGTTACTATCTGCTGTTCGACGCCCGCTCCCATCGCGGCGCCAGCGCAGAGGTGCGTCAGTGGGTAAGCCAGATCCTCTCACCGGCCAATCTGATCTATAAGGCCGAGGAGGTCTATCAGTCCTACTGGTTCCCGGCCTATGGCCTGCTGCCACGCTGGCATCACGCCCGCCCGGGACGCGGTGACAAACCGGCCGGACTGGAGAGCCTCACCCTGACCTTCTACCGCGAGCATATTGAACATCGGGTGATCGCCAGAATGATGAGTGAACTGCTGGCCGTCGAGCAGGTGACGCTGAATATTCAGGAGGTCAGCTATGAAGAGTGGCATCGCGGCGAGGCGGTGAGCGACATCTGGCTCAACAGCGTCAATTTCACCCTGCCGCTCGACTTCTCGCTGTTCTCGCATCTGTATGAAGTCCCGCTCCTGCAACACTGCATTCCCCGCGACTGGCAGCAGGACGCCGCCCAGTGGCGCGCAGGCGAGATGAACCTTGCCGCCTGGTGCCAGCAGTTGCTGTCCCAGCAGGCGATTGTCCCGCTGATCCACCACTGGCTGATGATCCAGGGGCAGCGCAGTATGCGCGGCTTACGCATGAATACCCTGGGCTGGTTTGACTTTAAATCCGCGTGGTTTGCCCCACCGGAACCATAATACTTTCGTAATATTCACCAAATCATTACAATACCGCCGTTCTCAACGGGGTGCTACGTGCAAGCGTGTGCTGAGAAAATACCCGTCGAACCTGATCCGGATAACGCCGGCGAAGGGATTTGAGGCTGTCGCTCAAAATCCTTTGCCACTCTCAAATACAGAGGTGCAAAGTGTTCAAAACTGTTCTTTCCCTGCTGGCGCTGATGGCGCTGCCTGCCGTTGCCAGCCCTGTCCTGACGGTCTATACCTACGACTCCTTCGCCGCCGACTGGGGCCCAGGCCCGGCGGTCAAAAAAGCCTTTGAAGCCGACTGCAATTGCGAGCTGAAATTCGTGGCGCTGGAAGATGGCGTCTCGCTGCTGAATCGCCTGCGTATGGAAGGTAAGAACAGCAAAGCCGACGTGGTGCTGGGTCTCGATAACAACCTGCTGGAAGCGGCAACGCAAACCGGGTTGTTCGCCAAAAGCGGCGTGGCGACCGCTGCGGTTAACATCCCTGGCGGCTGGAAGAACGACACCTTTGTGCCTTTCGATTACGGCTACTTCGCCTTCGTGTATGACAAAAACAAGCTGAAAAACCCGCCGAAGAGCCTGAAAGAGCTGGTGGAAAGCGATCAGAAATGGCGAGTGATCTACGAAGATCCACGCACCAGCACGCCGGGGCTAGGTCTGCTGCTGTGGATGCAAAAAGTGTACGGCGATAAGACCCCGGAAGCCTGGCAGAAGCTGGCCGCCAAAACCGTCACCGTCACCAAAGGCTGGAGCGAAGCCTACGGTCTGTTCCTGAAAGGGGAAAGCGACCTGGTGCTGAGCTACACCACCTCTCCGGCGTATCACATTATTTCGGAGAAAAAAGAGAACTACGCTGCTGCCGATTTTGCTGAAGGCCACTACCTGCAGGTGGAAGTTGCCGCCCGCACCGCCGCCAGCAAACAGCCGGAACTGGCAAACAAGTTCCTGAAATTTATGGTCTCGCCGTCGTTCCAGAATGCGATCCCGACCGGCAACTGGATGTACCCGGTGACTGACGTCGCCTTACCGGCCGGTTTCGACACGCTGGTGAAACCGCAAACCGCGCTGGAATACTCCCCGCAGGAAGTGGCCGGGAAACGTGCCGCCTGGGTCAGTGAATGGCAACGCGCCGTCAGCCGCTGATCGCCGGCTGGTTACTCCCGGGGCTGATAGCCGCCATCTTAATGGTCGCCGTCGCCCTGGGTGCATTTCTGGCGCTGTGGTTTAACGCGCCAGCCACCGACGTGACGGCGCTGCTGCACGATAGCTATCTGTGGCACGTCATCCGCTTCTCTTTCTGGCAGGCGTTTCTTTCTGCCCTGCTCTCCGTCGTGCCCGCCATATTTCTTGCCCGCGCCCTCTACCGCCGTCGCTTCCCCGGACGGCAGGCGCTGCTGCGCCTGTGCGCCATGACGCTGATACTGCCGGTGCTGGTGGCGATATTTGGCATTCTTAGCGTCTATGGACGTCAGGGCTGGCTTGCCGCCCTCTGCCAGGCGCTCGGGCTGGAGTGGACCTTCTCGCCTTATGGCCTGCAGGGCATCCTGCTGGCGCACGTCTTTTTCAACATGCCAATGGCGACGCGGCTGCTCCTGCAGGCGCTGGAGAATATCCCGGGCGAGCAACGTCAGCTCGCCGCCCAGCTCGGGATGCGCGGCTGGTTCTTTTTCCGCTTCGTTGAATGGCCGTGGCTGCGCCGACAAATTCCGCCGGTGGCCGCGCTGATTTTTATGCTCTGCTTTGCCAGCTTTGCTACGGTGCTTTCGCTGGGCGGCGGGCCGCAGGCCACCACCATTGAGCTTGCCATCTATCAGGCCCTGAGCTACGACTACGATCCGGGCCGCGCGGCGCTGCTGGCGATGGTGCAGATGATCTGCTGCCTGGGGCTGGTGATGCTGAGTCAGCGGCTGGGTAAAGCTATCGCCGTGGGCAGTAACCAGTTGGCTGGCTGGCGCGATCCGCAGGACAGCCTGCGCAGCCGCCTGACCGATGGCTTGCTTATCACTCTGGCCCTGCTGCTGTTGCTCCCGCCGTTGCTGGCGGTGGTGGTGGATGGCCTGAATCTTAACCTGCTGTCGGTGCTGCAACAGCCGGTGCTGTGGCAGGCGCTCGGCACCTCGCTGCGTATTGCGCTGGGAGCCGGTCTACTCTGCGTGCTATTAACCATGATGCTGCTGTGGACCAGCCGCGAGCTGTATGCCCGTCAGGCTACAGTAGCCGGACAAGCGTTGGATCTCAGCGGGATGCTGATCCTGGCGATGCCCGGTATCGTGCTGGCGAGCGGTTTCTTCCTGCTGTTTAACAGCACCGTCGGCCTGCCCGAGTCGGCGGATGGTATCGTCATTTTTACCAACGCATTAATGGCCATTCCGTATGCGCTGAAGGTACTGGAAAACCCGATGCGGGATCTTGCCGCCCGCTATACCCTGCTCTGCGACTCGCTGGGAATGCACGGCTGGCAGCGGCTGAAGGTGGTTGAGTTGCGCGCCCTGAAACGCCCGCTGGCGCAAGCGCTGGCCTTTGCCTGCGTACTGTCGATTGGTGATTTTGGCGTGGTGGCGCTGTTTGGCAATGATGATTTCCGCACCCTGCCATTCTGGCTGTATCAGCAGATCGGCTCGTATCGCAGCCAGGACGGTGCCGTCACGGCGCTGCTGCTGCTGTTACTGTGCTTTGCGTTATTTACCGTTATTGAGAAACTTCCGGGGCGTGATGCTAACACTCACTGATGTAACCTGGCTTTATCAACACCTGCCGATGCGCTTCACCCTGTCCGTGCGCCAGGGCGAAATGATTGCCGTGCTCGGCCCCAGCGGCGCGGGGAAAAGCACGCTCCTCAATCTGGTGGCCGGTTTTCTGCAACCGGCGAATGGCCGTATCACCATTGAGGGTCAGGACCATACCCATACGCCGCCCGCTGAGCGCCCGGTATCGATGCTGTTTCAGGAAAACAATCTTTTCACCCATCTGACCGTGCGTCAGAACATCGGCCTCGGCATGCATCCGGGACTCAGGCTGAACGCTGGACAACAGCAGAAACTGAGTGATATCGCGGCGCAAATGGGGATTGGCGATCTGCTGGCACGGCTGCCGGGCGAGCTATCGGGAGGCCAGCGTCAGCGTGTCGCCCTTGCCCGCTGCCTGGTACGTGAGCAGCCCATCCTGCTGCTGGATGAGCCCTTTTCCGCGCTCGACCCGGCGTTACGTCAGGAGATGCTGCTGCTGGTCAAAGAGGTATGTGAACGCCAGGGCCTGACGATGCTGATGGTGTCGCACAGCGTGGAAGATGCGGTCAGAATCGCTCCGCGGTCTGTGGTGATTGCTGATGGCCGTATCGCCTGGGATGGCGATACGGAACAGTTAGCGAGCGGAAAAGCCAGCGCGTCGCGCCTGCTGGGGATCCACTGACGGCGGTCAGCGGCTCACCACCTTCAATAAGATCTCGCCGTAAACCGGCATCAGCGGGTGGCGGATCAGCACCACCAGCGCCGCCACAGCGATACCCAGGGTGACGGGAGCCAGCCAGAACAAGCGCCCACGCGGCAGGTAATGGCTCAGACGATCGGCAGACGCTTTTTTGCTGCGCCACAGCCGCCAGCAGAGCCATGCGGCCAGCCACAGCAGCAGCGCGGTCGCCAGCAGCAGCCACTTAAAGCCGCCGCTCTGCGTCCCGGCAGGAATATCAATGGCCGCCCCGGCAAGAATACCCGGCAGAAAATAGATTGGGGGCCAGAACAGGCAACCCAGCAGATTTGGGATAATGAACTTGGCGACCGGCAGATCCAGCATTCCCGCCACCATCGGCACCAGTGGACGCGTCGGCCCGACAAAGCGCCCGACCAGAATGGTAAACATGCTGTGCTGGTGCAGGGCATGCTCGGTTTTATCGAGCAGCGCTTTGTTCTTCTTCATGAACGACCAGCGGTGGAGCGGTTTTTTAAAGCGCCAGCCCAGCCAGAATGAGATCCAGTCCCCGAGCAGACAGCCGACGATCCCCGCCAGCCACGCCTGCCAGAAGTTCACCTCGCCGCTGCCGATCAGGGCACCCAGCCCGCTCATCATCACCGTGCCGGGTAAAATCAGTCCGACCAGCGCCAGAGATTCAAGAAAAGCCACTAACGCCACAGCGATGAGCGAATAAGTAACGGACTGGGTAATGAAATGTTCCAGCAATGCCTGCATAACAGTTCCGGTCAGGTGACGAAGCAGGGATTCTGCGAAGAGAGGTCTGCTTCGTCAAGACAACAATTGTCTGAATAGTTTACCGGGTGTGAACGACATTCAGCGAATATGTTTAGTTTTATTTACCTTCTATTCACAGCCTGCACGGAATTCGCTCGGGCTGGCACCGGTGCATTTCTTGAACACGCGAGAAAAATAGAGTTGATCCTCAAAGCCCACATTGCGCCCGACAGTGGCAATGGGCATCCGGGTGGTACTGAGTAACAGCTTGGCCTGGCTGATGCGCTGATCCTCTCGCCAGCTCAGTACGCTCACCCCTAACTGCTGGCGAAACAGGTGCGAGAGACGCGAAGGCGACAGGCAGACATGCTGGGCTACGCTTGCGATATCAAACTGGCTATCGGCCAGATGATCGCTGATGTACTGGCAGGCTTCGCGCACCCGGTGATCCAGCGGCGGGTTAAGCGATTCGTTGATCGCCTCCATCCGGCGCAGCAGAAGCTGCTCCAGCAGGTTGATTGCCAGCAGCTCGGCGTAGCGTCCTCCGGCCTGCCCAGCCTCGATGATCTGGGCAAAGAGCTCACGAAACTGTGGCTGATGGACCTCATCAGGACGATAAAAACCGGTATGGGCAAACATGGATGGCCAGGCCAGCCACTCATGCCAGTAGGCGCGGGGGCGGAAATAGACCCACTGGTGATACCATTCGCGGGCATCGGGATGGCGGCCATAGTGATGAATTTCGCCCGGTGGGAAGAGCAAAATATCCCCCGGACGGCAGACGAAGGTCTGATCGTTATTCTTGATCACCCCTTCCCCGCGTACGGTCAGGTTGAGGATATACCCCTTCATCCCCAGCGGTCGGTCAACGTAAAAATCGAGATAACCGTCCGCCTCAATGGGCGTCAGCCCCGCCACCAGATGGGCGTTAAATGAGTAGCCCGGCAGCAAGGGATCACTTTGTGTCTCAGCCATATTTTCAGTACTCCTGACGGTCCTGAAGGAAACCATTTGTCCATATCAACAAAAGCGGCATAAAAACCGGCCATCCAAAGCACAAAAAGGTATCAGGCTGCTTTTATGTCCACCATCTTAACGCTTCCGTTGCGATTTAACCGTAACATCGAGCGGGTCGGCAGTAACAAAAGTGTCTATAACTACGGCAGAAATGTCCACATCCATTATTTGCACGGCGTCACACTTTCCCATGCCACAGCAAAATCATCCATAAGATTAGCGGATCCTGCCTGACGATTTTCCCCCTCACTCTCTAATGTTCATTCATATCTGTTTTTTGATGGAGCAACACCATGGCAATTGCGATTGGCCTCGATTTTGGTAGTGACTCAGTACGCGCCCTGGCAGTGGAGTGCACAACGGGTCAGGAGATAGCGACCAGCGTTGAGTGGTATCCGCGCTGGCAAGAGGGGCGCTTCTGTGATGCGCCGAACAATCAGTTCCGCCACCACCCGCGCGACTATATCGAGTCGATGGAAGCGGCGATCAAAACCGTGTTGGCTGAATTAAGCGAGGCACAGCGCAGCCAGATTGTTGGCATTGGCGTAGACAGCACCGGTTCCACCCCGGCCCCCATTGACGCCGACGGCCATGTGCTGGCGCTGCGCCCGGAGTTTGCCGACAACCCGAACGCCATGTTCGTGCTGTGGAAAGACCATACCGCGGTGGAAGAAGCCGAGGCCATCACCCGTTTGTGCCATCAGCCGGGCAAAAGCGACTACTCCCGCTACATCGGCGGCATTTATTCCAGCGAATGGTTCTGGGCGAAGATCCTGCACGTCACCCGTCAGGATCAGCGCGTTGCCGAGGCGGCGGTGTCGTGGATTGAGCTGTGCGACTGGGTTCCGGCCCTGCTCTCCGGCACGACGCGCCCGCAGGATATCCGTCGCGGCCGCTGCAGCGCCGGGCATAAATCCCTCTGGCATGAGAGCTGGGGCGGTCTGCCGCCTGCCGCCTTCTTTGACGAACTCGATCCAATCATCAACCAGAACCTCGACTACCCGCTGTTTACCGATACCTGGACTGCCGACATCCCGGTGGGCACCCTCTGCGCCGAGTGGGCGGAACGCCTGGGCCTGCCGCAGCACGTAGCCATCTCCGGCGGTGCATTTGACTGCCATATGGGTGCGGTCGGTGCTGGTGCCCAGCCGAATACGCTGGTGAAAGTGATCGGCACCTCCACCTGCGACATTCTGACGGCAGATAAAGCAAGCGTCGGCGACCGCGCCGTGAAAGGTATCTGCGGACAGGTGGACGGTAGCGTAGTGCCTGACTTTATCGGCCTCGAAGCAGGTCAGTCTGCCTTCGGGGATATTTACGCCTGGTTTGGTCGCGTGCTGGGCTGGCCGCTGGATCAGCTGGCGGCTGCGCATCCCGAGCTGAAAACCCAGATCGACGCCAGCAAGAAACAGCTCCTGCCACAGTTGACTGACGCCTGGGCCAAAAACCCGTCGCTCGACCATCTTCCGGTGGTGCTCGACTGGTTTAACGGTCGCCGTACGCCGAATGCCAACCAGCGTCTGAAAGGGGTCATTACCGATCTGAACCTCGCCACCGACGCCCCGGCGCTGTTTGGCGGGCTGGTGGCGGCCACCGCTTTTGGCGCACGCGCCATTATGGAGTGCTTCACCGAACAGGGGATTGCCGTCAACGAGGTGATGGCGCTGGGCGGTATCGCCCGTAAGAACCCGGTGATCATGCAGGCCTGTTGTGACGTATTGAATCGTCCGCTGCAGATTGTCGCCTCCGATCAGTGCTGCGCTCTGGGCGCGGCAATCTTCGCAGCGGTAGCCGCGGGGGTACATGCGGATATCCCGACGGCGCAGCAGTACATGGCGAGCCAGGTAGAAAGCACCCTGCAGCCACGCCCACAGCAGGCGCAACGTTTTGAACAACTTTATCAGCGCTACCAGCAGTGGGCGAAGAGCGCTGAACAGCACTATCTCCCTGTCGCCGCCCCGGTTAAGAACATCCCGGAATCTACGGCAACCCTGACACATTAAGGACACGATAATGACGATTTTTAATAATTATGAAGTGTGGTTTGTGATTGGTAGTCAGCATCTTTACGGGCCGGAAGCCCTGCGCCAGGTGACTCAGCATGCAGAACATGTCGTTAACGCCCTGAATGCGGAAGCAAAACTGCCGTGCAAACTGGTGCTGAAGCCGCTGGGTACCTCGCCGGATGAAATTACCCATATCTGCCGCGACGCCAACTACGACGACAAATGCGCCGGGCTGGTGGTGTGGCTGCATACCTTCTCCCCGGCCAAGATGTGGATCAACGGCCTCGCGATCCTCAACAAACCGCTGCTGCAGTTCCATACCCAGTTCAACGCGGCGCTGCCATGGGACAGCATCGACATGGACTTTATGAACCTGAACCAGACCGCGCACGGCGGCCGCGAGTTCGGCTTTATCGGTGCACGTATGCGCCAGCAACATGCCGTCGTAACCGGCCACTGGCAGGACAAACAAGCCCACCAGCGCATTGGCTCGTGGATGCGCCAGGCGGTATCGAAGCAGGATACCCGCCAGCTGAAAGTGGCACGCTTCGGTGACAACATGCGCGAAGTGGCCGTCACCGACGGCGACAAAGTGGCCGCGCAGATTAAATTTGGTTTCTCCGTCAATACCTGGGCCGTGGGCGACCTGGTGCAGGTTGTCAACGACGTCAGCGAGGGCGACGTCAACGCGCTGGTGGATGAATATGAAAGCAGCTACCGCCTGACGGCGGCGGCGCAGGTGAATGGTGATAAACGCCAGAACGTGCTGGATGCAGCCCGTATTGAGCTGGGTATGAAGCGCTTCCTGGAACAGGGCGGCTTCCATGCTTTTACCACTACCTTTGAAGACCTTCACGGCCTGAAGCAGTTGCCGGGCCTGGCGGTACAACGTCTGATGCAGCAGGGCTACGGCTTTGCCGGCGAAGGCGACTGGAAAACTGCCGCTCTGCTACGCATCATGAAAGTGATGTCGACCGGTCTGCAGGGCGGCACCTCCTTTATGGAGGATTACACCTACCACTTCGAAAATGGCAACGATCTGGTGCTGGGTTCCCACATGCTGGAAGTCTGCCCGTCGATCGCGGTGGATGAAAAACCGATCCTCGACGTTCAACACCTCGGCATCGGTGGCAAAGCCGATCCGGCGCGTCTGATCTTCAACACACGTACCGGCCCGGCGATTAACGCTAGCCTGATCGATCTGGGGGATCGTTTCCGCCTGCTGGTCAACTGCGTTGACGCTGTGGAAACGCCGCACTCCCTGCCAAAACTGCCGGTGGCTAACGCCCTGTGGAAAGCCCAGCCGGATCTGGCGACAGCATCCGAAGCCTGGATTGTGGCGGGTGGCGCTCACCATACCGTCTTCAGCCATGCGCTGGAACTGAACGATATGCGTCAGTTTGCGGAGCTGCATGATATCGAGCTGGCCGTCATTGATAACGACACCCGCATGCCGGCGTTCAAAGACGCACTGCGCTGGAACGAAGTCTATTACGGTTCAAAACGTTAACAGGGGAACCTTTGGCCTGCCGCAGGGCGGGCCTTTTTTCCTGGAGGATACATGCTGGAAGATCTCAAACGTCAGGTGCTTGAAGCCAACCTGGCCCTGCCGGAACATAATCTTGTCACCCTGACCTGGGGTAACGTCAGCGCGGTTGACCGCGAAGCTGGCGTATTTGTCATTAAACCGTCCGGCGTCGATTACCGGGTCATGACCGCCGACGATATGGTGGTGGTGAGCATCGCCACCGGCGAAGTGGTGGAAGGGAAGAAAAAGCCCTCCTCCGATACGCCGACCCACCGTCTGCTGTATCAGGCTTTCCCGTCGATTGGCGGCATCGTTCATACCCACTCCCGTCACGCGACCATCTGGGCGCAGGCTGGACAGCCCATCCCGGCAACCGGCACCACTCACGCCGACTATTTCTATGGCACCATCCCTTGCACCCGCAAGATGACCGATGCCGAAATCAACGGTGAATATGAGTGGGAAACCGGCAATGTGATTGTCGAAACCTTCGAGAAGCAGGGTATCGACGCGGCGCAAATGCCGGGGGTGCTGGTTCACTCTCACGGCCCGTTTGCGTGGGGCAAAAATGCCGAAGATGCCGTGCATAATGCCATCGTGCTGGAAGAGGTGGCCTATATGGGCATCTTCTGCCGCCAGCTGGCACCGCAGCTGCCTGATATGCAGCAAACCCTGCTGGATAAACACTACCTGCGTAAGCACGGCGCGAAGGCGTATTACGGGCAGTAAAAAATCCCCCTTCGCCCTCTCCCCTTTGGGAGAAGGTGAAGGAATGCCTGTATAAAACCCCAGAAAAACACCCGCAACCAGGCTATACTCACGCCTGGTTTTGTTTTATGAGAAAACGGCGTGGCGCAGGCGCAACAAGGCTTTTTACTGACCCGACACTGGCGGGATACCCCACAGGGTACCGAAGTGGAATTCTGGCTGGCGACTGACAATGGCCCGCTGCACATCACCCTGCCGCCGCAGGAGTCCGTTGCCTTTATCCCTGAGCCAGACGTCGAAAAGACCCGACAGCTGCTGCGCGATGAAAGCGGCTGGCGCCTGACCCCCCTTGAACTGAAAGATTTCCAGCGTCGTCCGGTCTACGGTCTTTACTGCCGCGCCCATCGCCAGCTGATGCGTTATGAAAAACTGCTGCGCGAAGCAGGCGTGACCCTGTATGAAGCCGATGTTCGCCCCCCGGAACGCTTTCTGATGGAGCGCTTTATTACCGCCCCGGTCTGGGTGGACGGTACACCTTTGGGCGATCGCCTGATCAATGCCCGCCTCAAGCCTAACCCGCACTATCGCCCGCCGCTGAAATGGGCGTCGGTGGATATTGAAACCACCCGCCACGGCGAGCTGTACTGCATCGGCATTGAGGGCTGCGGCCAGCGTGTTGTCTATATGCTCGGCCCGGCAAATGGCGATGCCGCCACGCTCGATTTTGATCTTATCTACGTGAACAGCCGTCCCCAACTGCTCGAGAAGCTCAATGCGTGGTTTGCACAGCACGACCCGGACGTGATCATCGGCTGGAACGTCGTGCAGTTTGATCTGCGGGTGCTGCAAAAGCACGCCGAACGCTACCGCATTCCGCTGTTGCTCGGGCGCGGGAACAGCGAGCTGGAGTGGCGCGAGCACGGCTTTAAAAACGGCGTCTTCTTCGCCCAGGCAAACGGACGCCTGATTATCGACGGTATTGAGGCGTTGAAATCGGCGTTCTGGAGTTTTCCGTCGTTTTCGCTGGAGTCGGTATCACAGGAGCTGCTCGGCGAGGGCAAATCCATCGACAACCCGTGGGACAGGATGGACGAGATCGACCGCCGCTTCGCCGAAAATAAACCGGCGCTGGCCACCTATAACCTGAAAGATTGCGAGCTGGTCACGCGCATTTTTCACAAAACCGACATCATGCCGTTCCTGCTGGAGCGCGCCACGGTCAATGGCCTTGCCGTTGACCGGCACGGCGGCTCGGTAGCCGCTTTCAGCCACCTCTATTTTCCGCGCATGCACCGGGCGGGCTATGTAGCCCCGAACCTGGGTGACGTGCCGCCCCAGGCCAGCCCCGGCGGCTATGTGATGGACTCCCGTCCCGGCCTGTACGACTCGGTGCTGGTGCTGGATTACAAAAGCCTCTATCCGTCGATCATCCGTACCTTTCTTATTGATCCGGTCGGGCTGGTGGAAGGCCTGGCGCAGCCGGATGATGAGCACAGCACTGAAGGCTTCCTCGGGGCGCGCTTTTCCCGGGAAAAACACTGCCTGCCGGAGATTGTCAGCCAGATCTGGCACGGTCGCGAAGAGGCCAAACGCCACGGCAACAAGCCTCTCTCCCAGGCGCTAAAGATCATCATGAATGCCTTTTACGGCGTGCTGGGCACCAGCGCGTGCCGCTTCTTCGACCCGCGCCTGGCGTCATCGATCACCATGCGCGGCCACGAAATCATGCGCCAGACCAAAGTGTTGGTAGAGTCGCGGGGCTATGACGTGATTTATGGCGATACCGATTCAACCTTTGTCTGGCTTAAGGGCGCGCACAGCGAACACGAGGCGGCCGCCATCGGCCAGTCGCTGGTGGCGTACGTTAATGAGTGGTGGCAGGCTCATCTGCAGCAGGCTGGCTTAACCAGCGCCCTTGAACTGGAGTATGAGACCCACTTCTGCCGCTTTTTAATGCCCACCATTCGGGGTACCGATCAGGGCAGTAAAAAGCGCTATGCCGGGCTTATCCAGGAGGGGGAAACGCAGCGAATGGTGTTCAAAGGGCTGGAGACAGTACGTACCGACTGGACCCCGCTGGCGCAGCACTTCCAGCAGGCACTTTATCTGAAAATCTTCCGTCGCGAGCCTTATCAGGAGTTTGTACGCGAGACCATTGCCAGCCTGATGACCGGTGAGCTGGATGACCAGCTGGTGTACCGCAAACGCCTGCGCCGCCCGCTGGCGGAGTATCAGCGCAACGTGCCGCCGCACGTCCGTGCCGCCCGGCTTGCCGATGAAGAGAACGTCCGTCTTGGGCGGGCGCCGCAGTACCAGAACCGCGGCACAATCAAATATGTCTGGACCACCAGCGGCCCGGAGCCCGTGGATTATCAGCGCGCTCCGCTTGACTATGAGCACTACCTGACACGGCAACTGCAGCCCGTGGCAGACGGAATTTTACCTTTCATGGACGACGACTTTGCTACACTGATGACAGGTCAGTTGGGGCTATTTTGACAGGTGACGAAATCGCTGCCATCCAGTACCATAGCGCCCTTTCCATTCCCGGACCCATTATTCAATTGCCGTCATTTATGATCGGTGGTTGAACTATTGCCTGCAATTAAAGATTAGAGCCGAACAAATATGCCTTTTACACTTGGTCAACGCTGGATCAGCGACACAGAAAGCGAACTTGGGTTAGGAACTGTGGTTGCGCTGGATGCGCGTATGGTGACTCTCCTTTTCCCCGCCACCGGTGAAAACCGTCTGTATGCTCGCAATGATTCCCCTGTTACCCGCGTGATGTTCAACCCGGGCGACACCGTTACCAGCCATGAGGGCTGGCAGCTGAAGATTGAAGACGTAAAAGAAGAGAATGGACTGCTAGCCTATATCGGCACTCGCCTCGATACCGAAGAGGCCGATGTCATGCTGCGCGAAGTGCTGCTCGACAGCAAACTGGTATTTAGCAAGCCACAGGATCGCCTGTTCGCCGGTCAGATTGACCGTATGGATCGCTTCTCGCTGCGCTACCGCGCGCGTAAGTTCCAGAGCGAACAGTACCGTATGCCGTGGAGCGGCCTGCGCGGCCAGCGTACCAGCCTGATCCCCCATCAGTTAAACATTGCCCATGATGTCGGCCGCCGCTATGCGCCGCGCGTCCTGCTGGCCGATGAGGTGGGGTTAGGTAAAACCATCGAAGCGGGCATGATTTTGCATCAGCAGCTGCTCTCCGGCGCAGCCGAGCGCGTGCTGATTGTGGTGCCGGAAACCCTGCAACACCAATGGCTGGTGGAGATGCTGCGCCGCTTTAACCTGCGTTTCTCCCTGTTTGACGATGAGCGCTACGCCGAAGCCCAGCACGATGCGGATAACCCGTTCGAAACCGAACAGCTGGTGATCTGCTCCCTGGACTTTGTTCGCCGTAGCAAACAGCGCCTGGAGCATCTGTGCGACGCCGAGTGGGACATCATGGTGGTCGACGAAGCCCATCACCTGGTCTGGAGCGAAGATGCGCCGAGCCGTGAGTACATGGCGATTGAACAGCTGGCCGAGCGCGTACCGGGTGTGTTGCTGCTGACCGCTACCCCGGAACAGCTGGGTCTGGAGAGCCACTTTGCGCGTCTGCGTCTGCTGGATCCAAACCGCTTCCATGACTTCGCGCTCTTTGTCGAAGAGCAGAACAATTACCGCCCGGTAGCCGACGCCGTTGCCCTGCTGCTGGCGGGCAAGCACCTCTCCAACGAGGAGCTGAACACCCTGGGCGAGCTGATTGGCGAACAGGATATCGAGCCGTTGCTGCAGGCCGCCAACAGCGATCGTGAGGGTGCTGAAGCCGCGCGTCAGGAGCTGGTCTCCATGCTGATGGATCGCCACGGCACCAGCCGCGTCCTGTTCCGTAACACCCGTAACGGGGTGAAAGGCTTCCCTAAACGCGAGCTGCATACTATTCGCCTGCCGCTGCCGACCCAGTACCAGACGGCGATCAAGGTGTCAGGCATCATGGGTGCGCGCAAAACGGCAGAAGAGCGTGCCCGGGACATGCTTTACCCGGAACAGATTTATCAGGAATTTGAAGGCGACAGTGGCACCTGGTGGAACTTCGATCCCCGCGTTGAGTGGCTGATGGGCTATCTGACCGCCAACCGCTCGCAGAAGGTGCTGGTGATCTGCGCCAAAGCGACCACTGCGCTCCAGCTTGAGCAGGTTCTGCGCGAGCGGGAAGGTATCCGCGCGGCAGTGTTCCATGAAGGCATGTCGATTATTGAACGTGACCGTGCGGCGGCGTGGTTCTCCGAAGAAGACAGCGGCGCACAGGTGCTGCTCTGCTCCGAAATCGGCTCCGAAGGGCGTAACTTCCAGTTCGCCAGCCGTCTGGTGATGTTCGATCTCCCCTTCAACCCGGATCTGCTGGAGCAGCGCATCGGCCGTCTGGATCGTATTGGTCAGGCACACGACATTCAGATCCACGTCCCGTATCTGGAAAAAACCGCCCAGTCAGTACTGGTGCGCTGGTTCCACGAAGGGCTGGATGCGTTTGAACATACCTGCCCGACCGGCCGTACTATTTACGACAACGTGCACAGCGAGCTGACCGGGTATCTGGCGGCACCGGAAAACACGGACGGTTTCGACGATCTGATCAAAACCTGCCGCGAGCAGCATGAAGCCCTGAAAGCGCAGCTGGAACAGGGCCGTGACCGTCTGCTGGAGATCCACTCCAACGGCGGCGAAAAGGCCCAGGCGCTGGCCGAGAGCATCGAAGAGCAGGATGACGATACCAGCCTGATCAGCTTCGCCATGAACCTGTTTGATATCGTCGGTATCAACCAGGACGATCGCGGCGAGAACATGATTGTGCTGACGCCGTCCGATCATATGCTGGTCCCTGATTTCCCGGGTCTGCCGGAAGATGGCTGCACTATCACCTTTGAACGTGATGTGGCACTTTCCCGCGAGGATGCCCAGTTCATTACCTGGGAGCATCCGCTGATCCGTAACGGCCTGGATCTGATCCTCTCAGGCGATACCGGCAGCAGTACCATTTCGCTGCTGAAGAACAAGGCGCTGCCGGTGGGGACACTGCTGCTGGAGCTGATCTACGTGGTTGAAGCCCAGGCACCGAAACAGCTGCAGCTCAGCCGCTTCCTGCCTGCCACGCCGGTGCGTCTGCTGCTGGATAAGAATGGCACCAACCTGGCGGCGCAGGTGGAGTTTGAGAGCTTTAACCGTCAGCTGAGTGCGGTGAACCGCCACACCGGCAGCAAGCTGGTGAACGCGGTGCAGCAGGACGTCTATACCATCCTGCAGCAGGGTGAGCCTCAGATCGAGAAAGCGGCGCGGGCATTGATTGACGCGGCACGCAGCGAAGCGGATGAAAAACTGTCGGCGGAGCTGTCGCGTCTGGAAGCCCTGCGCGCGGTCAATCCGAACATTCGTGACGATGAACTGGCGGCGATTGAGAGCAATCGTCAGCAGGTGCTCGAAAGCCTGAATCAGGCGGGATGGCGTCTGGATGCGCTGCGTCTCATCGTTGTGACGCATCAGTAAGCGGAGCGCAAAATGTTGATGGAACCCTACAATCCGCCGCAGGATCCGTGGCTGGTCATTCTGTATCAGGATGAGCACATTATGGTCGTCAACAAGCCGAGCGGCTTGTTGTCCGTACCGGGCAGGCTGGACGATCACAAAGACAGCGTGATGACGCGCGTTCAACGCGACTATCCGCAGGCAGAGTCTGTGCATCGTCTGGACATGGCCACCAGCGGTGTGATTGTGGTCGCGCTGACCAAGGCGGCAGAGCGTGAACTGAAGCGGCAGTTTCGTGAGCGCGAGCCGAAGAAGCAGTACCTTGCGCGCGTCTGGGGACATCCAAAACCGGCGGAAGGGCTGATTGACCTGCCGCTGATCTGCGACTGGCCGAATCGTCCGATGCAGAAGGTCTGCTACGAGACCGGCAAAGCGGCGCAAACCGAGTATGAAGTTCTGGAGTACGCGGCGGATAACAGCGCTCGCGTGCTGTTAAAACCGATTACCGGCCGCTCGCATCAGCTGCGTGTGCATATGCTGGCACTGGGTCATCCTATTCTGGGTGACCGCTTCTATGCCACGCCAGAAGCCCGGGCCATGGCGCCGCGGCTACAGCTGCATGCAGAGATGCTGACCATCACCCACCCGGAATACGGTACGCCGATGACCTTTAAGGCCCCGGCGGATTTCTGATGTCTTGCCCGGCGGCGCTACGCTTGCCGGGCCTATAGCCTTACTTAAAGCCCTTCTGCTCTTTGATGAGTTCGTACGCTTTTTGAATTTCCTGCGCTTTTTGCTTCGCCATCTCCATCATTTCCGGCGGTAAACCTTTTGCCACCAGCTTGTCTGGATGGTGCTCACTCATCAGCTTGCGATAGGCGCGCTTAATGGTCGTTGGCTCATCGGTGGGCTTCACGCCCAGCACGTTACAGGCATCTTCCAGGGTAGGCCCGCGCTGTGCCTGCTGCCAGCCACCACCGCCCGCCTGCTGCTGTTGATAGCCGTCGCCAAACTGCGCGCCGCCCTGCATCATGCGCAGGAACTGATCAAACTGCGTGCGGGAGATCCCCAGCTCTTCAGCAATCACATACAGCACCGCACGTTCGTTCGGGTGAAGCGAGCCGTCGGCGAACGCCGCCTGGATCTGGATCTCCAGAAACATCCGAATTAAATCGAAGCGCCCAAAGCAAATACTGCGAAACTGACGCATTTTTTCACGCAGGGGATAGTTATCCGCCTTGCCGATACGAAATGCGTGTTGTGCCGCCGCGCGGGAGTCGCCGTGCAGGTTCATACGGTCCATAAACAGGCTGGCAATATGGATGTCGGCCTCGGTCACCCGCCCTTTCGATTTGGTCAGATGCCCCATGACCTCAAACGTCGTCGCAAAAAAAAGTGCCTGACGTTCACGCTGGTTGGCAAACCAGGCCATCTTACGACTTCGAGCTTTATCAAACATATGGCCGATAATCAGGCCCAGAACGATACCCCAGAAGCCCGCGCCCATTAGTAAAGCGAACGCTACGCCGATAATTTTTCCCCAATACTGCATATACTCCCCAAATGGTGATGTATTTGATCCCGCGAACGCCATCATTCCGGTGGCCGGGCCACGGTCAATTGAAGGACATCGCCTATAATTTGCATTATCATACTCGTCATTCAATAACGAGCCTATCACCACGGCTTGTTTACGGGCAGGATTAACGCTGGCACTGTGATGATGAGTAAGATAGTCTCTGACCGTTTGCCAGCGATAAGCCACTGATGACGGAACAATAAATAAAACGTATGAAAAAACGTATCCCCACCCTTCTGGCCACGATGATAGCGAGTGCTTTGTACAGTCAACAGGGTCTCGCAGCCGATCTCGCCTCGCAATGTAAGCTGGGTGTGCCCAGCTATGATCGCCCGCTGGTACAGGGTGATACGAACACGCTACCGGTCACCATCACTGCTGACAATGCGAAAGGGAATTATCCTGACGACGCCGTGTTTAGCGGCAATGTGGATATTAACCAGGGCAACAGCCGTTTGCAGGCCGATGAAGTTCAGTTGCACCAGAAACAGCCAGAAGACGCGGCAGAACCAGTACGAACCGTGGATGCGCTGGGTAATGTGCACTATGACGATAATCAGGTCATCCTGAAAGGTCCGAAAGCCTGGTCGAACCTGAATACCAAAGATACCAACGTCTGGGAAGGTGACTATCAGATGGTGGGCCGTCAGGGGCGCGGTAAAGCCGACCTGATGAAACAGCGCGGTGAAAACCGCTATACCATTCTTGAAAACGGGACCTTTACCTCCTGTCTGCCGGGCTCTGATACCTGGAGCGTGGTCGGTAGCGAAGTAATCCACGACCGCGAAGAGCAGGTTGCGGAGATCTGGAATGCCCGCTTTAAGCTCGGTCCGGTACCGGTCTTCTATAGCCCGTATCTGCAGCTGCCCGTGGGCGACAAACGTCGTTCAGGCTTCCTGATCCCGAATGCTCAGTACAGCACCAACAACTATTTCGAATTCTACCTGCCGTACTACTGGAACATCGCGCCCAACATGGACGCCACGATCACGCCGCACTATATCCATAAGCGCGGCAACATCATGTGGGAAAACGAGTTCCGTTATCTGACGCACGCGGGTGAAGGTCTGATGGAGCTGGACTATCTGCCATCGGATAAAGTCTTTGAAGACGAGCACCCCACCGAGGGTGATCGCCACCGCTGGTTGTACTACTGGCAACATGGTGGGGTAATGGATCAGGTATGGCGCTTTAACGTCAACTATACCAAAGTCAGCGATCCGTACTATTTCAACGACTTTACAACAAAATACGGTTCCAGTACCGACGGTTACGCCACGCAGATCTTTAGCGCAGGCTACGCGGTGAAAAACTTTGACGCCACCGTGTCCACCCGTCAGTTTCAGGTGTTCAGCAGCCAGAACGCCAGCACCTACGGGGCTGAACCGCAGCTTGACGTCAACTGGTACCAGAATGATGTCGGCCCGTTTGATACTCGTATCTACGGCCAGGCCGTGCATTTCGTGAATACCAACTCGGATATGCCAGAAGCCACCCGTATTCACCTTGAGCCGACGATCAACCTGCCGGTGTCTAACGACTGGGCAAGCCTGGATACTGAAGTGAAGCTGATGGCAACCCACTATCAGCAGGATAATCTGGAAACGTACAACGCCACTAACGGTACTCATCTGGAAGAGACCGTTAACCGTACGCTGCCGCAGTTTAAAATGGACGGCAAGCTGGTCTTCGAGCGTGACATGAACTGGAGCGAGGGGTATACCCAGACCCTGGAGCCGCGCGCGCAGTACCTGTACGTGCCATATCGCGATCAGAGCAAAATCAATAACTACGACTCTTCACTGCTGCAATCCGACTATAGCGGTCTGTTCCGCGACCGTACCTACGGTGGTCTGGACCGTATTGCCTCGGCCAACCAGGTGACGACCGGCGTCACAACCCGCGTTTATGATGATGCTTCCGTTGAACGTTTTAATGCTTCTGTGGGTCAAATCTACTACTTCACAGAATCGCGTACCGGCGATGACAACATCAACTGGGAGAAAAACAACAAAACGGGTTCACTGGTCTGGGCGGGCGATACCTACTGGCGCATGACCGATCGCTGGGGACTGCGTGGCGGTCTGCAGTACGATACGCGTCTGGATAACGTTGCTACCAGCAATGCCGCCATTGAGTATCGCCGTGATGAAGACCGCATGGTTCAGCTTAGCTACCGTTACGCCAGCCCGGAATATATCCAGGCAACGCTGCCTAACTTCTCGACGGCGGATCAGTACAAAGAGGGCATTTCGCAAGTGGGGGGTACCGCCAGTTGGCCGATTGCCGATCGCTGGTCAATCGTCGGGGCGTATTACTTTGATACCAATCAGAGTAAGTCGGCCGATCAGATGCTGGGTGTGCAGTACAGCTCCTGCTGCTACGCGATCCGCGTCGGGTACGAACGTAAGCTGAATGGCTGGGATCCTGACAAAGGTCAGAGCGAGTACGATAACGTCATCGGCTTTAACATCGAATTGCGTGGCCTGAGTTCCAACTATGGCCTGGGCACTCAGCAGATGCTGCGCTCACCGATTCTGCCGTACCGTAGTTCCTTATAATGTGCTTGATTTACAACGTAATCCGCATTGCGGTTAATTGATATGGAAAAAGTATGAAGAACTGGAAAACGCTGCTGCTCGGTATCGCTATGGTCGCGAATACCAGCTTCGCGGCCCCACAGGTTGTCGACAAAGTCGCTGCCGTTGTGAACAACGGTGTGGTACTTGAGAGCGACGTTGATGGTTTAATGCAGTCTGTGAAGCTCAACGCGGGTCAGGCAGGTCAGCAACTTCCGGATGATTCCACACTGCGTCATCAGATCCTTGAACGTCTGATCATGGATCAGATCGTTCTGCAGATGGGCCAGAAGATGGGTGTGAAGATCTCTGATGAGCAGCTCGATCAGGCTATCGCTAACATTGCGAAGCAAAACAACATGTCAGCCGACCAGATGCGCAGCCGTCTGGCCTATGACGGCATCAGCTATTCGACCTACCGTAATCAGATCCGTAAAGAGATGCTGATTTCAGAAGTGCGCAACAACGAAGTGCGTCGTCGTGTGACTATTCTGCCGCAGGAAGTGGACGCGCTGGCAAAACAGGTGGGTAACCAGAATGATGCCAGCACCGAACTGAACCTGAGCCACATCCTGATCCCGCTGCCAGAAAACCCGTCTTCCGACCAGGTTGCTGAGGCGGAAAGCCAGGCACGTTCAATCGTCGATCAGGCGCGTAATGGTGGTGATTTCGGCAAACTGGCGATCACCTACTCGGCTGACCAGCAGGCACTGAAAGGCGGCCAGATGGGCTGGGGTCGTATTCAGGAACTGCCGTCTATCTTCGCTCAGGCGCTGAGCACGGCGAAGAAAGGCGATATCATCGGTCCAATCCGTTCCGGCGTTGGCTTCCATATTCTGAAAGTGAACGATCTGCGCGGCCAGAGCAAGAGCATCTCCGTCACCGAAGTGCATGCCCGTCACATTCTGCTCAAGCCATCCCCACTGATGAATGACGATCAGGCGCGGGCTAAGCTGCAGCAGATTGCCGCCGATATCCGCAGCGGTAAAACCTCCTTCGCTAACGCCGCGAAAGAGTTCTCTCAGGATCCTGGCTCTGCAAATCAGGGCGGCGATCTGGGCTGGGCGGCAGCGGATATTTACGATCCCGCTTTCCGCGATGCGCTGATGCGAATGACCAAAGGTCAGCTGAGCGAACCGGTTCACTCCACCTTCGGCTGGCACTTGATTGAGCTGCTGGACACCCGTAACGTGGATAAAACCGACGCAGCCCAGAAAGACCGTGCGTACCGCATGCTGTTCAACCGTAAGTTCTCTGAAGAAGCGGCAACCTGGATGCAGGAACAACGCGCCAGCGCTTACGTCAAAGTTCTGAGCAACTAATGAAATACCATCGTGTTGTTATCACTCCCGGCGAACCTGCCGGGATTGGTCCCGATTTGGTCGTCCAGCTTGCCCAGCGCAGCTGGCCGGTCGAACTGGTGATCTGCGCCGATGCCAGCGTACTTGAGGCGCGAGCAAAAACCCTTAATCTGCCGCTGACGCTCCTGCCGTATCAGGCAGAAAATGCGCCTCTCCCCCAGCAAGCGGGCACCCTGACGCTGTTGCCTGTCCCGCTGCGTACCCCCGTTGTTCCCGGACAACTCAGTACCGAAAACGGTCATTATGTGGTGGAAACGCTGGCACGCGCCTGTGATGGCTGCCTGAGCGGCGAATTTGCCGCGCTGATCACCGGGCCGGTGCATAAAGGGGTGATTAATGATGCGGGGGTGGCTTTTACCGGCCATACCGAGTTTTTTGAAGCGCGCTCGCACTGCGCAAAAGTGGTGATGATGCTGGCTACCGAGGAGCTGCGCGTTGCGCTGGCGACCACGCATCTGCCGATCAAAGCGGTTTCCGATGCCATTACGCCGGACCTGCTGCGCGAGGTGATTGCCATTCTGCATCATGATTTACGCACCAAATTCGGTATCGCCGATCCGCACGTACTGGTGTGTGGCCTGAACCCGCACGCGGGCGAAGGCGGCCATATGGGCACGGAAGAGATCGACACCATTATTCCGGTGCTGGACGAGATGCGTGCCCAGGGGATGAATCTCAGCGGGCCGCTGCCTGCGGATACCCTGTTTCAACCAAAATATCTCGATCATGCAGATGCCGTGCTGGCGATGTACCACGATCAGGGCCTTCCCGTGCTAAAATACCAGGGATTTGGCCGCGGCGTGAATATCACCCTCGGTTTACCCTTTATTCGCACTTCTGTTGACCATGGCACTGCGCTTGACTTAGCGGGCCAGGGAAAAGCAGATGTCGGCAGTTTTATTACGGCGCTTAATCTCGCCATCAAAATGATTGTTAATACTCAATGAATAATCGCGTCCACCAGGGCCATTTAGCCCGTAAACGTTTCGGGCAAAACTTCCTCAACGATCAGTTCGTGATCGAAAGTATTGTTTCGGCTATCAATCCACAAAAAGGCCAGGCGATGGTCGAGATCGGCCCGGGTCTGGCCGCACTGACCGAGCCGGTTGGCGAGCGTCTGGATGAACTGACCGTCATCGAACTGGACCGCGATCTGGCAGCCCGTCTGCAGACGCACCCGTTCCTTGGGCCGAAACTGACTATTTATCAGCAAGATGCCATGACCATGAACTTCGGTGAACTGTCGGAGAAGCTTGGTCAGCCGCTGCGCGTGTTCGGCAACCTGCCGTATAACATCTCCACGCCGCTGATGTTCCACCTGTTTAGCTATACTGATGCCATTGCCGACATGCACTTCATGTTGCAAAAAGAGGTCGTTAACCGACTGGTTGCAGGGCCAAACAGTAAAGCGTATGGTCGTTTAAGCGTGATGGCGCAATATTTCTGCAACGTGATCCCGGTACTCGAAGTGCCGCCATCCGCGTTCACGCCGCCGCCAAAAGTGGATTCTGCGGTTGTACGCCTTGTGCCGCATAAAACCAAGCCGTACCCGGTCAAAGAGCTGCGTGTCCTGAGCCGTATTACTACTGAAGCCTTTAACCAGCGTCGTAAAACGATTCGTAACAGCCTTGGCAATACGTTTACCGTTGAAGTGTTGGCTGAGCTGGGTATTGATCCGGCAATGCGTGCAGAGAACATCTCTGTAGAACAGTACTGCAAGCTGGCTAATTACATCAGCGAAAATGCGCCGCCGAAGGAGAGCTAAGCCATGATTGATTCGCCCCGCGTATGTGTTCACGTACAAAGCATCTATATTGAGTCACAGTCCACCCCGGATGAAGAGCGCTTTGTCTTTGCTTATACGGTCACCATTCGCAACCTGGGGCGGACGCCTGTGCAACTGCTTGGGCGTTACTGGCTTATCACCAACGGCAACGGTCGTGAAATTGAAGTGCAGGGCGAAGGCGTGGTGGGTGAACAACCGCACATTGATCCTGGCGAAGAGTATCAGTACACCAGCGGTGCGGTAATCGAAACACCGCTGGGTACCATGCAGGGCCATTATGAAATGGTCGATGCCGACGGCAACGCATTCCGCGTTGCCATTCCTGTTTTCCGTCTGGCTGTTCCAACACTCATTCACTAAACATGTCTACATATCTCATTGGTGACGTTCATGGTTGCTACGATGAACTGATCGCATTATTAAAGCAGGTGGAGTTTACCCCCGGTACGGACACGCTATGGCTCACCGGCGATCTCGTTGCGCGCGGGCCTGGCTCGCTGGAAGTGCTGCGTTATGTGAAATCGCTGGGTGACAGCGTGCGGCTCGTCCTTGGCAATCACGATCTGCATCTGCTGGCGGTTTACGCCGGGATCAGCCGTAATAAACCGAAAGACCGGCTCAACCCGCTGTTGGATGCACCTGACGCCGATGACTTAATTAACTGGCTGCGTCGCCAGCCACTGCTACAGGTCGATGAAGAGAAGCAGCTGGTGATGGCGCACGCGGGTATTACCCCGCAGTGGGATCTGCAAACCGCGAAAGAGTGCGCACGCGACGTCGAAGCCGTGCTCTCCAGCGACTCTTACCCCTTCTTCCTTGATGCCATGTATGGCGACATGCCCAACAACTGGAGTATGGAGCTTAGCGGCGTAGCACGCCTGCGTTTTATCACCAACGCCTTCACCCGCATGCGCTACTGCTTCCCGAACGGTCAGTTGGACATGTACTGCAAGGATGTGCCGGAAAACGCACCGACCCCGCTCAAACCCTGGTTTGCGATCCCCGGCCCGGTGACGGACCATTACAACGTGATCTTTGGTCACTGGGCGTCGCTGGAGGGCAAAGGCACGCCTGAGGGTATTTACGGGCTGGATACCGGCTGCTGCTGGGGTGGAGAACTCACCTGCCTGCGCTGGGAAGATAAAGCGTACTTTGTTCAGCCGTCGAACCGGCATCTGGATTTAGGCGAGAATGAAGCGGTAGCGTCGTAGCAGAGAGCTGCACCTCTCCCGTGGGGAAAGGTGCAGTAAAACATTAGCGGCGTTCAAGGATCTCGAAGCAATAGCTGTGCGAATTTTGCGCATCCGCGTCGTGGAATTCGCTGAATACCGATTCCCACTCGTCAGGATCGTAGTCCGGGAAATGGGTATCCCCTTCCACTTCAGCATCAATGTGTGTCAGATATAATTTCTGCGCTTTCGGCAGGAATTGCTCATACACACGGCCTCCACCAATCACCATTACCTCTTCGGCATCACCGCAGGCAGCAATGGCTTCGTCAACGGATTTGACCCACTCAACACGATCATCCGTGCCGGGCTGGCTGCTTATAACGATGTTTTTACGGCCCGGCAATGGACGCCCGATTGACTCCCAGGTCAGGCGACCCATTACTACCGGCTTGTTCAACGTAGTGCGTTTAAACCACGCGAGATCGGCAGGCAGATTCCACGGCATGGCATTTTCCATACCGATCACGCGATCTACCGCAAGCGCCGCAATCAGACTGATCATTGATTATTTCCCGGATGCAAAAAATTGCCGCCACTATACGGAAAGCTTAATCTTTCGTCGACTGGCGGCAGAGTAAAGAACAGGAAATTTTTTATATTTGCTGGCAACCCCTCTTCACGCCAGTGGTTTACTTTCCGGCTCGTCTCCCGGATCGCCGGTATGCTTACCCTCTTCCGTTCCTTGCCAGCCGTGACGCTGCGTCAGCGAGAGATGATTGCGATCTTCATTGATGATATCCATCAGCATAGCGCTGGTACGTTTAACCACCGCCGCGCGTGACTTCGCATCATTCTCGGCCATTTCAGCCATCTCTTCGACCATCTCAGTATTAAACCGGCGGAACAGATCGGCTCGCTCCCGGGCTTCATATGCCCCGAGTCCGAGACTCTCCAGCGCCAGCCGACCCGATTTCAGCGCCCCTTCAAAGGTTTCACGCTCCGGCGCATCGACACCTGCCTGACGCAGTTTGATGTAATGCTCGATATCACGCGCCCGGGAGATAATTTTCAGGTGCGGGAAATGGGTCTTCGCCAGCTCGACCAGCTGCAGGCTATTTTTCGGATCGTCTATCGCGTTGATCAACACTTCGGCTTTGTGCGCTCCGGCAGACTCCAGCAGATCCACGCGCGTGGCATCACCGTAAAAAACCTTCATGTCGAACTTACGCAGGGTTTCAATATGGTCGGGATCGTGATCGAGGATGACCATCTTAACGCCACTGGAGAGCAACAAACGGCCAGTGATCTGGCCAAAGCGACCAAATCCGGCGATGATCACCCGCGGCTGTTCCTCGTCAATTTCATCTGCCTCACGCTCCTGACCGCTGTCGGCCGCTTCCAGACGGGTTAACACGACCAGCAGCAGTGGCGTGACCGCCATTGAGAGCGCGACCGCCAGCGTCAGCGCCTTGGCCCATTCTGGATCGAGCACGTTTGCCATATTGGCCGCGCCGAAGACCACGAAGGCGAATTCACTTCCCTGCCCCAGCAGCACGGCAAACCAGCGGCGCTGTTTTCCGGGCACCTTTAGCGGACGAGCCACCAGCCAGAGCATCGTCATTTTAATGACCAGGAAACCTACCAGCAGGATGGCGATGCGCAGCGGATGCGTCACTAGCGTTCCGAAGTCGACTGACATCCCCACGCCGATGAAAAACAGCCCCAGCAGCAGCCCTTTAAACGGCTCGATATCGCTTTCCAGCGCGTGACGATATTCCGAACTCGCCAGCAGAACGCCCGCCAGAAACGCCCCCATCGCCATGGACAGCCCCGCCTCTTCCAGCATCAGGCCAAAGCCGAAGACCAGGAATAAGGCCACGGCACTGAACACTTCCCGCAGGCCGGAACGGGCGACAAAGCGCAGCAGCGGTCGGCTGACGTACCGCCCGAGCAGGACGACCAGGGCCAGCGCTCCGACGACCTTTAATGCCGACAGCGCAAAAGCGCCAAGCGTGGTCGACGCCCCGGATACAGCCAGCAGCGGGATCATCGCCACCAGCGGAATAGCCGCGATATCCTGGAATAGCAGCACCGAGAAGGCGCTGCGCCCCATCCGGGAAACCGTCAGGTTACGTTCGTTCATGGCCTGCATGGCGATGGCCGTTGAGGAGAGCGCCAGCGTCATGCCGATCAGCCCTGCCACCTTCCAGTCCATGCCCAGCAGAATACAGAACCCGCCCAGCAGTAGACCGCAGGCCAGCATCTGCAATGCCCCGCCGCCAAACACCGATGCGCGCAGCTTCCACAGACGACGCGGATCCAGCTCAAGGCCGATGACAAACAGCATCAGCACCACGCCGATTTCGGCAAAGTGCAGAATCGACTCGGCGTCAGTAACCAGCCGGAATCCCCACGGCCCAATCACGCAGCCGGCAATCAGATACCCCAGTACTGATCCTAACCCGAGGCGTACCGCAACCGGCACAATCAAAGCCGCAGCGCCTAAATAGATCAGCGCCTGAATCAGCGTATGGCTATCCATGGTGCGTCTCCTGCCAGTCGAGTAAACGTTGTTTATAGTGGCGCGCCTGCGCCTGGAGCGTTTCGTCGTCACAGACGAAGGTGCAGTGCATGGCAAACGGCGGGAGCCAGTTCAGGCCGCAATACAGCGCCGTTGCCTGTAGCGGTTGCGCCAGTACCTCAAAGCCGGGGAAGGATCCGATGTCAAAATGGCTTTCACCGCCACCGGTGGTCACGGCCCACAGCAGACTTTTCCCCCTGAGCGCATTGCCGTTATGACCATATGCCCAGCCATGCGAGAACACTTTGTCGATCCACAGTTTCAGCAACGGGGGGGGGCTGTACCACTGCATCGGGTGTTGCCAGACAATCAAATCGGCCCTGGCGATCGCTTCCTGTTCGGCAGCGATATCTATATTGAAATCGGGGTAGAGCTGGTAGAGCGAACGGATCTCTACGCCCTCCAGCGTCTTGACTTGATCAAGCATCCGTTTGTTCGCATGGGAATGATGCGGATAAGGATGGGCGTAAATAATGAGTATCATGATTAACCTGGTTGAACTGCTTTCTTGTTGTAGCTGTCAGTGTAGACAGGAACGGCGGGCGTTTGAAGGGGTCTGCGCCTGTGCCAGGCTTAACCGCAAGGATTGGCAAATCCCGTCGCGGCAAAAGATATATATCGCAAATAATAAATCACCAGAAGATATAATATTATAATCACAGATCGATTAATTGTTAACAATAAGAAATATGAAGCATTTAACTCATGGTTAATTAAAAATTTAAAATAAATTGATATACAGAATTGATTTTAAAATGAATAATTTAAATTTCAACCCCTCAAATTACCCTGTGAAAACATATATTTACAATAATTTTTATCGCCATTAAAATATCCATTCATTTTTAATCACAAATGGACGTGGCAATGAAAAGAAAAACCCCGCAATTAAATAAAATAACAAAATCAATGAGCAGAATATTCCCTGCTTTACTTATGTTTGCTCCATTAATGGCACCAGCGGCCATCATTGAGGATTCTACGACGGAGGCTCAGGCTTTTTCCATCGACCCGTCATACACAATTAATGAAAATGTACTCATATCTACGGGTTCAAACACTGCGGCTGTTACGATAGCAGGCGATCAGTTACTTACTGTTGATAACGAGGGAAAAATTACCAATACCGGAGATGCTGTCTATATTAATACCGGTACGCAGGAACCTGTCATTAACAACACACAATCTGGTGTGATTTCATCGAGCACTGGAAATGCCATTACTGTTCACTCAATGACAGGCACCATTAAAAACGCGGGTAACGTGACGGGTGCAGAAAGCGGCATCCAAATTGAAGAAGATTCGTCGATGCTCAGGATTGAGAATGCTTCAACTGGCCATATCGAAGGCAAAACAGGGATTGCCAGTAAGATCGGAATAATTCTAATTAATAATGGTGAAATAAAAGGTAATTTAAATAATGGTGTCGAACTCTCCGGCGTCACCAGCAATAGTAAAATTACTAATAATGGCACGATTGAAGGGATTGAGCATGGTATTCACACCTCTGGTATCACAAGAGTTGAAGTGACTAATGCTGGAATCATCAAAGGCGGCGAAAGTGCTATTTCATTTACCAGCGAAAAAAATAACGTTCTTACTCTGACGACCGGCTCCCGGTTGGAAGGGGATGTTATTTCAACCAATTCAACTACCAATACTTTACGACTAACAGGCACAGGAACTGAAGACAGCAATTTCATTGGCCTGAATGAAGGCGACGGTTTCGCCTCTCTCACCATGTTAGGCACCGATTGGGAGCTGACCGGTAATGTGGATATCATCGGCACGGATGATTCAATCAAGGTTGATACCGGCAAGCTCACCTTCGCAGGCAACGTCAGCAACGCTGGTAATACCCTCATCGCAGAAGGCGCTACCCTGCAACTGGGTACTGGCGGAAAAACCGGCACCTTAAGTGGGAAGCTGACCAACAACGGCACGCTGGAATTTAATCAGGCTGCTGATTTCACCTTTGCCACTGACATCACGGGCAGCGGTACTGTTATCAAAACCGATGCCCATACCCTGACGCTGACCGGTAACAGCAGCTATACCGGCGACACGCAGTTGAACAGCGGCACGATGCTGGTAGCCGAAGGCGCAACGCTGGGAAGTGCAGGCAATTCCGCCACCGTCACGATTCAGGACGGGGCTACCTTCGCCAGTGCAGGTACGGTAAACAATAACGTCAATATTCTCAGCGGCGGCGTTCTGGCCTCATGGAATGCGGTTCAGGGAAATACGCTGTCCAGTGCTTCTACCGCCGATACCATCAACGGCAACGTCACCAACAGCGGTACGCTGCAAATCAGCGGTCTGAACGACAGTGTGGGGAATGATTTCACCATCAACGGTGATTACACCGGCATGAGCGGCAGTTTGATCGCCATGAACAGCGTGCTGGGGGATGACAATGCGTTGACCGACCATCTTACCATCACCGGTAGCAGTGCAGGTGTATCGGATATTCGTATCAGCAATATCGGTGGGGCGGGCGCGAAGACCGTCAACGGTATGCAGATCGTGAGCGTGGGTGGCGATTCCGGGGCTGCGTTTAGCCTCTCCAGACCGGTCGTCGTTGGCGCGTGGGAATACAGTCTGAACCAGCACAGCGATGGCAACTGGTACCTGGAGTCTGCAGACACTACCCCGGTTCCTGACAAAGACGATAACACCGACGGCAACACCGACGACGGCAACGGCGGTAACACCGACGGCGGTAACGGCGGTAACGGCGGCAACACCGACGGCGGTAACGGCGGCAACACCGACGGCGGTAACGGCGGTAACACCGACGGCGGTAACGGCGGCAACACCGACGGTGATAACAGTGGCAACAACGACGGCGGCAACAGCGGCGGCTATACCCCACCAGAGATGAGCAATCTTGCTCCTGAGGTCGGTGCCTATTTAGGTAACTACCTGGCTGCCCAGGACATGTTCCTGCACAAACGCGACGATCGCGATCAGCTGACGCTGCGCAATGAAGAAGATCTCAACACCTGGATGTATGTCAAAGGCCGCTACCACGAAAACGATGTGGCGGGCGGTAAAGTAAACTATGACACCACCCAGTACGTGATGCAGGTCGGCAGTGATTTCATCAGCAAGAAGATGGACACGGGTGTACTGCATAGCGGGGTGATGTTCGGTGCCGGTCAGGCAAAAACTGACTCCACGTCCACAGGCAGTAAACGTTCAGCGCAGGGTAAAGTCGATGGGGTGAACGTCGGCGTATACGCCACCTGGCAGGAAGACCAACAGTTGCGTAAAGGCAGCTATATCGACAGCTGGGCCTCTTTCGGCTGGTATCACAACTCGCTCACCAGTGACGGTCGCAGCGACGAGTCTTACGACAGCCACGGCTTTGCCGTATCACTGGAAGCAGGCCATGCCTGGATCGTTGACTCAGAAAACGAAAGAACCTGGAAAATCGAACCGCAGATCCAGGCCATCTACAGCTATCTTGATCAGGAAAACCATACAGACGCCGACGGCGTACGTATCTCTACCCCTGATAATGACGGCATTCTGGGACGCGTAGGTGTGAAAACCAGCTACTTCGATCAGAAAGATGTGCAGGCATGGCAGCCTTACGTAGCAGTCAACTGGCTGAAAGGTGCCGGACAGAATGATATCGCCTTCAACGGCGAAGCGTTCAGTAACGATACCCCGGACGACCGCGGTCAACTGGAGCTGGGCATTACCGGCAAACTGAATGAAACCACGCTGATCTCGTTACGCGCCAGCGGCGAGTGGGGTGAAAATGGTTATGACGCGTATGGCGGTCATATCCTGCTGAACCACCGCTGGTAATCACATAATCAGACCGAATAATGCAGTGGCTCAGGCCACTGCATTTTTTTATCAGTTATCCAGTTCACCCATGGATTTAACCTGATCGCGGTTAATCTGCTCGGTTTGCCCGGTTTCTGCATTCTCATAGGACACCAGCCCGGTATCATCATCTACCTGCGGTTTACCGTCGGTAACGATGGTTTTGCCGTCCGTCGTTTTCACCGCCTGATTAGACGAACATCCCGCTACGGTAAACAGCGTTGCAGCCGCAAAGACAGAGGCCATCAGTAGTTTGCTTTGCATAGTATTCTCCCTGTTGGTCGTCATTGTTATCATCAGGCTAAACTGTAGCGTAATACGCTACGGTCAGGGAAAAATGCAGAACACTCTGAAGGTTAGCTTTTTTGCGGGAAGCCATCTTTGTAGATCACTGTCTGTACCACTTTTCCGCCAGCGTCATAGGTTTTCGCTTCGCCGTTCGCCACGCTCGCTTTGAAGGTGATGGTCGAACGCAGCTTCCCGTCCTGGGTATAACCCTGAGACAGCCCTTCCGCCTGACAGTTAACCAGCGGCGTATGGCTCCGCAGGACACCGTTCGGGTAATAGACGTCGATATAGTCGTTAAAGCAGCGGTTCTTGATGACAGTCTCAAACTTCTTATTGCCATTGTCATACTTCTCGACGAGCTTGCCCTCAGGCACGCTATCCGCCACCTTCACCACCGGTGTGGTTAACTTTTTCTGCGGCTCCAGATCGTCCTTTAAGCCTTTTGCATAGTCGGGAGTCATCCCCATTCCATCGATGGTATTGGTCACCGACGAGGCAAAATCTGCACAGCCAGCAAGCAGTATTACCAGGGGTATCAACGTAAGGGCCTGTTTCACAATAAACTCCTTTTTTCAGGTATCGCCCTACAGTGCGTTGAAAAGGGAGGAGGCACAACCGCCAAAAATGGTCGGAAAGACATAAAAAAAACCCGCCGAAGCGGGTTTTGAGAGCAATCTGAAGCGATTACTTCGTGATCTGCGCGTGCATCTCTTGCACCGAAATGACCTTCTCGGTGGCATCCGCGTTCAGCGCCATGGCTGTTGCAAAACCGCCGTTCAGGGTGGTGTCGTAGTGCACTTTGTACTGCAGCGCGCTGCGGCGAATCAGCTTGGAATCTTCAATCGCCTGACGCCCTTCAGTGGTGTTGATGATGTAGGTGTACTCGCCATTCTTGATACGGTCCTGAATGTGCGGACGACCTTCATGCACCTTGTTAACCAGACGCGGATTGATACCCGCTTCGCCCAGTACAATCGCAGTACCGTGAGTGGCATCCAGTTCGAAGCCCTGTTTCAGCAGCTTCGCCGCCAGGTCCACTACGCGCTCTTTATCCCCTTCACGCACGGACAGCAGCGCACGGCCCTGTTTCTTCATGGTGGAGTTACTGCCGAGCTGCGCTTTCGCGAAGGCTTCAGCGAAAGTGCGGCCCACGCCCATCACTTCCCCGGTAGAGCGCATTTCTGGCCCTAACAGCGGGTCAACGCCCGGGAATTTGTTGAACGGCAGCACGACCTCTTTCACCGAGTAGTACGGCGGGATGATCTCTTTGGTCACGCCCTGCTGTGCCAAAGTCTGGCCAGCCATCACGCGCGCCGCCACTTTCGCCAGCGGAATGCCGGTTGCTTTGGAGACGAACGGTACGGTACGCGCCGCACGCGGGTTTACTTCAATCAGGTAAACTTCGTTGTCTTTCACCGCGAACTGCACGTTCATCAGACCGCGCACCTGCAACTCGAAGGCCAGCTTCTGCACCTGGTCACGCATCACGTCCTGAATCTCTTTGCTCAGCGTATAAGCCGGCAGAGAACAGGCTGAGTCACCGGAGTGAACGCCCGCCTGCTCGATATGCTCCATGATGCCGCCAATCAGCACCATTTCGCCGTCGCAGATAGCATCAACGTCCACTTCAACCGCGTCATCCAGGAAGCGGTCCAGCAGTACTGGCGCATCGTTAGAGACGCTGACCGCGGTCTGGAAGTAACGGCGCAGGTCGGCTTCGTCGTAGACGATTTCCATTGCGCGGCCGCCCAGCACGTAGGATGGACGCACCACCAGTGGATAGGTGATCTCTTTGGCCTTCTCAACCGCCTGCTCAATCGCGGTCACAGTGGCGTTAGCCGGTTGTTTCAGCTTCAGGCGATCAACCGCCTTCTGGAAACGCTCACGGTCTTCGGCACGGTCAATCGCGTCCGGGCTGGTGCCGATAACCGGTACACCTGCGGCTTCCAGGTCACGCGCCAGCTTCAGCGGAGTCTGGCCGCCGTACTGCACGATAACGCCTTTTGGCTTCTCGATACGCACGATTTCCAGTACGTCTTCCAGCGTAACCGGCTCGAAGTAGAGACGGTCGGAGGTGTCGTAGTCGGTAGATACAGTTTCCGGGTTACAGTTAACCATGATGGTCTCGTAACCGTCTTCGCGCAGCGCCAGTGAGGCGTGTACACAGCAGTAGTCGAACTCGATGCCCTGGCCGATACGGTTTGGACCGCCGCCCAGAACCATGATTTTGTCACGGTCAACCGATGGGTTCGCTTCGCACTCCTCTTCATAGGTGGAGTACATATAGGCGGTGTCAGTTGCAAATTCTGCCGCACAGGTATCCACGCGCTTATAAACCGGGTGCAGGTTGTACTGGTCACGCAGCTTGCGGATTTCTGCTTCGCGTACGCCCGCCAGTTTTGCCAGACGCGCATCGGCAAAGCCTTTACGTTTCAGCATACGCAGGAAGTCAGCGTCGAGGCCGTTGATGCCCAGATCCGCAACTTTCTCTTCCAGACGCACCAGCTCTTCAATCTGCACCAGGAACCAGCGGTCGATATTGGTCAGGTTGAAGACGCCATCAACGGACAGGCCAGCACGGAAAGCGTCGGCGATGTACCAGATACGCTCGGCACCTGCATCTTTCAGCTCACGGCGGATTTTCGTCAGGGCTTCCGGGTCATCCAGGCTTACTTTCGGGTCAAAACCGGTGGCGCCCACTTCCAGGCCGCGCAGCGCTTTCTGCAGGGATTCCTGCTGGGTGCGGCCAATCGCCATCACTTCACCAACGGACTTCATCTGGGTGGTCAGACGGTCGTTCGCACCGGCAAATTTCTCGAAGTTGAAGCGAGGGATTTTGGTCACAACGTAGTCGATAGACGGCTCAAACGATGCCGGGGTACGGCCACCGGTGATGTCGTTCATCAGCTCGTCGAGGGTATAACCCACGGCCAGTTTCGCTGCCACTTTAGCAATCGGGAAGCCGGTGGCTTTCGATGCCAGCGCAGAGGAGCGGGATACACGCGGGTTCATCTCGATAACAATCAGGCGACCGTTCTTTGGGTTTACCGAGAACTGAACGTTAGAGCCGCCGGTTTCGACGCCAATCTCACGCAGTACCGCCATCGAGGCGTTACGCATGATTTGATACTCTTTATCGGTCAGCGTCTGGGCAGGTGCCACGGTAATGGAGTCACCAGTGTGGATGCCCATGGCGTCGAAGTTCTCGATAGAGCAGACGATGATGCAGTTGTCGTTTTTATCACGCACCACTTCCATTTCGTACTCTTTCCAGCCAATCAGCGACTCGTCAATCAGCAGCTCTTTGGTTGGGGAAAGATCCAGACCGCGTTCGCAAATCTCTTCAAACTCTTCACGGTTATACGCAATACCGCCGCCGGTGCCGCCCATGGTGAAGGACGGACGGATGATGCACGGATAACCCACGTCAGCGGCAACCGCCAGCGCTTCTTCCATGTTGTGAGCGATACCGGAGCGTGCAGTGTCGAGGCCGATTTTCTTCATCGCCACGTCAAAGCGACGACGGTCTTCTGCTTTATCAATCGCGTCGGCAGTCGCGCCAATCATGGTCACGCCGAACTCAGCCAGTACGCCCTGACGTTCCAGCTCCAGCGCGCAGTTCAGCGCTGTCTGGCCGCCCATGGTCGGCAGCACCGCATCCGGGCGCTCTTTTTCGATGATTTTACGTACCACTTCCCAGTGAATCGGCTCGATGTAGGTCGCATCGGCCATTTCAGGGTCGGTCATGATGGTCGCCGGGTTAGAGTTCACCAGGATAACGCGGTAACCCTCTTCGCGCAGGGCTTTACACGCCTGTGCGCCGGAGTAGTCGAATTCGCAGGCCTGGCCGATCACAATCGGGCCAGCGCCAAGAATCAGGATGCTTTTTATGTCTGTACGTTTTGGCATAGCTTCTTTCTCCGGAGAACCTGTTTATGCGCGTCGCGAGCGACTGGCAGACAAATTTTTGACGCCGTCTGCCTGAGCGCAGCAGGGCATAAACAAATTCTGATTATTTAGCGGTCTTACGGTACTGCTCAATGAGTTCGATGAAGTGATCGAACAGCGGCGCGGCATCGTGCGGGCCTGGGCTGGCTTCCGGGTGGCCCTGGAAGCTGAACGCCGGTTTGTCGGTACGATGAATCCCCTGCAGGGTGCCGTCGAACAGCGACTTGTGCGTTACGCGCAGCGTGGCAGGCATGGAGGCTTCGTCCACCGCAAAACCGTGGTTCTGCGCGGTAATCATCACCGTGTTGTTATCAATATCTTTCACCGGGTGGTTACCACCGTGGTGGCCGAACTTCATTTTCACGGTTTTTGCACCGCTCGCCAGCGCCAGCAGCTGATGGCCGAGGCAGATACCGAATACCGGAATATCGGTTTCAAGGAAGCTCTTAATCGCGTCGATTGCGTAGTCGCATGGCGCCGGGTCACCCGGGCCGTTGGAGAGGAAGATCCCGTCCGGGTTCATCTTCAGCACGTCCTCTGCCGGGGTTTTCGCCGGCACAACGGTCAGACGGCAGCCGCGATCCACCAGCATACGCAGGATGTTGCGCTTGGCACCGTAGTCGTAGGCCACGACGTGGAACGGCAGTTCCTCTTCTTTTTTGGCTTCTGGCAGTTCGCCTGCCAGCGTCCAGCTCCCCTGAGTCCAGCTGTAGGCCTCAGCGGTGGTTACTTCTTTTGCCAGATCCATGCCGTTCAGCCCCGGGAAGGCTTTGGCTTTTTCCTGCGCCAGAGCTACATCCAGGTTATCGCCAGCGATGATGCAGCCGTTCTGGGCACCTTTTTCACGCAGCAGACGCGTCAACTTACGGGTATCGATATCGGCAATCGCCACGATGTTATGGCGCTTGAGGTAGGAAGAGAGGTCTTCGGTATTGCGGTAGTTGCTGGCAATCAGCGGCAGGTCGCGAATAATCAGACCTTGTGCATGTACCTGGGAAGACTCTTCATCAGCGGCGTTAGTGCCGACATTGCCGATATGGGGATAAGTTAGAGTGACGATTTGGCGGGAATAGGAAGGATCAGTGAGGATTTCTTGATAACCGGTCATTGAAGTATTGAAAACGACTTCCCCAACCGCCGAACCTGTTGCCCCAATGGCCCGACCGATAAACTGGGTTCCGTCTTCCAGAACCAATAGCGCTGACTTAATCAAAACACCCTCCAGAGAATATTCACTCACTTTATTTGCATATTAATGCATACCCATAGTATGAATCAATGCAAATCTGCTGCCAGTGGATTTTCGGCAAACGGCGGCATTCTGGAGATTTGGCAGGGGAAAGTCAACTTAAAAAGTGGGTTTTGTTTGTTGTTTTTGCGCCACTGATGAGCTGGAAAGTAATTAACGGGCAAAAAGATCAACTAAATCACGTAAGAAAACGCTTGCGACTCAGTTTTAATAGCAAGTGCTCATCTCAAGCCCAAAAAAGTGGACCATTTGGTCAAAATTCACATTTTTGAAACAAAAATAGTGAGGATAAAGTTGGTTTATGAGAGTTTAATAAAGAAATTATATCAAAACATTCAAAATTAAAGGGCAATAAAATATTGCCCTGTGCAATCAATTGATTATGACTGCAACAACCACATCACGAAGGGTAATCATGATTACAAATTATTAAGATCAAGCACATCTCGCATGTCAAAGAGACCATCTTTCTTGCCTTTCAACCACATTGCGGAACGAACTGCCCCATTTGCAAAAGTCATACGACTGGAGGCTTTATGGGTAATCTCAACACGCTCACCGATATCAGCAAACATCGCGGTATGTTCACCGACGATGTCGCCAGCACGGACGGTAGCAAACCCAATGGTGCCAGGCACACGTTCACCGGTATAACCCTCCCGGGTATAGACCGCACACTCTTTCAGATCTTTATCCATCGCCTGAGCGATCGCCTCGCCCATCGCCAGCGCGGTGCCAGACGGGGCATCGACTTTATAACGGTGGTGCGCTTCGATAATTTCGATGTCAGTGTAATCCCCCATCACTTTCGCCGCCTTCTCCAGCAGCTTCAGCATGACGTTAACGCCTACACTGAAGTTCGCGGCGAAAACAATCGCAATCTCGTTTGATGCAGCCTGAATGGCTTGTTTACCGGCATCATCAAAACCCGTGGTGCCAATAACCATTCCTTTCCCATGCTGACGGCAAAAAGCCAGGTGGTCGAGCGTGCCTTCAGGACGAGTGAAATCGATGAAAACGTCAAAGTCATCTTTAACGGCATCCAGGCTGCTCTGCACGGTCACGCCCGTTTTCGCCACGCCTGCTAATTCACCTGCGTCGGCTCCCAGAAGAGATGAACCTTCACGCTCCAGTGCCGCGCCAAGGGCCACGCCGTCCATCTGTAGTGCCGCCTGAATAAGCTGACGGCCCATACGTCCGCCCGCGCCCGCAATGGCGACACGGATCTCTGCATCATGCATAGTTATTCTCTTACGTTAAAATGATGTAAACCGCTTTCAGATTAACCAGCCCTGACGAAGGCTGCCACAGAAAACGCCGATAATTAGAATTTAATGATAAACAGGGAGAGATATCAGTTAAAGACATGATCGCCAGGATATGGCCCGCTTCCGGCCATAGAAAAAAGTACGTGGCGTTACGCGAGCCGCACCCAGCAGCCCAGGTTATGGTTCATTAATGTAACGTTCAACATGCAGTGTTGAGGATCGCCGCTGAGCCTGGCATCGTTTTCAATAGAAATACCAGGCCACCCGCAATGTCGGGTTAATCACAACCCTGTTAATCGAGGCTATAGGTGACGATCAACTGTCCTTTTTTCATTTTCAGCCCGAGGATTTGCATTGCCCCCACATCCGCCAGCTGTTTAACGTGCGTTCCACCGCAAAGGTAGGTCGGGAGAACGCCAAAGCGAACCTTGCGTCTGCCCGTTTCAATTTCAGTATGGCGAAGCAGGTTATCGGCTTTCCAGCCGTCAATAATGGCCATCAGGGCGCTGGCATCTGGCAGGGGATCCTGACCCTCGCCAGGCGTAAAGGTAATCCGCCCTTCACCAGGCCAGTGGTGAGCTTTTACCGGCTTCCAGCCAAACTGCTCCCCAGCATAGCCGATCAAGTGACCTGCGCTGTGCCAGCGGGAGTGACGTTCTCTCACATCTTTATCGACTTGCATCTCCACCTCGCCTGGCGTAAGCGCTGCGGGCAGAATGTGGACGACATGATCCCCGCGCAGGGATACCGCTTCTACCGCTATCCCGGCGATCCATCCTCGATCCGCTGGTTGTCCACCGCCCTGCGGATGGAAAAGGGTCTGATTAAGCTCAATGGCGTAGCGGCCGTCAGGCTCCTCAGTGCAACGGATCACCTGTGCATGCCCTTCTGTCGCGTCACTGGTGTAATAAAGTCGTTCTGTCATGGTTGTTCTCCTCTGTACCCTGACAGTATATTCATCACTTAAGTGTCGATAATCGGCCACTCAGACATTGCACTCTTGCCTGGTATGCACAAATGAAACCTTCTTTGCTTCCCGATCTCGCCACTTTCGTCACCATCGTAGAACATGGCAATTTTTCAACCGCAGCCCGCCTCACTGGCGCCACGCCCTCTGCGATCAGCCGCTGTGTTTCACGTCTGGAAAAAGAGATGGGAAGTAAATTGCTGCACCGCACTACACGTAAGCTGGCGCTTACCGTGACCGGAAAAGCGGTTTATGAGCATGCGCTGGATATGCTGGACGCGGCACAGCAGGCGATGGATTCAGGCAGTAGTCTGCAGACCGTTGCGCAGGGAAAACTCACCATGAGCGTGCCGAAAGCCGTGGGACGCTTTGTGATCCATCCTTTAATCCCGGCATTCCTTGAGCGCTATCCGCAGATTGATGTCTGCCTGCGCCTGGAAGATCGTTACATGGATTTGATCGACGACGGTGTCGATCTGGCGCTACGGATCACTAATACCCCCTCTCCTGGCCTGTACGGTAAACCGCTGATGCCGGTCACCCATGTCATCTGCGCCACCCCAGAGTACCTTCGTCGCACGGGCATACCGCAGCATCCGCACGATCTCCGGCAACATAGCTGTATTTCGCTCGGTGAAACGCCGGCCGATTCACGCTGGAAGTTTGCATTGAATGGAAAAACGGAAACGGTACAAACTCATGGACGTTATGCCGCTAACCACACGGGTGTGAGGCTGGATGCGGTAAAGCGCGGCCTGGGTATCGGGAGTTTACCGCTGTTCACGGCGCGTGAGACGCTGGAAAGTGGGGAGATTGTGCAGGTCTTACCGGAGTGGGAGTTTATCAGTAGCTATACGGGCGATCTCTGGCTGCTGTGGACGCGCAATAAACATATGCCGGCCAGAATGCGGGCCATGATCGACTACCTGAATGAAAAAATGCCAGTCATTCAGTGACTGGCATTTTTTAAACCTTACTCGACTTCGCGGGCATCAATGCGTAGCTCTTTCGGGACTTCAAAGACGATGTTCTCTTCGCGTCCTTCCAGCGGCACCGCTTCACCGCCACCCAGCTCCTGCAGGCGGACAATGACGTTCTGCACCAGAATATCGGGGGCGGAAGCGCCCGCAGTTACGCCAACACAGGCGGCATTCTTAACCCACGCTTCCTGAATGTCCGTCGCATCGTCAATCAAAAACGCCGCTTTCCCCATCCGCTGCGCCAGCTCGGCCAGACGGTTGGAGTTCGAGGAGTTTTTGGAGCCGACAACCAGCACCACATCTGCTTGCTCAGCAAGCGCACGCACAGCTTCCTGGCGGTTTGTCGTGGCGTAGCAGATATCGTCCTTACGCGGCCCGACAATTTTCGGGAAGCGCTGGCGCAACGCATCAATAACGTCTGACGTATCGTCTACGGAGAGCGTTGTCTGGGTCATAAAGGACAGACGCGCTTCGTTTTTCACGTTCAGCGTAAGCACATCTTCCGGCGACTCGACCAGGTACATCCCCCCTTCCGGGTTGCTGTACTGCCCCATGGTGCCTTCCACTTCCGGGTGACCGGCGTGGCCAATCAGGATCGACTCTTCACCACGGCGGCTGGCTCTCGCCACTTCCATATGCACTTTGGTGACCAGCGGACAGGTAGCATCGAAAACGGTGAGATCGCGGCTTTTCGCTTCGTTACGTACGGCCTGAGAGACGCCGTGGGCAGAGAAAATCAGGATCGCGCCATCAGGCACTTCACTGATCTGCTCGATAAAGATCGCCCCACGCTCGCGCAGGCTATCGACCACGTAACGGTTGTGCACCACTTCGTGGCGCACGTAAATTGGCGCGCCGTAAATTTCCAGCGCGTTTTCAACAATGCTGATAGCGCGGTCTACACCGGCGCAGAAACCGCGCGGGTTAGCCAACAGGATCTGCATTTCAGGCCTCCAGCGCTGGGTCAATTTCCAGCACTTCAACATCAAAATGGACGGTACGCCCGGCAAGCGGATGGTTGAAGTCGACGGTGATGGAATCGCCGTTGATTTCGCGAATCACGCCAGGCATTTCGCTGCCGTCCATAGCGGTAAAGAGCATAATCGCCCCGATTTCCGGCTCACCCGCGTCCATAAATTCACGACGCGAGAAATACTGAATCAGGTCCGGGCTGGGCACGCCAAACGCAGCATCCGGCTCCAGAGAGAAGGCTTTCTTCTCTCCCTCTTTCAGCCCCAGCAGTTGCTGCTCAAGACCTTCGGACAGGGAGGTATCGCCCAGGCGAAACAGCGCCGGTTTGCCGTTATTGCGGGTGGATTCTGCGGTAGAGCCATCATCCAGTTTCAGCGTGAAGTGAACGAGGATCGCGCTGTTGCTCTGTACGGATTTAGACATAAACATTGCTCTTTAATATTGCCTCGCAGTTTGCCAGGTGGCGCTTCGCTTACCCGGCAAACTGGCGTTGGCATATTCGGTAGGCCGGGATCGCTGCGCGTCACCCGGCGTTGATGCTTAAGCCTGTTTCTTCGCGGCTGCGTTCGGCAGGAAGCCTTCCAGCACGATTAACGCCGCACCAATACAAATTGCAGTATCGGCCAGGTTAAAGGTGGCGAAGTGCCAGTTGCCGACATAGAAGTCGATCATATCGACCACAAAGCCGTGCCACAGACGGTCAAACAGGTTACCCAGCGCACCGCCAATGATCAGTGCGTAGGCGATGTTGTTCAGCTTTTGCGTGGCTTTCCCGCGGTACATCAGCACTGCCAGCACAACGCAGATACCGAGAGCGATACCTGCGAAGAACCAGCGCTGCCAGCCGCCGCTGTCAGCCAGGAAGCTAAACGCCGCGCCGTAGTTGCGCGCATAGTGCAGATTAAGCGACGGGAACAGCGAAACCGTATCCCCCAGAGCAAAGTTCTGGAGGATCAGGTATTTGCTGCCCAAATCAATAATCAGCACGACTACCACCAGCCACAGCCAGCGCAGCCCTGTTGAAGAGAGTGATTTACTCATCAGGCAAACTTACGTTTTTCGCCATCACCGGCGATGTTGCTGACACAGCGTCCGCAGATCTCTGCGTGTTCCGCCACCTTGCCGACATCGGTCGTGTAATGCCAGCAGCGCGAGCACTTCTCACCTTCGGCTTTCACCAGCGCCACTTTCAACCCTTTGAGCAGTTCGCTCTGCTGGGCATCAGCGCTCGCGTCGGCATAATCCGCAACATTCGCACCGGAGGTCAACAGGACAAATCGTAATTCATCGCCCAGCGCAGTCAGCTTCGCAGCCAGCTCAGGTTCCGCGTACAGGGTCACTGCCGCTTCCAGGGAGCCGCCCACTTTCTTGTCGGCACGCGCCTGCTCGATCACTTTGTTCACTTCGCCGCGCACTTTCAGCAGCTCGTCCCAGAAGCTGTCGTTCATGGCTTCGGTCCCGGACAGGCCAAACAGACCTTCGTACCACTCGCCAGTGAAGACATACTTCTCACGATCCCCTGGCAGGTAGCCCCAGATCTCATCCGCGGTGAAGGACATGATCGGTGCCATCCAGCGCACCAGCGCTTCTGCGATATGGAACAGTGCGGTCTGGCAGCTGCGACGCGCCACGCTATCGGCTTTCGCGGTGTACTGACGGTCTTTGATGATGTCGAGGTAGAACGAACCCATTTCGATGGAGCAGAAGCGCATCAGGCGCTGCACCACTTCGTGGAAGTCGTAAGACTCGTAAGCTTTCAGGATATCTTCCTGTGCCGCTTTCGCGCAGCCCACGGCCCAGCGATCCAGAACGACCATCTCTTCCGGTTTCACCATGTCTTTTGCCGGATCGAACCCGTTCAGGTTCGCCAGCAGGAAGCGCGCGGTGTTACGGATACGACGATAGCTGTCGGCAGCACGTTTCAGGATCTCGTCAGACACCGCCATTTCGCCGGTGTAGTCAGTTGATGCCACCCACAGACGCAGAATGTCGGCGCCCAGTTTGTTCATCACGTCCTGCGGAGAAACGGTGTTACCGATAGATTTGGACATCTTACGACCCTGACCATCCACGGTGAAACCGTGAGTCAGTACCTGACGGTAAGGTGCTTTACCCTTCATGGCGGTGGAAATCATCAGGGATGACATGAACCAGCCGCGGTGTTGGTCAGAACCTTCCAGATACATGTCGGCAGCGTGGCCGGCAAACTCTGGACGCACGTCAACAACAGAGGCGTGCGTTGAACCGGAGTCGAACCACACGTCCAGGGTATCTGGCACTTTCTCGTAGTTATCCGCGTCCGCGCCCAGGATGTCGCGGGCGTCGAGATCCCACCACGCCTGAATGCCGTCAACTTCGACGCGCTTCGCCACTTCTTCCATCAGTTCCAGGGTATTCGGGTGCAGTTCCTGGGTCTCTTTATGGACGAACAGAGACATCGGTACGCCCCAGGTACGCTGACGGGAGATACACCAGTCAGGACGGTTCGCAACCATAGATTCGATGCGCGCCTGGCCCCAGTCCGGGATCCACTGTACGCCTTTGATCTCTTTCAGAGACTGCGCGCGCAGGCCTTTCTGATCCATGCTGACAAACCACTGTGGGGTCGCGCGGAAGATGATTGGTGTCTTATGACGCCAGCAGCACGGATAGCTGTGCTGCATTTTCTCAACATGCAGCAGCGAGCCGTTGTCGCGCAGCATGTTGACGATGATGTCGTTAGCTTTAAAGACGTTCACGCCGTCCAGGGCCGGATAGGTGCCTGGCAGGTAAGCGCCGTCCGGGCCAACCGGGTTAGCGATTTCCAGACCGTATTTCAAACTGATGCTGTAGTCGTCCGGGCCGTGGCCACCGGCGGTATGCACCGCACCGGTACCCGCTTCGAGGGTAACGTGTTCGCCCAGAATCGCTGGCACATCGAAATCGAGGAACGGATGCTTGAAGCGCAGATGCTCCAGCTCGGCACCTTTAACCGTACCCAGAATGCTGTACTCAGTGACGTTCGCGCGCTTCAGCACGCTCTCCACCAGGTCTTTCGCCAGGATCAGCGCACGGCCTTCAACCTGTACCAGCGCGTAGTCGAACTCCGCAGAGAGGGAGATCGCGCGGTTGGCAGGCAGGGTCCATGGCGTGGTGGTCCAGATCACCAACGAGATTGGGCCTTCGACGCCTGGCAGACCAAATTTGCCCTGCAGCGCTTCCTGATCGACGCCTTCAAAGGCTACATCGATGGATGGAGAAGTTTTGTCGTAATATTCAACTTCTGCCTCAGCCAGCGCAGAACGGCAGTCCACGCACCAGTGCACCGGCTTGGCGCCTTTGTGCAGGTGGCCGTTACCGATGATTTTACCCAGCGCACGAATGATGTTGGCTTCGGTTTTGAAGTCCATGGTCAGGTACGGATGCGACCAGTCGCCCAGCACGCCCAGACGGATAAAGTCTTCACGCTGACCGTCAACCTGGGTGGCAGCGTATTCGCGGCATTTCGCGCGGAATTCAGCCGCGGTGAACTTCTCGCCTGGCTTACCGAACTCTTGCTCTACTTTCAGCTCAATTGGCAGACCGTGGCAGTCCCAGCCTGGAACGTAAGGCGAGTCAAAGCCCATGAGGCCTTTGGACTTCACGATAATGTCTTTCAGAATCTTGTTTACAGAGTGACCAATATGAATGCTGCCATTCGCATAAGGAGGGCCATCATGCAGAATGAAGGTTTTTTTGCCTTTTTTGGCTGCACGGATGATGCCGTACAGGTCATCATCGGTCCAACGCGCCAGCATTCCCGGTTCACGCTTGGCGAGGTCGCCGCGCATCGGGAACCCTGTTTCCGGCAAATTCAGGGTTGATTTATAGTCACTCATCAGATTCTCGGTTCCGTATTTATATCTCAGGCATTAAGCCGGGTTTGAAAGCCCAAAAATTTCGCGGGCTGTTAATTCATCTCTCGCTATTTGCGCTTTCAGCTCATCGAGCGAGGCGAATCGCTGCTCATTGCGTATTTTTTTACGCAGGATTACATCTATATGGCGACCATAAAGGTCCATTACAACGTCCAGCAAATGCACTTCGAGTTGCTGACGTACACCAGCCACTGTCGGACGGGTACCAATATTGGCAACGCCGGGCAGAGGCTTATCGCCCAGCCCCGTTACCTCTACCGCAAAGACCCCTTTTACCGGGGAAACCTGACGGCGCAGCGGTAAGTTCGCCGTAGGGAAACCAATGGTGCGACCCAGTTCATCGCCATGCACTACGCGCCCGGAGATGGAGAACGGGCGGCCGAGCAGCGTTGCGGCGGCATCCAGATCGTCATCAGCCAGCGCCTGGCGTACTGCCGTGCTGCTGATGCGTACGCCGCCTTCGCAAAAGGTCTGGGTGCTGGTGACGTCAAAGCCATACTCCAGGCCAGCCTTCTGTAATAGCAAGAAATCCCCCTGACGACCAGCGCCAAAGCGGAAATCATCACCCACGGCCAGAAAGCGCACCCCGAGGCGATCAACCAACAGGTCGCTGACAAAATTTTGTGCCGTCAGCGCGGCGAAGCGCCGATCAAAACGGACGCACAGGACGTAGTCCACGCCGCACTGGGCCAGGTAACGTAATTTTTCACGCAGGCGGGTCAGACGCGCAGGCGCCTTCTCGCTGGCAAAAAGCTCCAGCGGCTGCGGCTCAAAAATCATGACTACTACCGGCAGACCTCGTGCCCGCCCCTCTTCACGTAACCCCTGCAACAGCACCTGATGTCCACGATGCACGCCGTCGAAATTACCAATAGTCAGCACACACCCGTGCGGGGCCTGACTGAGATTATGTATGCCGCGTATCAGCTTCATGACTGGCTCAAAACAGTGAAAATCGCCAAAGTATACCTTGTACAGCGGTTAAGGTTAACCGGCGATTGTTCACGCAAAACAGAAAGCCGTAATGATTTCATCAGGGTTGCCTTTCACAGCGAAAAAATCTGTCTGCGGATGAGGATTTTTATGTCGAAAAGCTGTATTCAGGAGCGACAAGCTGGTAGAATCCTGCGCCATCACTACGTAACGTAGCGTCGCTAATTAACGGCGCTTATTTGCACAAATCCATTGACAAAAGAAGGCAGAGAGGGCATATTCCTCGGCCTTTGAATTGTCCACATAGATCATATTTGGGAGTTGGACTTGGCTAATATCAAATCAGCTAAGAAACGTGCCGTTCAGTCTGAAAAGGCTCGTAAGCACAACGCAAGCCGTCGCTCTATGATGCGTACTTTCATCAAGAAAGTA
>PJTS01000033.1_pt1 | contig 151899 bp, 131 predicted proteins | sample 1512251 | NCBI WGS metagenome assembly PJTS01 (sample SAMN08177686, study PRJNA422409) | Soil metagenome, whole genome shotgun sequencing project. | isolation source: Soil (2) enriched on wood chips: alkali lignin treatment | place: USA: Madison | collected 2015-01-15 | reverse complement strand
TGTGCTGCGAAGAGGCCGGCACAAGCAACAGACAGGCTTTGTCAGTACCGGCCTCTTCGCAGCACAAGGCTGCTCCTACAGAACCTCACTGAACCAATGAGTCATGTGTTGTTCTATGAGAGCGGGTTTACCCGCGAAGAGGCTGGCACAGGTCAAGACTTGGCCCGGCGAGCCTTGAAGAAGTCACTGAGGATCTGCCCGCATTCCTGCGCCAGCACCCCGCCCTCCACCATCACCCGGTGGTTCAGGAAGCCCTGCCCGAAGAACTGCCCCTGGCTCTGCACGATCCCCGCCTTGGGTTCCAGCGCGCCAAACACCACCCGCATCACCCGCGAATGCACGATCAACCCCGCACACATGCTGCACGGCTCCAGGGTCACGTACAGGGTGCTGCCGGGCAGCCGGTAATTACTGGCAAATTTCGCCGCCGCGCGAATGGCCACCATCTCGGCATGTGCACTGGGGTCACTGTCGATGATCGGCCGGTTGAAGCCCTGCCCGATCACCTGCCCATGCTGCACCAGCACCGCACCCACCGGCACCTCGCCCATGGCCGCGCCTTCGGCGGCCAGGGCCAGGGCCAGGCGCATGAATTCCTGATCGCGACTGCGATCGATGATCTGCGGGCGCATCAGACCACCGCGATCGCGGCCATCAGGCCGGTTTCCATGTGGTCGATGACGTGGCAGTGGAACATCCAGGTGCCCGGGTTATCCGCCACCAGCGCCACCTGGGCGCGCTCGTTCTTGCCCAGCAGGTAGGTGTCGGTGAACCACGGCTCCTTGATGTCATGGCGGTTGGAGCCGATCACCTTGAAGCTCATGCCGTGCAGGTGGATCGGGTGCTGGTACTGGGTCATGTTCTTCAGCTCGAAGATGTAGCTCTTGCCCTGCTTCAGCGTGGCGATCGGCCGGTCGGCGCAGGTCTTGTCGGTGATATCCCAGGCCTGACCGTTGATCTGCCACATGCTCGACGGCCTGTCCTGGTCCGTAGTGACCGAGACTTTCGCCGCCCACTCGAAATTGAAGTTGAGCTTCTCGGCATTCTCCAGGTCCGGCTCGGCGATCGGGTTGGGCGGCAGCGCCGGCGGCCAGTCGCTCGGCGCGTCATTGCTGGCCACCGAACGCAGGGTGCCCAGGCGCACGAAACCATCGCGCAGGGAGATCTCCTCCCCCGCCTCGGGAATACGGATAGCCAGGCAGATACGCATGCCTGGGCCGAGCCAGTAGTCATCGTCCAATGGGCGCGGGGTTACCGGGTTGCCGTCCAGGGCATAGATTTTTGCCTCACAGTTGCCCTTGAGGTTGATGCGGTAGGTCCAGGTGTTATCGAGGTTCAGCAGACGCACCCGCACTACCTGGCCGGCTGGCAGCTCGGTGACCGAATCGGCCTGGCCATTGATGGTGATCAGGCGCCCGGCGGTGCCGTTGCGCGCGGCCTCACGCGGAATGCTGAAGGGCAGCCAGGCCCCCTGCTCGTCCACGTGCCAGTTCTTCAGGCTGAGCGTGCGCTCATGCTGGAAGCCGGTCGGCTCGCGCTCCTCGACGATCAGCGGGCCGACCAGGCCGCGCCCCAGTTCCTCGGAGCTGCTGACGTGCGGGTGGTACCAGTAGCTGCCGGCGTCCGGCACGCGGAACTTGTAGTCGAAGTACTCGCCCGGCTTGACCGGCAGCTGCGACACATAGGGCACGCCGTCCATTTCCAGCGGCAGGCGGATGCCGTGCCAGTGGATGGTGGTTTCGACCGGCAGGTGGTTGATGAAGCGCACCCGCAGCCAGGTGCCCTGGCGCACGCGCAACTCGGTACCCGGTGCCGACGGGCCGAAGGCCCAGGCTTCGGTCTTGAAACCCGGTACCAGTTCCACATCCAGAGGCGCGGCAATAAGCTCGTAGTCGTGCCCGGCGTTCTCGTCCTCGACCTTGCCCAACCAGTAGCGGGCCGCGCCTGCGGCGCCCAGGCCTACCACAACCAGGCCAGTGAGGCCTTTGAGCATTTGTCGACGGGTAAAGGACATCGGTGCGGGTACCTCATTTCTGCGCAATCAGTCTGCCAGCAGGGGCTGGCGATGAAGGGCAAATACGATACACCTGCATTTGCGAAAGATTAAGTGAAGTCTTGTCGCACGACCGGTAGGCGGCCGCAATCGCCAGTGGCAGCCTGCCCCCCCCTAGGTACCACACTAACGCCCCGGGCTGACTTGCCCGATCCAAGGTGGACTGCTTTAGTTCAAACAAACGGGGTGCGCAGGTGCCGGCCTTCTGCTCGCCTATCGCTTCAGACAAGACGCCTGCTCTGTGAATGCGAAGGTTTCACACCATGTGGCACAGGAATTCATTACTGCATATTTCGCTCCTGCTCGCTGCAGGCCTTCTTCTGACACCGAAGATCATCCTGATCGAGTTTTTCTCCTACCGATGGGTGGAGACCGGTGTTCTCGATATTGCCCTGTACTTGCTTCAAGATGTGCTGCTTGTGGTCGCCCTCTATGTGATTGCCGCCAACACCATTACCAGAAACAAATTCAACTTCTATCTGCTGAGCATCGCTTCAGGCGCCTTGCTGCTATTCCTGCTGGTGGACATGCGTGTTCGGCAGCTATGGCTGAAGCCACTGGACTGGCAACTGATAAGCTACAGCCTGCAAAACGCAAGCAACCTGACCTCCGGGGCCGAGGTGTTCCTCAAGCAAGTCGCCGGATTCGGGCACACATTCAGGTTCATTGTCTTTGTACTTTTTCTTGCTTACCTGGTGATCTGGTCTTTCGCTGGAGTGGCAACCTACATCGCTTATAAAGAACAGCGCACGCGCACTATAAACCTCTGGGCGTCGCTGCTGGTGCTCTGCGCCCTGCTAATCGGTTCCATCCATGCCAAAGACGCACGCTATCACCTTAACAAAAATATTGTCATCAGCCCGCTGGTCACAACACTCCGAAGCACCACTTCCTTGAATGCAGCTCCGCATAGACCGCCGCCGCTATTCGAACAACCCGCCTACCCGCTAACCAGCGTCAACGACATCCGAAAACTTCAATCTCACGCCACGCCAGACTTCAAGAATCTGGTTTTCATCGTTCTGGAGTCGGTGCGCTGGAACAGCGTTTTTGCGCCCGACATCAAAACCGCCGAGAGGTACCCCACCTTCGATAAGCTCTCTCGGGAGGGCATGCTCTTCAAGGCGTACGTATCAGTGCCTCACTCGTCCAAAGGCTACCACGCGATCCTGACGGGGCTGCACGCCTACCCAGATATTGAAATCAAAGAGGCCATGTACCTGCTACAACCCAGCGTCATCCATGAACTGAAAAACAGGAAAAACATGGAAGCCGTCGCATTCAGCTCGCTGTACCTGCAATTCGAAAACATGGAGGGCTTCCTGAAGTCCGTCGGCGTATCGAATGCCTATGCAGTTTCGGGCATCACCCACGCCGAGAATCGCTCACAACACGCCAGTAGCTTCGGTGAGAGTGATGAACAGCTGTTTTCGTCCAGCATCTCTTACCTGGAGAAGATAAAAAAGAATGGCAAGGGTTTCATCGCACTCTACTTCCCAAGCGCAGCCCACTACCCCTACCAATGCAGCCAAGGGCCCCCATTACTGAGCGAACTGGAAAAGTATGAAGACTGCATAGCCAGAACAGACAGCGTGCTGGCTGAAATGCTGACATCATTCGACAAGCAAGGCCTTCTGGACTCGACATTATTCGTGCTCGTGGGTGACCACGGTGAGTCGTTTGGTGAGCACGGTCTCTTTATTCACAACGCTTCCATGCACGAAGAAGAAGTGACCGTACCCCTGATTTTCTGGACCAAGGAAAAGTCACTGCCCAAACCCGCCACAACGACCAGTCACCAGATCGATATTGCGCCCACGGTCGCCGATTTCTTTGGCGTGACCGAGTCGCCCCTGTCTGTCCAAGGCATCAGCTTGTTGAGGGAACATGGGAAACGCACATTCTTCATGTCCACGTTCTTTGACCAACTGGCGTCAGCCTTGGTGGAGCACCCTTACAAATACATATACGAATTCAGTTCGGACACCCTGACCAAATACGATATCGAGAATGACCCGCAGGAAAAGCACCCGCAGCGCGTGGAGGGTGATGAGTTCATCGCGGTGAAGAGCAGGTTGCTTTCCTATAATGTCTACCAAAAAGCGCTATTTGCCAAAAAGCCAAAAGAATAAGCAATCTGAATGAACAAGAACCAGAAAGCCCGCAATTATGCGGGCTTTCTGGTGTATCCGTGCCTGCGGGTACCAGCCTGAGCTGGCTACCCGATCATTCCCACTCGATAGTGGCCGGCGGCTTGCTCGACACGTCGTAGGTAACGCGCGAGATACCGTCGATTTCGTTGATGATACGGCCGCTGACGGTTTCCAGCAGTTCGTACGGCAGGTGCGCCCAACGCGCGGTCATGAAGTCCACGGTCTCGACGGCACGCAGAGCCACGACCCAGGCGTAGCGACGGCCGTCGCCAACGACGCCAACCGACTTGACCGGCTGGAACACCACGAATGCCTGGCTGGTCTTGTGGTACCAGTCGGCCTTGCGCAGCTCTTCGATGAAGATGTGGTCGGCACGACGCAGGAGGTCGGCGTATTCCTTCTTCACTTCACCGAGGATGCGCACGCCCAGGCCCGGGCCCGGGAACGGGTGGCGGTAGACCATGTCGTACGGCAGGCCCAGCTCCAGGCCGATCTTGCGCACTTCGTCCTTGAACAGTTCACGCAGCGGCTCGACCAGCTTGAGGTTCATTTCCTCCGGCAGGCCACCGACGTTGTGGTGCGACTTGATCACGTGGGCCTTGCCGCTCTTGGCGCCAGCCGACTCGATCACGTCCGGGTAGATGGTGCCCTGGGCGAGGAACTGGATGTTTTCCAGCTTGCTGGCTTCGGCATCGAACACGTCGATGAAGGTGCGGCCGATGATCTTGCGCTTCTTCTCCGGGTCGGCTTCGCCGGCCAGGTTGTCGAGGAACTGCTTTTCAGCGTCGGCGCGGATGACCTTGACGCCCATGTTCTCCTTGAACATGGCCATCACCTGGTCGCCTTCGTGCAGGCGCAGCAGGCCGTTGTCGACGAATACGCAGGTCAGCTGGTCGCCGATGGCGCGGTGCAGCAGCGCAGCAACCACCGAGCTGTCGACGCCGCCGGACAGGCCCAGCAGGACGTTGGCCGAACCGACCTGCTCACGCACCTGGGCGATGGCGTCTTCGACGATGTTGGACGGGGTCCACAGGGCTTCGCAGCCGCAGATGTCCTGCACGAAGCGGGACAGGATGCGACCACCCTGCTTGGTGTGAGTCACTTCCGGGTGGAACTGCACGCCGTAGTAGCCGCGCGCGTCGTCGAACATGCCGGCGATCGGGCAGCTCGGGGTGCTGGCCAGCACGTGGAAGTTGCCCGGCATCTGGGTGACCTTGTCGCCGTGGCTCATCCACACGTCCAGGCCCAGCACGCCGTCGGCGTCGATGTGGTCTTCGATGCCGTCGAGCAGGCGGCTCTTGCCGACCACGTCCACGCGGGCATAACCGAATTCACGCAGGTCGGAACCTTCGACCTTGCCGCCCATTTGCTCGGCCATGGTCTGCATGCCGTAGCAGATGCCCAGCACCGGTACATTCAGGTCGAACACGGCCTGCGGGGCGCGTGGGCTGTTGGCTTCGTGGACCGACTCGGGGCCGCCGGCGAGGATGATGCCGCGCGGGTTGAATTCGCGGATCGCTTCATCGTCCATGTCGAACGGATGCAGCTCGCAGTACACGCCAATTTCGCGCACGCGGCGAGCGATCAGCTGGGTGTACTGGGAACCGAAATCGAGGATCAGGATGCGGTGAGCGTGAATGTCGAGGGCCATGACTCAATCTCGTCAGTGGAAATCGGAAACGACGCGGGGCTGTCGTGACAGCCCCGCTTTCTGTTGTAGCTGGAAGCCTCAGCCTACGCGGTAGTTAGGGGCTTCTTTGGTGATCTGCACGTCATGCACGTGGGACTCGGCCATGCCGGCACCGGTGATGCGCACGAACTCCGGCTTGGTGCGCATCTCTTCAATGGTTGCGCTGCCGGTGTAGCCCATGGACGAACGCAGGCCGCCCATCAGCTGGTGAATGATCGCGGCCAGGGCACCCTTGTAGGGAACACGGCCTTCGATGCCTTCCGGTACCAGCTTTTCGGCGCCGGCCGAGGAGTCCTGGAAGTAGCGGTCGGACGAACCTTGCGCCTGTGCCATGGCACCCAGCGAGCCCATGCCGCGGTAGGCCTTGTAGGAACGGCCCTGGAACAGTTCGACTTCACCCGGAGCCTCTTCGGTACCGGCGAACATCGAACCCATCATCACGCAGGAAGCACCAGCTACGATGGCCTTGGACAGGTCACCCGAGAAGCGGATGCCGCCGTCGGCGATCAGCGGCACGCCAGTGCCTTCCAGTGCGGCGGCCACGTTGGCGATGGCGCTGATTTGCGGCACGCCGACACCGGCAACGATACGGGTGGTGCAGATCGAGCCTGGGCCGATACCGACCTTGACGGCGTCAGCGCCGGCTTCGGCCAAGGCCTTGGCGGCAGCGCCGGTGGCGATGTTACCGCCGATAACTTGCACTTGCGGGTAGTTCTCTTTCACCCAACGAACGCGGTCGATCACACCCTTGGAGTGACCGTGGGCAGTGTCGACCACCACCACGTCAACTCCAGCAGCCACCAGGGCGGCAACGCGCTCGCCGGTGTCCTTGCCGGTGCCGACCGCGGCGCCGACGCGCAGGCGACCCTGGTCGTCCTTGCTGGCCAACGGGTAGGCCTTGGCCTTTTCGATGTCCTTGACGGTCATCATGCCCTTGAGGTTGAACTTGTCGTCGACAATCAGGACTTTTTCCAGGCGGTGCTTGTGCAGCAACTCGCGGACTTCGTTCTTGTCGGCGCCTTCGCGGACGGTGACCAGACGCTCTTTGGGGGTCATCACGTCGCGGACCTTGGCGTCCAGGCGGCTTTCGAAGCGCACGTCACGGGAGGTGACGATACCGACCAGGTCGCCGTTCGCCAGCACCGGAACGCCGGAGATGTTGTTCAGGCGGGTCAGGTCGAACAGGTCGCGCACGGTGGCGTCGGCGTCGATGGTGATCGGGTCCTTGACCACGCCAGCCTCGAACTTCTTGACCTTGCGGACTTCGCTGGCCTGCTGCTCGATGGTCATGTTCTTGTGGATGATACCGATGCCGCCTTCCTGGGCCATGGCAATGGCCAGGCGCGCTTCGGTCACGGTATCCATGGCGGCGGAAACCAGCGGAATGTTCAGCTCGATGCCACGGGTCAAACGGGTCTTGAGACTGACTTCATTGGGCAGTACCTCGGAATAACCTGGTACAAGGAGAATATCGTCGAAGGTCAGGGCTTCTTGGCTGATACGCAGCATCGCGGGGGCTCCCGGGCGGGAAAAATGGAAGCGCGCCATTATACTCATGCACGGCGCGCCGCTCAATGCAAAATAAGGGCCTTCGGTCAGCCTTGTGGCAGTTTTACCTGTACCACGGCCACCGGCTGGTCGAGCCAGTCGGCGAAGCTGTCGAGAAAGGCCTGGGTGAACCCGGCCTCGCCCCAGTTGTTGAAGATGAACCCAAGATTGGAAAAGGCACATGGCTGCAGGAAAATGAAGCCATTGATGTCATCTTCGAAGCCGCACAGCGGGCAGGTGAAGTTGTCACTCACCGCCGGCATCCATTCTTCCAGACTTTCGAACAGCGGCTCGCCCACCTCCCGCCGGCACTCGGGGCAACCAGCCTCTTCGAGGAAACCTTCGGTAGGGGTATAGATGCAGCGCTTGAGCATCACCTCCAGGCCGTTCACCTGCTCGCCGAAGGGCAGTTTCTCCGGATGCAGGGCCACTTTGCGTGCACCTTCGGCCAGGGCATGGCCCATGCGGTTGCCGGTGCGGCCACAGGTGGTCAGTTGTTCCTCGACGACTTTCTCGCGCACCAACCAGCGCAGGATGGCGCGGGCACGGGCTTCGTGCACCGGGACGGTAGACAGCTTGGGAACGATGATGCTCTGGGTGTTCATGAACGGGACAAGCCTGAAAAACTGCGGTAATGACGCAATTCTACCGCCTGCTCAGGCGCTCAGATAGCGACCGATCAGCGCCAGCCCGCTGGCCAGCACCAGCCAGGTGACCAGGCGCACGAACGCTTCGCGGGACAGCCGGTGGGTCAGCCTGCGCCCAGCCCAGAGACCAGCGAGCATGACTGGCAACAGGCACGCAGCGAGCAGCAGCAGGCTTTGATCGGCATAGACGCCAGCGATCAGGAACAGCGTCAGACGCACCACTGTACTGCAACTGATCAGTGCGCTCTGGGTAGCGCGCACCTGTTCCTTTACCTCCAGCCGCGCGCTGAGGTACAGGGCATAAAGAAAGCCGCCGCTGCCGAACAATGCACCGAACAGCCCGCCTGCCGTGCCCATCGGCACTGCCCAGATACCTGACAAACTGGCCGGCCGCACCTTCACCGCCAGCCCGTACACGGCATAGGCCGTGACGAACAAGCCCATCAGCAGCAGCAACAGGTCGGACTTCAGCTGTAGCAGGAATACCACGCCCAGCATGCAGCCTACGGCCATGAACGGCAGCAGCCGCAGCAACTCACCCCGCACGACATCGCGGCGCGATGGCAGCAGGTTGCCAAAGGCAGCGACGAAGTCCAGCAGTACCAGCAGCGGAATGATCCGCGACAGCGGCATGAAGTGGATCAGCACTGGGCCGGCCACCAGCGCAGTGCCGAAACCGGCGATGCCGAAAACAATGTAGGCAGCGCCGACACCGAGCAGGATGGGCAGCCAGTCAAGGCCGGAAAACGACAGTTGGGCGAGCATGGCAGCAGTTCCTGAGAAGACAGGCAAAGGTTAGCCAGCCACGAGCCATGCCGACTAATATGCCTTTATCGCCACACCCATCTCGAAAAGGCATGACATGACGTCGATCCGCCAGTTGCGTTACTTCGTGGAAATCGCCGAATGCGGCAGCTTCAGCGGTGCCGCCGAACGGCTGTACATTGCGCAGTCGGCGCTAAGCCGGCAAATCAAGGAGCTGGAGCAGCAACTGGGTACACCGTTGTTCGAACGCACCGCTCGCCTGCCACGCCTGACACTGGCTGGCCAGGCCCTTCTGGAGCGGGCGCGGCGCTTGCTGGCCGACTTGGCGCAGGCCGAGCGGGTGACCCGCGACATTGGCGAAGGGCTGCAGGGCAGCCTGCGCCTGAACCACTCCAGTACGGTGCCGCTGACCGGCCCGCTGCTGGCTCGCCTGGGCGGCTACTTGCGCGACAACCCAGGGGTTTCGCTGGAAATTGCCCAGCAGTCGTCGGAAGCGCAACTGGAGGATATTGCTAATGGACGACTGGATATCGGCCTGCTGCGTTTGCCTGTGTTGCGCCAGCATGAAGGCGTGGTGCTGCATGCGCTGTTCAGTGAGCCATTGCTGCTGGCGGTTGCCGCTGGGCATCCGCTGGCTGACGCGCCACAGGTGAAGCTTGAACAGTTGCGCGAGGAGCGCTTTATTTCCATTCCGCATCGGGATCGTGGCGGGCTGAGTTACCTGTCGGCCTCGTTGTGCATGGAGGCAGGCTTTTTTCCGCGCGCGGCGCAGGTGCTGTCGCGCAAGACCACCCAGTTGCAGCTGATTCAGGCGGGGTTTGGGGTGGCGTTGCTGCCGGCGTGCATGCGCGAGATTGCACCAGCCTCAGTCAGCTTCGTGGCGCTGGAGGGAGGGTCTGAGAGTACTGTGGCGATGGCTTGCAGGCGGGATGCGGGGCAGATGGCGCGCCAGTTCGTGACGGCGATGCAGGCCTGAAGGGCCGGCCCCCATAGAACTGCACATAAGTCATTGAATTAGCAGGGGCCCTGTGGGAGCGCAGCCCAAAGGGCTGGGCCGGCGACAGGGCCGGGACAGACAACCGAGGCCGATGTCCTTTATCATGCCCACCATGATCAGAGACCCCTTCGAACGACTCGGCCTTGACCGCGAGGTCCTTACCGTCAGCCAACTCAACGGCCGCGCCCGCGTGCTGCTGGAAGACGTGTTCCGCAGCGTATGGGTGGAAGGCGAGATTTCCAACCTCGCCCGCCCGGCGTCCGGCCACATGTACTTTACCCTCAAGGACAGCGGCGCACAGGTGCGCTGCGCGCTGTTCCGGCAGAACGCCACGCGGGTGCGCCAGGCCCTGCGCGACGGCCTGGCGGTGCGGGTGCGCGGCAAGGTTTCGCTGTTCGAAGGGCGTGGTGACTACCAGCTGATTCTCGACACCGTCGAGCCAGCCGGTGATGGCGCCTTGCGCCTGGCCTTCGATGCACTGAAGGAAAAGCTCGGTGCCGAGGGGCTGTTCAGCGCCGAACGCAAGAAGCCGCTGCCGGCCCACCCGCAACGCATCGGCATCATCACCTCGCCCACTGGCGCGGTGATCCGCGACATCATCAGTGTGTTTGGCCGCCGCGCCCCACAGGTGGAACTGAACCTGATCCCTACCGCGGTACAGGGCCGCGAAGCCATTGCCCAGATCGTGCGCGCCATCCGCCTGGCCGACAGCCTCGGTTTCGATGCGCTGATCCTGGCCCGGGGCGGCGGCTCGCTGGAAGACCTGTGGTGCTTCAACGAAGAAGCCGTGGCACGGGCTGTGGCCGCTTGTGTGACGCCGATTGTCAGCGCCGTGGGCCATGAGACCGATGTCTCGATCAGCGACTTCGTCGCCGACGTGCGCGCACCCACACCGTCTGCCGCAGCCGAGCTGCTGGCCCCCGACAACAGTGGCCTGCAGCAACGCCTGGATGGCCTGCAACGGCGCCTGCTGCTGCGCATGCAGAACCGCCTGACCCACGACCGCCTGCGCCTGGAGTCACTGACGAGGCGCCTGCGCCACCCGGGCGAGCGCTTGCGCCAGCAGGCCCAGCGCCTGGACGACCTGGACATGCGCCTGCGCCGCGCGTTCATGCTCAACCTCAACCAGCGCCGCGAGCGTCTGGCACGCCTGGATACCCGCCTCGCCGCGCAGCACCCGGGGCGTACCCTGAAACTGCTGGGCCAACGCCTGGACAGCCTGGCCGAGCGCCTGCCAAGGGCAATGCGCGAGGTGCTCAAGGACCGCCGCCAGCGCTTCCAGGCCCAGCTGCAGACGCTGCAGGTGGTCAGCCCGCTGGCGACCCTCGCCCGCGGCTACAGTATCCTGCTGGACGAACAGGGCCAGGCCATCCGCAGTGCCGAACAGACCCACAATGGCCAACGCCTGACCGCCCGCCTGAACGAAGGCGAGCTGTTGGTGCGGGTCGAAGACAACCACCAGACCCCGGTCACCCTCTCACTTCTGGACTGACACATGCCCCGCCTGCTCGCGCCCCTGCTTGCCCTTTCCCTCCTGCTGCTGGCTGGCGGCGCCCAGGCCAGCTACATCACCCGCACACTGAACAAGCCGGTACCCGGCGGCGTGGCGGTGGTCGACCTGGGCCCCGCCGCCAGTGCACCCACCGCCAGCTTCGACGGCAAACCGGTGCTGGTGGTGAAGGAGCAGGACAACTGGCTGGCCATCGTTGGCATCCCGCTGACCCAGAAGCCCGGCACCGCGCTGCTGGACCAGGGCGGCCGTACCCTGCCCTTCACGGTCGGCAACAAGAAGTACCCCGAGCAGCGCATCACGCTGAAAAACACCCGCCAGGTCAACCCGAACCCGGCAGACCTCAGGCGCATCGACCGCGAGCTGGCCGAGCAGATCAAGGCCTACCGCAGCTTCAGCCCGACCCTGCCGAGCAACCTGATCCTCGACAAGCCGGTCAGTGGCCCGCTGTCGAGCAAGTTCGGCGTGCGGCGCTTCTTCAATGGTGAAGAACGCAATCCACATGCCGGGCTGGACTTCGCGGTGCCGGCCGGCACGCCGATCAAGACCCCGGCCAACGGCAAGGTAATTCTGGTGGGGGATTACTTCTTCAATGGCCGCACGGTATTCGTCGACCACGGGCAGGGTTTTATCAGCATGTTCTGTCACATGTCGAAGATCGATGTGCAGGTGGGGCAGCAGCTGCGCCGGGGCGAGGTGGTCGGGCGCGTGGGCTCGACCGGGCGGGCTACCGGGCCGCATATGCACTGGAACGTCAGCCTGAATGATGCGCGGGTGGACCCGGCGATTTTCATTGGCGCATTCCAGCCCTGAAACCTGTGCCACATAGGCTGGCCTCTTCGCGGGTAAACCCGCTCCCACAGGGATCGCGCTGTATCTGAAGTCTGCGCTGTACCTGTGGGAGCGGGTTTACCCGCGAAGAGGCCAGCACTGCCCCTATCGATTCCACCATGTTGCGCCATCGAAAAATACCACGCAAAAATAGTGAAGCATTCAGAAAATTACAGCCATAAAATATCGACAGTAAGCTTTTTTTAAGCATTCCTCTCAAATTTTCCCCAACGCTTGCCATCCCCCACCCCACTGGTTAAGTTTGAAGGCATGAAAACCTTCAGCACCCTCATCCTGCTCCGACAACATCGCAGCCTCTGCCTGGTCAGCGCCCGACTACCAGACTGAATCGCGTCGCCTCGCCTTTTCATCTCGTTATCGCTCGGCAGGCCCGATCTCGGCCGCACACAAAAGGATTGCTTCCATGACCATGCTCAAAGACCCTTCGAAGAAATACCGCGCTTTCCCGACCATCGACCTGCCTGACCGTACCTGGCCGTCGAAGACCATCACCGCCGCGCCTATCTGGTGCAGCTCTGACCTGCGTGATGGCAACCAGTCGCTGATTGAGCCGATGGATTCGGAGAAGAAACTGCGCTTCTGGAAGACCCTGGTGCAGGTTGGCGTGAAGGAAATCGAAGCCTCGTTCCCGTCCGCCTCGCAGACCGATTTCGACTTCGTACGCATGCTGATCGAAGAAGGCCACATCCCGGACGACACCACCATCCAGGTCCTCACCCAGGCCCGCGAAGACCTCATCGCCCGCACCTTCGAGTCGCTGCGCGGGGCGAAGAAGGCCATCGTCCACCTGTACAACGCCACCAGCCCGTCGTTCCGCCGCATCGTCTTCAACCAGGACAAGCAAGGCGTGAAGGATATCGCGGTGAACGCGGCCAAGCTGTTCGTCAAGTACGCCGCCCAGCAGCCGGAAACCCAATGGACCTTCCAGTACTCGCCGGAAACCTTCAGCGCCACCGAGATGGAGTTCGCCAAGGAAGTCTGCGACGCGGTCATCGAGGTGTGGAACCCGACTCCTGAGCACAAGATCATCCTCAACCTGCCGGCCACCGTGGAAGTGTCCACGCCGAACATCTACGCCGACCAGATCGAGTGGTTCTGCCGCAATGTCAGCCGTCGCGACAGCGTGATCATCAGCCTGCACTGCCACAACGACCGCGGCACTGGCATCGCCGCCACCGAACTGGGCCTGATGGCCGGTGCCGACCGCGCCGAAGGCTGCCTGTTCGGGAACGGCGAGCGTACCGGTAACGTCGACCTGGTGACCCTGGCGTTGAACCTCTACACCCAGGGTATCGACCCGCAGCTGGACTTCTCCGACATCGACGGCGTACGCAAGGTGGTCGAAGAGTGCAACCAGTTGCCGGTACACCCGCGCCACCCATACGTGGGCGACCTGGTCCACACCGCGTTCTCCGGCTCGCATCAGGACGCCATCCGCAAGGGCTTTGCCAAGCAGAAGGAAGGCGAGCTGTGGGAAGTGCCTTACTTGCCGATCGACCCGGCCGACATTGGCCGCAGCTACGAGGCAGTGATCCGCGTCAACAGCCAGTCGGGTAAAGGCGGCATCACCTACCTGCTCGAGCAGGAATATGGCATCAGCCTGCCGCGCCGCATGCAGATCGAGTTCAGCCAGGTAGTACAGGGTGAAACCGACCGACTGGGCCTGGAAATGACCGCCCAGCAGATCTACAGCCTGCTGCACAAGGAATACCTCCAGGCCAACGCCCCGTACGCGCTGGTCAGCCACCGCCTGCAGGAAGAGAATGGCCACAGCGCCGTGGAAGTGGAAGTTGCCGGTGAAGGCGAAACCACCCTGCACTGGCGCGGCAAGGGCAACGGCGCACTGGAAGCACTGGTGGCCGGCCTGCCGATTGCCGTGGAGATCATGGACTACAACGAGCACGCCATTGGCGCCGGCACCAATGCCAAGGCTGCGGCCTACATCGAACTGCGTGTGGCCGGTGGCCGCCCGGTGCACGGTGTGGGGATCGATGAAAACATCACCACGGCCAGCTTCAAGGCACTGTTCAGCGCACTGAACCGCTCGCTGAGCCAGCAGGAAGCCAAGGCGGCCTGAGCCGTACGGCAATGAATGAGAAAGCCCGCATCGTTTGATGCGGGCTTTTTTTATGCTTGGCGTGGGCTGGGGGCGCCTGTGAGATCGAGCGCCGCCCGCGCGGCGCTCGATCTCACAGGCGCCCCAACCCCACGCCAAACATAAAAAAAGGGGCGCCGACCAAGCGCCCCATAAGCCGTAAAGCACACAACAAATTCAGTTGGCGTCCAGCAGCGCCATTGCCTCCGCACTGCACGCTTCGATCCGCGCCCAGTCGCCGTTCTTGATCCAGCTGCTGTCGAGCATCCAGGTACCACCCACACACATCACATTGGGCAGCGCCATGTAATTGCGCACGTTGGCCGGGTTCACCCCGCCCGTAGGGCAGAAACGAATATCGCCGAACGGGCCGCCAAAGGCCTTGATCGCCGCGACGCCACCGCTGATTTCCGCCGGGAACAGCTTGAAGCGGCGGTAGCCCAGGGCGTAGCCCATCATGATTTCTGACGGCGTGCTGATACCTGGCAGCAGCGGAATCTCGCTGTCCACACCGGCTTGGAGAATGTCCTGGGTAATGCCCGGGGTAACGACGAACTGCGCACCAGCAGCTTCAACGGCCTCGAACATGCCGCGATCGAGCACGGTGCCGGCACCGACGCAAAGTTCCGGGCGCTGCTCGCGCAAAACCTGAATGGCCTTCAGGCCATACTGCGAGCGCAAGGTCACTTCCAGGGTACGGATACCGCCGGCGGCCAGGGCGTCAGCCAGCGGCAGGATGTCTTCCTCACGGGCGATGGTGATCACCGGCAGGATGCGCGCCTTTTCGCAGATGGCGTCGATCCGTGCGGCTTTGTCGGCCATCGAGAGCTTGGGCTGTGGGCGTTCGAGGGTGGTCATGACTGTGGATCCTTGGCTCATGGGCACCAGTAGATGTCCAGGGGGGCGTGAAGAAAAGCGCGAATCGGCATTTCAGTAAGTTCGGTGCCAGCCAGCGCGGCGCGCAGGGTAGCGAGTTTGCCCTGCCCTTGCACGGACAGCGCGGTAAAGGCGGAGCTGGCCAGCAGCGAGCGGGTCATCGAAAGGCGCTGGCGCGGCACGCTCGGTGCCAGCAAGGGCAGGCAGCGGCGTGGGTTGGCCAGGTCGAGGCCCGCCTCCAGGTTGGGGCTGGCGGGGAACAGCGAAGCGGTATGGCCATCATCCCCCATGCCCAGCACCAATACGTCGATCGGCGGCAGCTCGGCCAGGGCCTGATCGGCCTTTCCCGCAGCGGCGTCGAGGTTCTCCGCCTGCTGGTAAAGGCCAACGAAGCGGGCCTTGGCCGCCGCGCCCTTGAACAGATGGCGGGCCAGCAGGCCGGCATTGCTGTCGGCGTGCTCCACCGGCACCCAGCGCTCATCGGCCAGGCTGACGGTGACCTTGGCCCAGTCGAGGTTTTCGCTGGCCAGCTTCTCGAGGAACGGCACCGGGCTGCGGCCGCCGGACAGCACCACGCAGGCCTGGCCCTTGGCGGCAATGGCCGCGCGCAGGCGCTCAGCCACGTCATGGGCCTGGGTTACAGCCAGAGCCTTGGCATCTGCCAGCTCGTGTACCTTCGCAGTCGCTGGCAGTTCCAGTTCAGATATCCCCATACCACGCCCTCCCATCGCGTGTGATCAGTGCAATCGAGCTCATCGGCCCCCAGGAGCCTGCCGCGTATGGCTTGGGCGCATCACCGGCGTTACGCCAGCCGGCAATCAACTGGTCGCACCACTTCCAGGCATACTCGATTTCGTCCTTGCGCACGAACAGGTTCTGGTTACCGCGCATCACTTCAAGCAAAAGCCGCTCGTACGCGTCCGGAATCCTTGCACTGCGCCAGGTGTCGGAAAAGTTCAGTTGCAACGGGCCGCTGCGCAGTTGCATGCCTTTGTCCAGGCCTTGTTCCTTGGTCATCACCCGTAAAGAAATGCCCTCGTCCGGTTGCAGGCGGATGATCAGCTTGTTACCGATCTGCAAACGCTGTTCCGGGGCGAAGATGTAGTGCGGCGTTTCCTTGAAGTGGATGACGATTTGCGACAGCTTCTGCGGCATGCGCTTGCCGGTACGCAGATAGAACGGCACCCCCGACCAGCGCCAGTTGCGGATGTCGGCACGCAAGGCGACGAAGGTTTCGGTGTCGCTCTGGGCGTTGGCGTTGTCTTCCTCCAGGTAACCGGGCACCGGTTTGCCTTCGCTGTAGCCGGCGATGTACTGGCCGCGCACCACACGGGTGCTCAGCCCTTCGCCGGTGATCGGTGCCAGGGCCTTGAGTACCTTGACCTTCTCGTCACGGATGGCATCGGCGGACAGTTCGCTGGGCGGGTCCATCGCGATCAGGCACAGCAACTGCAGCAAGTGGTTCTGGATCATGTCGCGCAACTGACCGGCCTTGTCGAAGTAGCCCCAGCGACCTTCGATACCGACCTTTTCGGCGACGGTGATCTCCACATGGGAGATGGAATTCTGGTTCCACTGGGTTTCGAACAGGCTGTTGGCGAAGCGCAGGGCGATCAGGTTCTGCACCGTTTCCTTGCCCAGGTAGTGGTCGATGCGGTAGACCCGGCTCTCGGGGAAGAACCGCGCCACGGCATCGTTGACCCGGCGCGACGACTCCAGGTCGTGGCCAATGGGCTTCTCCAGCACCACCCGGGTGCGCTCAGCCAGCCCGACCTTGTCGAGGTTTTCGCAGATGGCCCCGTACACCGCCGCAGCAGTGGCAAAGTAGGCAATAAGTGGCAGCTCGCCCGGCAACTGCTCGGCCAGGACCTGGTAGCCCTCGGGCTGGAGGAAGTCCAGGTGCTGGTAGCTCAGCCGAGCGAGGAAACGGCCCAGCGCAGCGGGCTCGATATCGGCCTCGGGCACATGCCGGCGCAGGTGTGCTTCGATGCTGTCCAGGTGGTCCTGCGCGCTACCGGCCTCGCGGGCCAGCGCCAACAGGCGGGTATCCGGGTGCAACAGATTGGCCCGGTCGAGCTGGTACAGCGCAGGAAACAGCTTGCGCAACGCCAGGTCGCCGAGGGCGCCAAACAGGGCAAAGGTGCAAGGTTCGACACTAATCGCAGCCATGATGTTGGTTCTTTCCTAAAGTTGATCTAGGAATACCGCTTTCACATACGGTTTTCAAGGGGAAATGTAGTAAAAACCACAACATTACACACAAGTATTACAGACAAGTGGTACGTCAATCGCGCCGACAGTACGATAGGCAACCATGCAAAAAGCCTGCTGCTCCCACAGCCGGCTGCCTTCCCGACCCAAGGACACTACCCATGGACCGCGTGCGAAACCTCCTGGAACAGATCCAGGGCCGCCTCGACGAGCTGAACAAGGCCGAACGCAAAGTCGCCGAAGTCATCCTGCTCAACCCGCAACAAGCCACCCGTTTCAGCATCGCTGCGCTGGCCCAGGCGGCCAAGGTCAGCGAACCGACCGTCAACCGCTTCTGCCGCTCGTTCGGGGTCAGCGGCTACCCCGAACTCAAGCTGCAGCTGGCGCAGAGCCTGGCCAGCGGCGCCGCCTACGTCAGCCGCGCGGTAGAGGCTGACGATGACCCGGCAGCCTACACCCAGAAGATCTTCGCCAGTGCCATCGCCTCACTCGACAGTGCCTGCCAGCAGCTCGACCCGCAGCAGGTCAGCCGTGCCGTGGACATGATGATCCAGGCCCGACAGATCCACTTCTTCGGCCTGGGCGCCTCGGCCCCGGTGGCGCTGGATGCCCAGCACAAGTTCTTCCGCTTCAACCTGGCAGTATCGGCCCACGCCGACGTGCTGATGCAGCGCATGCTGGCCTCGGTGGCGCACACCGGCGACCTGTTCGTGATCATTTCCTACACCGGACGCACCCGCGAACTGGTCGAAGTGGCCCGCCTGGCCCGGGAAAACGGCGCCTCGGTGCTGGGCCTGACCGCCGCCGGTTCGCCGCTGGCCAATGCCTGCAGCCTGAGCCTGCACATTCCATTGCCGGAAGACACCGACATCTACATGCCGATGACTTCGCGGATCATCCAGCTGACCGTGCTCGATGTACTGGCCACCGGTATGACCCTGCGCCGTGGCGTGGACTTCCAGCCGCACCTGCGCAAGATCAAGGAAAGCCTCAACGCAAGCCGCTACCCGATCGAGGACGACGAGCTCAACTGAGCCGGTGCGCCTGCAGGCGCAGGTGGGCACGCTGCCCCGGCGCCAGGCTCAAGCCCTCGCCACTGCCACTGGCGGCCTCGACACAGACAAAATGCTGGCATTCACGCCCGGTCACGCCCATCAGCGGGCGGTTGCCCGGGTGCCAGACCACCGTGTCATCGCTGTCACCGGTATCGATGCACAGCTCACGCTGCCAGGCCGGGTCCTGCAACTGCACCCGCGGTGTGCCGGGGTAGACCTTCTGGCAGCCGCCCTTGAGCTTCAGCGCGCCATCCTCACGGCAGGCCTGGCGGTTGAGGCGGTCGTAGCCTTCGATATCCTCGAGCCCGGACAGCGCTATCTCGGACACGTCACTGATGCGCCAGTAGGCCAGCAGGGCATGGCTCAGCTGGCAGGGTTCGCTGTCCTGATGCTCGGTGCTCAGGCTCAGTTCCATGCGGCTACCCAGCCGGGCATGCAGGTCGACCTGCCAGTCGCACAGGTCCAGCCGCCATTTCAGGGTTACGCCCTCCTCGTCCTCGCGGCTGTCCTCCAGCTTCCAGTCGAGCAGGCGCGCCCAGCCATGGGCCGGCCACAAGTCCTCGCTGGGGTGGCGGCCATACCACGGCCAGCACACCGGCACACCACCGCGGATCGCCCCCACCTGCGGCCACTGCTCGGCACACCACAGCCAGGGCCGCTCACCCGCCGGTTGAAAATGCAGCAGTTGCGCACCCTGGCGGCTGAACACCGCCTGGCAACGGGGATGGTCGATGATCAGCACATCGCGCTGCTGGTAACGTTCCCACTCGAATGTCGGCCGGGGCCGCTGCGAGGCAAAGAAACGATGTAGCGGATGTTCGGGCATGGTTCAGAGCTCTTGTTGTTTGAGATAGCGCTGTCTCGGCCTATCCCCGGCACCCACTGCAGGGCAGTGGGTGCCGGCTATCGAAATAGTACCGAAAAGGGATTGGCGTAAATTTACAACAATAGCCCTCAGAATGACGACTGAATCTTCAAACCTGCGACCAGCGCGTTATCCACCTCATCCACCCCGCCGGGGCTCTTGATGTACTGCAGGTTGGGCCGCACGGTCAGCCAGTTGGTGACGTGGAAGCCGTAATAGAGCTCGGCGTTGTACTCGGTACGCTGAAGCGGTACGAAACCGGGATTGTCGTAATCGCTGATGCCGCTCTGGGCATTGAGCAGTTCAGCACGTTTCTTCACGTCGTCATTTACATGAATGCGCGCCACGCCAAAGCCGATATCGTCCTTGGGCCGGGCGTCGAAGGCGCCCTTGTAGACCATCCCCAGCTGCTGGTAGTTGTCGACCACGTTGGTGGCCTGGTCGTGCACGGTGAAGTTGGCGAACAGGCTCAGGCCACGGTTGACGTCACCGCCATGGGCGGTGACCTGCTGCTGCGCCACCACCCACCAGCCATGCTTGCTGGAGTGCGACTTGAAGGCCTCGCCAGTCAGCGCCTGCGGGTTGCCGTTGACGTCATCGAACACATCGTCGGCCTTGGCCGTGCTGTAGTAGTAGCCCAGGCGGTACTCGCCCGGCAGGCCGTTGACCTTGGGTGACCACACCGCTTCCACCGGCAGGATCGCACCCTTGGTGCCGCTGCCACTGAGCTTGAAGCCGTTGCCGGTTTCCAGGTTGGAAGGGTTCTGCTCGAAGGCACCGACCTGGACGAAGAATTCCGGGGTGATGTTGTATTTCACCCGCAGCGCCCACTGGCTGACCGGCCAGTTGTACCAGATGCCGCCCACCCAGTTGCCCACCTGTGAGCCGCAGAAGGCCAGGTTCTGGAAGTCGCAGGGGAAGCTGTTGAAGTCTTCGCCTTCGCCGAAGCGGCCGAATTTCACGTCCAGTGCGCCGTCAAAGTACTTCTGTTTGACCCACATCTGGGTCAGGCGCCAGGTCTGGCCGCGCCCCCACACTTCCTGCACCGAGCTGAACTGCCCGGCGCGCGGATCGCTGATGCGGTCGTTGGAGAGGTTGCGGCCGCTGCGCTCGGTGATCGCCAGCTTGAACTCGGCATCGTGCCAGCCGAAGATTTTCTGCAGGTCCAGATGCGCGCCGAGGGCGAACTGGTCGCTATAGCGTGCGGTCTTGTCGTCGTTGTAGCCGCCGTGCAGGTTGCCGGCAACCTCACCGACATAATCGAGAGTGAAGTCATAGCCCTTTTCCAGCAGCTCGGTGCGGGTACCGCCCCAGTCGCCGGTCATCCACTTCGATTCGCTGGAAAAAGCCTCGGCAGCCTGCGCGCCGCTGCCACCGGCCATCGCCAGTGGTGCGAGCAAGGCCAGCGAACCTAAAGTCCTGATGCGTTTGCGCTGTTCCATCCCTTTGCGTCCTCTTTTTTCTTATTGATGGTGTAGACGAGTTATCGGCCTTTGAAATGCGCCACGTTGCCTTTCATGGCTGCGGCAGTGGTGGCCAGGTGCAGGCGCTCGCCGCTGGCGGCGTCGAACAACAGCACCCGGGCCGGGTCGAATTGCAGGCTCAGGCTGTCGCCGACCCGGCACGCCACATCCGGCGCCAGGCGGCAGCAGACCTTGGTCTGGTTGAGGGTGACGAATACCAGCAGGTCTGGCCCGGTGGGCTCGGTCACTTGTACTTCGGCGCGGATGCCCGGCAGGCCATTGCCCTCTGCTGCGCCCAGGGCAATCTGCTCGGGGCGGATGCCAAGGATGATCTCGCGCCCATCCAGCTCGTCAGCGGCCACCCCCAAGGGCAGCTCGCAACGCGCCTGGCCGCTGTCGAGCACGGCCAGCAGGCGCCCGTCCTGTTGCGCGAGGCGCACCGGGATGAAGTTCATCGGTGGCGAACCGATGAAGCTGGCGACGAACTGGTTGGCCGGATCGTTGTAGATCTGCTGCGGGGTGCCGAACTGCTGGATGATGCCGTCCTTCATCACCGCCACCTTGTCGCCCAGGGTCATGGCCTCGATCTGGTCATGGGTGACGTACACGGTGGTGGTCTTAAGGCGCTGGTGCATCAGTTTCATTTCTGTACGCATCTCGACACGCAGCTTGGCATCGAGGTTGGACAGCGGCTCATCGAACAGGTAGATCTTCGGCCGCCGCGCCAGCGCCCGGCCCATGGCCACGCGCTGCTGCTGGCCACCGGACAGCTGCGCCGGCTTGCGCGCCAGCAGGTGCTCGATCTGCAACAGCTTGGCCACCCGCGCCACCTCCTCGTCGATGGCGGCCTGGGGCAGCTTGCGGATCTTCAGGCCGAATTCGATGTTCTCGCGTACGCTCATGGTCGGGTACAGCGCGTAGGACTGGAACACCATGGCAATGTCTCGGTCCTTGGGGCTCATGCCACTGACGTCCTGCTGGTCGATGAGAATCGCACCACCGGTGATCTGCTCCAGCCCGGCGATGCAGTTCATCAAGGTCGACTTGCCACAGCCCGACGGGCCGACCAGGATCAGGAACTCACCATCCTTGATCGACAGCTGGATGTCCTTGAGGGTGTCCGGCAAACCGCTGCCGTAGGTCTTGTTCACATTGCGAAGTTCGAGCGTTGCCATGACTTACCCCTTTACCGCGCCGGCAGTCAGCCCGCGGACGAAATATTTGCCTGCCACCACGTAGACCAGCAGTGTCGGCAGGCCTGCGATCATCGCCGCTGCCATGTCGACGTTGTATTCCTTGGCCCCGGTGCTGGTATTGACCAGATTGTTCAGGGCCACGGTAATCGGTTGCGAATCGCCACTGGAGAACACCACGCCGAACAGGAAGTCGTTCCAGATCTGGGTGAACTGCCAGATCAGGCAGACCATGATGATCGGCGTGGACATCGGCAGGATGATGCGGCGAAAGATGGTGAAGAACCCGGCTCCGTCCAGGCGCGCGGCCTTGACCAGTGCATCGGGGATGCTCACGTAGAAGTTGCGGAAGAACAGCGTGGTGAAGGCCAGGCCGTAGACCACGTGTACCAGCACCAGGCCGGTTGTGGTGCTGGCCAGGCCGAGCTTGCCAAGGGTGAACGAGGCTGGCAGCAGCACGGTCTGGAATGGCAGGAAGCAGCCGAACAGCAGCAAGCCGAAGAACAGCTGCGAACCGCGGAAGCGCCACATCGACAACACATAGCCGTTCAATGCGCCGATGGCGGTGGAAATCAGCACCGCTGGCACGGTGATCATGATCGAGTTCCAGAAGTAACCACTGACCGTGCCCCAGGCCTTGACCCAGCCGATGCCGCTAATAACGGTCGGCCAGCTCAGCAGGTTGCCGGTACTGATGTCGTCCGGGGTCTTGAAGCTGGTCAGCAGCATTACCACCAGCGGCACCAGATACAGCAGCACGGCCAGCAGCAGCACCGCGTGGATGACGATGCGGCTCGGGCTCAGCGCCAGTTTGTCGACAGGGCTATGCATGGCGTTTGCTCCGCAGCTCCGAGTACAGGTAAGGCACGAGGATCGCCAGGATCGCCCCGAGCATGAGAATGGCACTGGCCGAGCCCATGCCCATCTGGCCGCGGCTGAAGGTGAACGAATACATGAACATTGCCGGCAGGTCGGACGAGTAGCCCGGGCCGCCGGCAGTCATCGCCGCCACCAGGTCGAAGCTCTTGATCGCAATGTGCGCGAGAATCATCAGCGAACTGAAGAACACCGGGCGCAGACTGGGCAGCACCACGCGCCAGTAGATGCGTGGCAGGCTGGCGCCGTCGATCTGCGCGGCGCGGATGATCGAAGGGTCGACGCCACGCAGGCCGGCCAGGAACATCGCCATGATGAAGCCGGAGGCCTGCCACACGGCGGCGATCACCAGGCAGTACACCACCCGGTCGGGATCGATCAGCCAGTCCAGGCGAAAGCCCTCCCAGCCCCAGTCGCGCAGCAGCTTGTCCAGGCCCATGCCGGGGTTGAGCAGCCACTTCCAGGCGGTGCCGGTGACGATCATCGACAACGCCATGGGGTACAGGTAGATGGTGCGGATGAAACCTTCGCGACGGATACGCTGGTCCAGCAAGACCGCCAGCAGTACGCCGATGACCAGGCTGATGGCGATGAACAGGCCGCCGAACAGCAGCAGGTTCTTGCTTGCCACCCACCAGCGGTCGTTGTCGAACAGCCGGGCGTACTGCGCCAGGCCGGCCCACTTGTAGGTGGGCAGGAAGGTCGAGGTGGTGAAGGACAGGACAAGGGTCCAGAGGATGTAGCCGTAGAAGCCCACCAGGACGATGAACATGCTCGGCGCCAGCACCAGCTTGGGCAGCCAGCGCTGTAGCGCGTCCAGGGGTGAGGCCCGCAGTTGGGCGGTTGCTGTGGTCATGGTTCACCTCAAAGGCACAACGGCCCGCTTTTGTGGGAGCGGCCTTGTGTCGCGAAAGGGCTGCGAAGCAGCCCCGGGGGGCCTGATGAACGAAGCTGTTCTGGAAGGACTGCGCTGCCTGGTTCTGGGACCGCTTTGCGGTCCTTTCGCGACGCAAGGCCGCTCCCACAGTCAGGCTGCGTTAGCCTCCGAGCTGCCTACTGGGCAGCCTTGATCGCCGCCGCCAGCTTCTTCGCCGCATCGGCCGGGTCGGCCTTGGGGTCGTTGATGTAGTTGGTCACCACATCGAAGAATGCGCCCTGCACGGCCAGCGTGGTGGCCATGTTGTGCGCCATGCTCGGCTGCAGGCCGCCATTTTTGGCATCGGCCAGGAAATCCTTGGCGGAGGTTTGCGCGCAGGCGTCGAAGCCATGCTTGCCCATGTCGGCCAGCATGTCGTTGCGCACCGGGATCGACCCTTTGTTGCTGCTGAAGACCTTCTGGAACTCCTCACCCAGCACGTTGCGGGCAATGTCCTGCTGGCCGGCAGTCGTGCCGGCGTTGTTCTGCTTGAACACCACCAGCGAGTCGATGTTGTACAGGAAGGCCTTTTCGGTGCCGGGGAATGGAACGCACTGGTAGTCCTTGCCGGCGGTCTTCTTCGCCAAGGTCCATTCGCTCTTGGCCCAATCGCCCATGATCTGCATGCCGGCCTTGCCGTTGATGACCTTGGCCGCTTCCAGGTTCCAGTCCTGGCCTTTGCCATCCGGGTCCATGTAGGTGGCGACCTTTTTCAGTTCGGTCAGCGCCTTGACCATCTGCGGGCCGGTCAGGGCCGCGCTGTCGAGATCGACCAGGGCCTTCTTGTAGCCGTCGGCCCCCATCACCGCCAGCACCACGCTTTCGAACACGGTGCTGTCCTGCCACGGCTGGCCGCCATGGGCGAGCGGAATGAAGCCGGCGGCCTTGAGCTTGTCGGCGGCGGCGTAGAATTCGTCGAGGGTGGCTGGCGCCTTGTCGATGCCGGCCTTCCTGAAGACTTCGGGGTTGATCCACAGCCAGTTGATGCGGTGGATGTTCACCGGTACGGCGACATAGTCACCGTCGTACTTGACGGTATCGGCGACTTTCTTGTCGAGCAGTGAGTCCCACTTTTCTTTCGTGGCCACTTCCTTGAGCACATCGGCGTCGAGCAGGCCGGTGGCCGCCCAGTCCTGGATGTCCGGGCCCTTGATCTGCGCGACACCCGGCGGGTTGCCGGCCACGGCGCGGCTCTTGAGCACGGTCATGGCGGTGGCACCACCACCACCGGCGACGGCGCCGTCCTTCCAGGTAAAGCCATCTTTTTCGACCTGGGCCTTGAGCACATCGACCGCCGCTTTTTCACCACCGGAGGTCCACCAGTGCACCACCTCGACACTGCCTTTGGGTTCGGCAGCCAGGGCATTGAATGGAAGTAAGGAGGCCAGGGAGATGGCGGCAGCGAGACGGAGCGTGGAATTCATCGAAGCACCTTTCTTGTTGTTATGCCGTGCAAGTCGATCGCTTGCGTTGCATGAAGTCTAAACAGCGTGCTCGCCTCGCCAGGTAACGAAGCGATGCGTGAATGTCATCGTTTGGTTACATTGCCGGCCAAGCTGCTGGCCAGGCTGGGGGCCAGCGGCAAGCCCGGCAGTAGCAGTGCCTGGTAGGCATGGTAGAGGTCGGGCTTGCCTGGCCAGATGGTCGCGGCTGGCTGGTTGTGCGCATCGAGTTCGTGGTGCCAGCTGCCAGCGCGGTAATCAATGAAATGACTGGCGATGAAGTCCCAGCTACGGCGGTACCACTGCTCGTAGAGCGCCTCGCCGGTGCGCTGCAACAGGGCCGCTGCAGCGGCGCAGGCCTCGGCGTGCACCCAGTGCAGACGCGCGCGCACTACCGGGCGATCGGCCCAGTCCAGGGTGTAGACGAAACCAGGCGCTCCATCGACGTTCCAGGCGTGCTGGCAGGCAGCGTCGAACAATGCGCGAGCGCCATCTGGCAGCCAGCCGGGTGCGTGCAGGCCGGCCCGTTCGAGGCTGGCCTCCAGGTGCAGCAGCAACCGCGCCCACTCCAGGGCATGCCCGGGCGTGGAGCCATAAGGCCGGAAGTGGTCGGCCGGGTGCTCCTGGTTGTAGTGCGGCAGTGGCTGCCAGAGTGCGTCGAAATGCTCGATGACCCGGTAGCCGTTGGCGGCGGCATGGGTGCGGATGATACGTTCGGCGATACGCAAGGCGCGTTGCAGCCACAAGCTATCGCCAGTGACGTCTGCCAGGGCCAGGAAAGCCTCGACCGCATGCATGTTGCTGTTGGCGCCACGGTACGGTTCGGGCAACTGCCAGGCACGGGAAAAGGCTTCCCGCAAGGCCCCCTCCTCTTCACTCCAGAAATGCGCTTCAAGTACCTGCACCGCGTCTGCCAGCAGGGCTGTTGCATCGCCAGCACCGGCCATCACCGCCGAACTGGCGGCCAGGGCGACGAAGGCATGCAGGTAAGCCGCCTTGCCGCTGCCGTGATGGCCACCGGGATAGGCGAACCAGCCACCGTAGGTCGCATCCTGCAGTGCGCCGCGCAGGGCGGCCACGCCGTGTTCGGCATAGGCCAGGTAGCCGGGCATGCCCTGCAGGTGGGCCAGGGCGAAGCAGTGGGTCATGCGGGCGGTGTTCAGGGTTTCGGCGCGGGTACCGGGGGCTAGCAAGCCTGTGGCGTCGAGGCTGCCGAAGCCATCGGGCAGTTTCGACGCCGTGGCGAAGGCCAGCAGGCGCTGCCCTTCGGCCATGCGCCAGGCGGTGTGGGCCGGGGCGTCGAGCCAGCGGGTGGAAGGCAGGTTGGAGATGCTCATGGGCCAGCTTGATCCTTGCCAGTCGTGTGCGAATTCTAGTGAGCGGGCCTGGATGGGAATGTCACCAAGGAAGGTGGATTTGTCACCAGCAAGTGACATTTGCGTTGCCTGTGCTGGCCTCTTCGCGGGTAAACCCGCTCCCACAAGTTTTTGCATTAGCCTCGGAGTCTGTATGGACCTGTGAGGCCTCTGTGGGAGCGGGTTTACCCGCGAAGAGGCCGACACAGGCAACACAACCCTTCAGTCCATGCCCCGCGGCAGATACAAGGTCACCCGCAACCCGCCCTCACGCAGGTTCAGCAAGCTCACCTCTCCCCCATGGCTATGGGCTATGTTGCGCGCAATCCCCAATCCCAGCCCGTACCCCTGCTGCTGCCCGGCCAGACGGAAGTGCGGCTCGAACACCTGCTCCATTTGCTGCTGCGGCACGCCCGGCCCCTGGTCATCCACCTGCAGGACGAACGCCTCGGCACTGTCGATGATCCGCAGATGTGCCCGCTCGCCATACTTGATGGCGTTGTCGATCAGGTTGCCGATGCAGCGCCGCAACGCCAGCGGCTTGCCCGGGTACGGCGCCAGCGCCCGGCCTTCGAGCGTGATGCGGCCATCGCCCAGGTAAGGCTCGGCCAGGATTTCCAGCACCTGGTTGAGGTCGACCGCCTCGATGTTCTCGTGGATGTCGGTGTCCTTCACGCACTGCAACGCACCTTTGACCAACAGCTCCAGCTCGTCCAGGTCCTGGCTGAACTTGGCCTGCAGGCGCTCATCCTCCAGCAGCTCGACACGCAGGCGCAAGCGGGTGATCGGCGTGCGCAAGTCGTGGGAGATGGCACTGAACAGCTGGCTGCGCTCGGTCAGGTAGCGGCTGATGCGCTCGCGCATACTGTTGAATGCCCGGCCCACCTCGACCACCTCGCTGCCGCCGCCTTCGGCCACAGGCGCCACATCAGCGCCTAGCGACATCTCCCGCGCGGCCCGCGCCAGGCGCTTGAGCGGCCAGCTCTGCCAGTGCACCAGCAAGCCGATGAACAACAGCAGCAAGGCCGTGGTCAGCACGATGAAACCGATCTGCTGGCGCGGCAGGCGCTCGGCTTCCAGGCTGGTGTAGGGCTCGGGCAGCAGCGAGGCGATGTACAGCCACTCGCTTTCGCCCAGGCGGATCTGCGTTACCAGCACCGGCGGGTTGAGCGGTTCCAGGGTCAGCGAGTAATGCGCCCAGGAACGTGGCAGTTCGTCGAGCTTGAGGCCGCTGTTGAAGATGCGCAGGTCATCGGGCCCGACGAACTCCACGGAAATTTCCATCTGCGAACCCAGGCGCTCATGCAGCACTTGCTGGAACACATCGATCACCGCCTGCTTGCGCGGGGTAACGGGCAGTAGCGGCATGTCCAACGGTTTGGCGTTGAGCGACACGAAGAAGCGCGTGCCGCCCATGCTGCGCAACTGGTCGAGGACCATCGGCCGGTAGGCCACTGGCAACGAGCGGAAGTAGCTGACACTGGCGCTCATCGAATGGGCCAGGCTGCTGGCGCTGGCACGCAAGCCCTGCAACTGGCTGGCACGTAACTGGGCAACCCAGATGATGCTCGACAAACCCTGGGCCAGCAGCACTACCAGCAGGGTCAGCAGAAGCATACGCCCCAGTAGCGAGCGCGGCAGCAGGCGCCAGCGCCGCTCAGGGCGCACTGCAGACATTGGCAGCCAACAGGTAGCCGCTGCCGCGTACGGTGCGGATCAGCCGGGGTGGTTTGTCGGTATCGCGCAGGCGCTGGCGCAGGCGGCTGACCGCCATGTCGACAATGCGGTCCAGCGGCATCGGCTCGCGGCCACGGGTGGCGTTGCCGATGGTGTCGCGGTCGAGGATCTGCTGTGGGTGGTCGAGGAACAGCTTGAGCAGGGCGAAGTCGGCACCGGAGAGAATCACCTCCTCACCGTCGCTATGGAACAGGCGGTGGCTGACCGTGTCCAGCCGCCAATCGTCGAAGACCAACACCGCACTGCCCGGCGCCGCCTGGCCGAACTCGGCGCGGCGCAGCAGGGCCTTGATCCGCGCTTGCAGTTCGCGGGGGCTGAACGGCTTGCCCAGGTAGTCGTCGGCGCCCAGCTCCAGGCCGATGACCCGGTCGGTTTCGTCGGAGCTGGCGGTGAGCATGATGATCGGTACCCGTGCCTGGCGCGGGTGCTGGCGCACCCAGCGGCACAGGCTGAAGCCGTCTTCGTCGGGCAGCATGACATCGAGGATGACCAGGTCGCAGGGGGTGCTTTCCAGGGCGCGGCGAAAGCCTTTGCCGTCGGCCTCGGCGTGCACCTGGAAGCCGGAGCGGCTCAGGTAGGTTTGCAGCAGTTCGCGGATTTCCTGGTCGTCGTCGACCATCAGGATCGATTTGCCGGCAGTGCTCAAGGTGGTCCGTCCTCTTGTTGATTGCAGGTCTTTTTGCCTGCTGTCGGGTGTTGCCTTCGGGGCTGCTGTGCGGCCCCCTATCACCTATCTGTTATCCAGCGCCTGCTGCAAAGCCACCCCGGCCCCCAGCAACCCGGAAAACTCCGCCGTCACCAGCCAGACCGGCACGCCAGCGAAATAGCCACTCATGCAGCCCTTGTCGGAAAACCTAGCGGCAAACCCGCTGCGCACGAACAGCTCGGCAAAGCGCGGGATCACGCCACCAACAATATAAACCCCGCCCCGCGCGCCCAGGGTCAGAACATTGTTACCAGCTACACGACCAAGAAACCGGCAGAACTGTTCGATGACCGCCAACGCTCGTGGTTCGCCACCCAGCGCGGCATCAGTGATCTGCGCCGGGGTCTTGTGTCGGGGTATGTCGCCGTCCAGGGCGCAGATTGCCTGGTACAAGCGCAGCAGGCCACCGCCGCTGAGCACGGTCTCGGCGCTGACATGGCCGATCTGGCCGTGAATGTGTTGGTAAATCGCCGCTTCGCGGGCATTGCCCACCGGCAGGTCGACGTGCCCGCCCTCCCCCGGCAGGGCAAGCCAGTGCTGTTCGCCCAGGCGCAACAGCGCGCCCACGCCCAGCCCGGTGCCCGGGCCAATGACCAAGGCCGGCCGCGACAGGTCCGCGTGGCCTGGGCACACTTCGCGGAATTCGCCGGGGCGCAGGCGGGTCATGCCCAGCGCCATGGCGGTAAAATCGTTGATCAGCAGCAGCCGCTCGACCTGCAATGTCTGGCAGAAGGCCACGCGGCTCAGGCGCCAATGGTTGTTGGTGAAGCGGAACTCATCGCCATCGACCGGCCCGGCCACCGCCAGGCACACCGCCGCCAGGCCGCCGCGGGCGATGCCCTGCCCCTCCAGGTAGGCCTCGATGGCCTGCTCCGGGCAGGTGTAGTCAGCGGTGGCGAAGACCTTCACTGCATGTAGCTGGTTGTCACGCCATAACGCAAAACGGGCATTGGTGCCGCCGATGTCGCCAACCAGCAGGTCCTTCATTTGAGGTTCTCCAGGGCCGAGGTGAACGCACTGGCACCCTGCTCTGCCGGGCTGAACGCCATGCGCATGAAGCCGAACAGCTCGCGCCCGCAGCCCAGGTCGTTGCCTTGGGGCGCCGGCGGCAAGTCGCGGCTGGCCAGTTCTTCGGCCGACACCATTACCCGCAGCGTGCCTTCGACACCATCGACCCGCACCATATCACCGTCGCGCACCCGCGCCAGCGGGCCGCCGTCATAAGCCTCGGGGCAAACGTGAATGGCCGCCGGGATCTTGCCCGAGGCACCGGACATGCGCCCGTCGGTGACCAGCGCCACCTTGTAGCCACGGTCCTGCAGCACGCCGAGGAACGGCGTGAGCTTGTGCAGTTCCGGCATGCCGTTGCAGCGCGGGCCCTGGAAGCGCACCACAGCGACGAAGTCACGCTCCAGCTCGCCGGCCTTGAACGCATCGGCCAACGACTGCTGATCGTGGAACACCCTCGCCGGGGCCTCGACCACCTGGTGCTCGGGGGCGACAGCGGACACCTTCATCACGCCTCGGCCGAGGTTGCCCTCCATCACCCGCAGGCCGCCTTCGGCCGAGAACGGCCGCGCCACCGGGCGCAGGATGCTTTCGTCCAGGCTGTGCTGCGGCCCTTCGCGCCACACCAGCTTGCCGTTGTCGAGGAACGGCTCCTGGGTGTAGCGGCGCAGGCCATGGCCGGCCACGGTGTTGACGTCTTCGTGCAGCAACCCGGCATCGAGCAGCTCGCGGATCAGGAAAGCCATGCCGCCCGCGGCCTGGAAGTGGTTGATGTCGGCCTTGCCGTTGGGGTAGACGTGGGACAGGGTCGGCACTACCTCGGACAGGTCGGCCATGTCCTGCCAGGTCAGCTGGATACCCGCAGCCTGGGCAATCGCCGGGATGTGCAAGGTGTGGTTGGTCGAGCCGCCGGTGGCGTGCAGGGCGACAATGGAGTTGACCAGCGCCTTCTCATCGACGATTTCACCCAACGGCATGAAACTGCCGCTGGCCTTGGTCATGCGCGTGACCTGCTGCGCAGCCTCGGCGGTGAGTGCGTCGCGCAGCGGTGTGTACGGGTTGACGAACGAGGCGCCCGGCAGGTGCAGGCCCATTACTTCCATCACCAGCTGGTTGGTGTTGGCAGTGCCGTAGAAGGTGCAGGTGCCCGGGCTGTGGTAGGACTTCATCTCCGACTCCAGCAGCTCTTCGCGGCTGGCCTTGCCCTCGGCGTAGCGTTGGCGCACATCGGCCTTCTGCTTGTTGGAAATGCCGGAGACCATCGGCCCGCCCGGGACGAAAATGGTCGGCAGGTGACCAAAGCGCAGTGCGCCCATCATCAAACCAGGGACGATCTTGTCGCAGATGCCCAGCATCAGCGCGGCGTCGAACATGTTGTGCGACAGGGCCACGGCGGTAGACATGGCGATCACTTCGCGGCTGGCGATGGCCAGCTCCATGCCCGGCTCACCCTGAGTCACGCCGTCGCACATGGCCGGCACGCCACCGGCGAACTGACCGACCGAGCCGACCTCGCGCAGGGCCTGCTTGATCTGCTCAGGGAAGTGCTGGTACGGCTGGTGCGCCGAAAGCATGTCGTTGTAGGCCGAGACGATGGCCACGTTGGCCGCGTTCATCAGGCGCAGGGTCTGCTTGTCGTCGCTGCCGCAACCGGCCACGCCATGGGCGAAGTTGGCACACTGCAGGCTGGCACGCATGGGGCCGTCACTGGCCGCGCCGCGAATCAGTTGCAGGTAGCGTTCGCGGGTGGCACGGCTACGTTCGACCAGCCGCTGGGTGACCTCAAGGATGCGCGGATGCATGTACTGGACTCCAGGCTAATTGTAAGGGCGGTTTGCCGGGCATTTCCCCTCCAAACGATTGCGGCCTAGGCTCAAGGTGGAAGAGCCCGCAGCATCGGTGGAGGCACGTCGCCCAACCACTCGTTGTATGTTTAAACAAAATACTGCCACTAAAAAGGCTTGTTTTCTATCGAAAGGTGAATAATCTTGTAATTCCAACAACAAAACCGTTTCAGTGAAACTCCTTTTTGCCACAGGTTTCACTCGGACTGCCAGAGGTACTGCCATGACCCTACGCATCGCCATCAATGGATTCGGCCGCATCGGGCGCAACGTCCTGCGCGCACTGTATACCCAAGGCTACCGCCAGGACCTGCAGGTCGTCGCCATCAACGACCTGGGCGACAGCGCCATGAATGCCCACCTGCTCAAGTACGACAGCGTGCACGGCATCTTCGATGCCAGCGTCGAGGCCGACCACGAAAGCCTGACGGTCAATGGTGACCGTATCGCGGTCAGTGCCATCCGCAACCCGGCCGAACTGCCCTGGAAGGCCGAGGCGATCGACGTGGTGTTCGAATGCACCGGGCTGTTCACCGAGCGCACCAAGGCCGCCGCACACCTGGCCGCGGGGGCTGGCAAGGTGATTGTCTCGGCACCGGCAAAGGGCGCCGATGCCACCGTGGTGTACGGGGTCAACCACGACATCCTGCGGGCCTCGCACCAGATCATTTCCAACGCCTCCTGCACCACCAACTGCCTGGCGCCGATTGCCCAGGTGCTGCACCGCGAGTTCGGCATCGAACAGGGCCTGATGACAACCATCCACGCCTACACCAACGACCAGGTGCTGACTGATGTGTACCACGGCGACCCGTACCGTGCGCGTTCGGCGACCCAGTCGATGATCCCGAGCAAGACCGGCGCCGCCGAGGCCGTGGGCCTGGTGCTGCCGGAGCTGGCCGGCAAGCTGACCGGCATGGCGGTACGGGTGCCGGTGATCAACGTGTCGCTGGTGGACCTCACCGTCAACCTCAAGCGCGAGGCCACGGCCGAGCAAGTCAACCAGCTGTTCCTCGAAGCCAGCAAGCACTCGCGGGTATTGGGCTACAACGCCTTGCCGCTGGTTTCCTGCGATTTCAACCACAACCCGCTGTCGTCGATCTTCGATGCCAACCATACCCGAGCCAACGGGCGCATGCTCAAGGTGCTGGCCTGGTATGACAACGAGTGGGGGTTCTCCAACCGCATGCTGGATAACTGTTTGGCGTTGTGTAGAGCCCGGTGAGCTCAAGCCGACATTTGCGCCGCCTGTGAAACCGAGCGCCGCCCGTGCGGCGCTTCGCGGGACAAGCCCGCTCCCACATCTGTTTCGGGCCCATCAATCCTGTAAGGCCACCTCTGTCCGCCTTGGTTGTACGACTCGATATAGCGTCATGCGCAAAGGCAGCGCGCAAAAATCTCACAGGAGTAACTGGCCCGAAACAGATGTGGGAGCGGGCTTGTCCCGCGAAGCGCCGCGCGGGCGGCGCTCGATCTCAAATACACAGAAAATCCTCCGCCATGCACAAGCGGACTCACAATCTTTACCTTTTCCTAACATTTCCAAACTTGACCTTCGATACTGATGATAAGCATTATCATTAACCTTTCGTCGGCCAGGTCCCCCCGTGAGTCAGTCCCGGTTCAACTCTGTCTTCCTCGTCCAGCGCATTACCCTGCTGCGCACCTTGCAGCGCATGGTGGGCAACCCCAACACGGCCGAGGACCTGTTGCAGGAAACCTACCTGCGGGTGTCCCGCGCCCTCGGTGAACGGCCCATCGAACACATCGAACCGTTCGTGTTCCAGACCGCGCGCAACCTGGCCCTCGACCACCTGCGTGCGCGCCGGGTGCAATCGCGCATGCTGGTCGACGACGTGCCCGATGAAGTCCTGCACAGTGTCGCCGCGCCGGCCAGCAGCAGCGAGGATGCAGCCCATGCCGAGCAGTTGCTCAAGCACCTGAGCATCAGCCTCAACCAGTTGAGCGAACGCCAGCAGCGCATCTTCATCCTCAGCCGCCTGCATGGCGCCACCTACCTGGAAATCGCCGAGCAACTGAATGTTTCGCCCAGCACGGTACAGAAGGAACTGAAACTGATCATGGCGATCTGCATGGGTGTCGCCGATCGCCTCAAGTGAGGTCACGCAAAGCCCTTGCCACACCCCGCCTTAGCCTTGATCATTCGCAAAAAATCATTCAAGGACTCACCGTGACAGACAGCCCCGCCCCTCGCCCGTCACCCGCCGGGCCCAGCGCCCGTGCTCGTGCCATGGACGAGGCGCTGGATTGGCTGGTGCGCCTGCAATGCGCCGACGCCGAGGACACCCAGGCCTTCGAAACCTGGCTGAGTGCGGCCCCGGAAAATGCCGAGGCCTATGTCGAGGCGCAAGCCCTGTGGAACGGAGCGCCGCTGCACCAGGCGGCCGCGCAGATGCACCAGCAGCGGCGTCGCTCGTGGCGCGGGCGCCTGCGCAGCCACTGGAAACCCTTGGCCACAGCGGCCGTGCTGCTGGTCGGGCTGTTCACCCTCGGCAACCTGCCCATGCGCCTGCAGGCCGACCACCTGACGGTGGTGGGCGAGCGCCAGCGCCTGCAGCTGGAAGACGGGGCGAAAGTGCTGCTCAACACCAATTCGGCGTTTGCCAGCGACCACCGTGACGGCCGCCAGGTCGCCCGCCTGCTGCAGGGCGAGGCCTATTTCCAGGTCCCCGAGGGTGCGCTGCTGCCACTGGAAGTGCAGGCCGGGCCGCTGCGCGCGCAGGTGCGCAACACCGATTTTGCCGTGCGCTACCTCGACGGCGAGGCGCAGGTGCGGGTGCAGCGCGGCGATGTCGACCTGCAGGGGGGCCGCGACCAGCGCATCCGCCTGAGTGCCGGCGACAGCATCAGCGTCGGCCCCCAGGGATTCGGCCAACGCCAGCGCCCCGACATGCACAAGGACCTGGCCTGGGTCGACGGCCGCCTGGTGTTCGAGAACTGCCCGCTGAGCCAGGTGCTGGCCGAGGTACAGCGCTACTATCCGGGTTGGATCATCAACCGCAATGCACTACTGGAAGACATGGCGGTCACTGGCAACTATCGCCTCGACCAGCCGCTGGAAACCCTGCGCGCGCTGGCCCACATCACCTCGGCACAGCTGCATGAGTACCCGGCGCTGGTCATCCTGAACTGATCCGCCAATCGATCTTCAGCAAAATCTGAAACCCGACACGGTCCCACAGAAATCGCGGTACAGATCTCCAGACCGCAATCCAACTTTTTTTACGCAGTCACGCTCCCTCGCCCGTCTCGTCATAGCCAATGCAACTGATTCTCGTTTGAAAGCGAGTACAGCCATTACCTATAACAGTCCGCGCGTCAGGGAGCGCTTCCGATGTCCACAGGTCCTACCCGCCCCTCCACCCTTCCTCGCCATAGAGGGCAACTGTCCCTCCTGAGCCTTTCCCTACTGAACCTGGCCCTGCTCGCCAGCGGCGCCTGCAGCCTGCCGGCGCTGGCCGCCGAGCCGGCCCAGGCCAGCAGCCCGCGCATGGGCGACTACCGCTTCAGCATCGGCCAACAGCCGCTGGTTTCGGCCATCAATGCTTTCAGCCAGGTCACCGGCTGGCAGGTCGGCTTCAGCGCCGAACTGGCCGACGGCGTGGCATCGCCAGGGGTGCAGGGTTCGCTACCGCCGGAAGCTGCACTCAAGCGCCTGCTGCACGGCACCGGCCTGGGCTTTCGCAAGATCAGCAATGGCAATGTGGTGCTCGAACGCCAGACCAGTGCCAATGTGATTGCCCTGCAGCAGGTGACCGTCAGCGCCACCCGCAGCGCCCAGGACGTCAGCCAGGTGCCGAGCACCGTCAGCGTGCAGACCCGCGAGCAACTGGACCGGGAGAACGTCAACAACATCCAGGACCTGGTGCGCTACGAGCCGGGTGTGTCGGTAGCCGGTACCGCCCAACGCAGCGGCCTGAACGGCTACAACATCCGTGGCATCGACGGCGAGCGCATCCTCACCCAGGTCGATGGCGTGTCGATCCCCGACAGCTTCTTCTTCGGCCCCTACGCCCAGACCCAGCGCAACTACGTGGACCCGGAGATCGTCAAGCGTGTGGAAATCCTCCGCGGCCCGGCCTCGGTGCTGTATGGCAGCAACGCCATCGGCGGGGCGGTGAGCTACTTCACCCTCGACCCGGACGACATCATCAAACCCGGCAAGGACGCAGGCGCCCGCCTGAAGACCGGCTACAGCTCGGCCGACGAAAGCTGGCTGACCTCCGCCACCGTCGCCGGCCGCCAGGGCGAGTTCGACGGCCTGTTGCACCTGAGCCAGCGCAACGGTCACGAAACCGAGACCCACGGCGGCCACAGTGGTGACGGCCTGTCCCGTACCGAAGCCAACCCGATGGACGTGCGCACCACCAACGTGCTGGCCAAGCTGGGCTGGAACTACGCCGACGACGCGCGCCTGGGCTTCACCTACGAACGCTACAAGGATGATCGCGACCAGAACATACTCAGTGCGGTGGGCGGGCCGTTCATTCCTGGCCTTGGAGCCTCGGGTTACTACAAGGCGCGTAATGGCAACGACACCATCACCCGCGAACGCTTTGGCATCACCCATGAGTTCGCCATGGATTCGCTGGTCGCCGACCATGTGAAGTGGAGCCTGAACTACCAGATCGCCAAGACCGACCAGCACACCGAGGAAGTCTACGCACCGCCTGGCCGTCAGGTGCTGCGTACCCGCGACACCACCTACAAGGACCGCCAGTGGGTATTCGACGCCCAGCTGGACAAGGCCTTCAGCCTCGGCGCCACCGACCACCTGCTGACCTACGGCACCACCCTCAAGCACGAAAAGGTCACCGGTTCGCGCAGCGGCACCGGCACCTGCCTGGCCGTTGGCTCAGGTTGTTCCGCCGCTGGCGCCGAGCGCCCGGCAGACGGCCAGGCCCTGGTCAGCGACTTCCCGGACCCGACCGTGAACACCTACAGCCTGTTCGTTCAGGATGAAATCCGCTGGAACAACTGGACCTTCATGCCTGGCGCCCGTTACGACTACACGCGCATGGAGCCCAGGTTCACCAGGGAATTCCTGCGTGGCCTGGAATCCTCCGGTACCGCACCCACCTCCCAGGACGACTCGGACAAGAAGTGGCACCGTATCTCGCCCAAGTTCGGCCTGACCTACGCCTTCAACGACAACTACACCTGGTATGGCCAGTACGCCGAAGGTTTCCGCACCCCGACCGCCAAATCCATGTACGGGAAGTTCGAGAACATCGAGCAAGGCTACCGCGTAGAAGGCAACCCGGGCCTCGAACCCGAAAAGAGCAAAAGCTATGAAACCGGCCTGCGTGGCAACTTCGACGCCGGCAACTTCGACGTGGCGTTGTTCTACAACAAGTACCGCGACTTCATCGACGAGGACGCCGTAAAAAGCGCCAACCTGGAGCAGACCTTCAAGGCCAACAACATCAAGCACGCCACCATCAAGGGTGCCGAGGTCAAGGGCCGCCTGAACCTCGACCACTTCGGTGCGCCGCAGGGCCTGTATACCCAGGGCTCGATCGCCTACACCCATGGCCGCAACGATGACACCGGCGAGCCACTGAACAGCGTCAACCCGCTCAAGGGCGTGTTCGGCCTGGGTTACGAACAACAGCACTACGGCGGCCTGCTGAGCTGGACACTGGTCAAGCGCAAGACCCGCGTCGACGACAGCACCTTCTACTCACCCGACGGCTCGAGTTCCAAGTTCCGCACCCCGGGCTACGGGGTGCTGGACCTGACCGGTTACTACAAGGTCACCGACGACGTGACCATCAACGCCGGCCTGTACAACCTCACCGACAAGCAGTACTGGCAGTGGGATTCGGTACGCAGCTACGACGGCCAGGGTGAAGCGGCTGTGACCCAGCCGGCCAACATCGACCGCCTGACCATGCCGGGGCGCAACTTCGGCATCAATGTGGTTTGGGATATCTGACCTGGATTATCGCTGACAGGTTTGTTTCGTCAGTGCCGGCCTCTTCGCGGGTAAACCCGCTCCCACAGTGACATCACAGGCCCGAGGTCTGCGCAATCCCTGTGGGAGCGGGTTCACCCGCGAAGAGGCCGTCACTACCAGCACAAATACCGGCTTTTTTTACTGTCCCGCCCCCGCTGTTTCGTCTTGTTTCCAGACGCCCCTTTTTTCAAGGACTGCCCCATGACCGACCGCCCAGCCCTGCGCTCCCAGCGCCTGAACCAGATCACCCACGCCCCGCACGCCGAACTGGATGCCCTGGTCAAAGCCCACGCGCCCTTCGACAGCCGCGAAAGCTTCGCCCGCTTCGTGGTCGCCCAGTACCTGTTCCAGGCCGAACTGCAGGCGCTGTACAACGCCCCCCAACTGATTGCCATCGTCCCCGATCTGGCCCAGCGCTGCCGCGCCGAACAGGCCCGCCAGGACCTCGCCGACCTCGACACCGAAGTGCCGCCAGCCGTGCCGGGCGCCCTGCGCAACCCGAGCCTGGGCGAGGCAATGGGCTGGATCTTCGTCTCCGAAGGCTCCAAACTGGGCGCTGCGTTTCTGATCAAGCGTGCGGTGGCCCTGGAACTGTCCGACAGCTTCGGTGCCCGCCACCTGGGCGAACCGGCCGGTGGCCGTGCCGAAGGCTGGAAGCAGTTCACCCGCATTCTGGATGGCCTGGCACTGTCGGCCGAAGAGGAAGCCGCTGCCGAACGCGGCGCAGTTGCTGCCTTCGAGCGCTTCACCGCGCTGCTCAAGTACGCCTATGCTACGGATACCGCGCTGGTTTGACACGCCGTACCCGGCCACCCTAGCCGCGGCCGAACCGTTTTATGCAGTGAGACCATGACCCTACCCGCCCGCTCGAAACTCGCCCGCCTGCTGTATGCGATCCTGGCTTACGTGAGCCTGGGCGTGGGCCTGGTCGCGATCGTCATTCCCGGCCTGCCGACCACCGAATTCATCCTGCTGGCCGCCTGGGCGGCCACCCGCAGTTCGCCACGCCTGTCTGCCTGGCTGGAGAACCATCGGCTGTTCGGGCCGATCCTGTACAACTGGCGCAATGGCAAGGTGATCCAGCGCCGGGCCAAGGTCAGCGCAACCTTCAGCATGCTGCTGTGCGCGGGCCTGATGCTGACGTTCCTGGAACACCGCTGGCCGGTGTTCCTGGCCATCACCGGCATGACCCTGGGCAACCTGTGGATCTGGTCACGCCCGGAGCACGCCGCCTGCCCTGCCCCGTCACAAGCTCAGCAGCCCTGAATACAGGGCATAGGCCGCCAGCGCAGCGCCTGCCAGCACGGCAGCGAAAATCAGCTTTTCCCAGGTGGTGAACAAGGTTTTTCCCTGCTCATGCTTGGCCCTGGCGAACAGGATCACGCCCGGCGCGTACAGCAGCGCCGACAGCAGCAGGTACTTGAGCCCGCCGGCGTACAACAGCCACACGGCATACGCCAGGGCAACCAGCGCCACCAGCAGGTCCTTGCGGCGCAGGGCCGGCTGCCCGGTGTAGGTTTCTGCACGCAACGCCAACAGCACGGCGTAGGCCGCCGACCACAGGTAGGGCACCAGGATCATCGACGAGGCCAGGTAGATCAGGCTGGTATAGGTACCGGCGGAAAACAGCGTGATCAGCAGAAAGCCCTGGATCATGCAGTTGGTCAACCACAGGGCGTTGGCTGGCACATGGTTGGCGTTTTCCTTGGCCAGGAAGCGCGGCATGGTCTTGTCCCGCGCCGTGGCGAAGAGTATCTCGGCACACAGCAGCGCCCAGGACAACAGTGCGCCGAGCAGCGAAACCGCCAGGCCAATGCTGATCAGCAAGGCGCCCCAGGGCCCGACGATATGCTCCAGCACCGAGGCCAGTGACGGGTTCTGCAGCCCGGCCAGCTCCGGCTGGGTCATCACCCCCAACGACAGCACGTTGACCAGCACCAGCAGCGCCAGCACCCCCAGGAACCCGATCACCGTGGCCTTGCCCACATCCGAGCGGCGCTGGGCGCGCCCGGAATATACGCTGGCCCCCTCGATACCGATGAACACGAACACGGTCACCAGCATCATGTTGCGCACCTGCTCCAGCACGCTGCCGAACTGCGGGTTGCTCAGGCCCCAGATGTCACGGGTGAAGATATCGGCGCGGAAGGCGAACGCCGCGATCACCACGAAAATCAGCAACGGCACCACCTTGGCCACGGTGGTCACCTGGTTGATGAACGCCGCTTCCTTGATGCCGCGCAGCACCAGGAAATGCACCGCCCACAGCAGCAGCGAGGCGCAGCCGATGGCGACTGGCGTGTTGCCTTCGCCGAACACCGGGAAGTAGAAGCCCAAGGTGCTGAACAGCAGCACGAAGTAGCCGACGTTGCCCAGCCAGGCACTGATCCAGTAGCCCCAGGCCGAGGAAAAACCCATGTACTCGCCAAAACCGGCCTTGGCGTAGGCGTACACCCCCGAGTCCAGTTCCGGCTTGCGGTTGGCCAGGGTCTGGAACACGAACGCCAGGGCCAGCATGCCGACTGCAGTGATGGCCCAGCCGATCAGCACCGCCCCCACGTCGGCTCGCGCTGCCATGTTTTGCGGCAACGAGAAGATCCCGCCACCAATCATCGAGCCGACCACCAACGCGATCAGCGCGCCCAGGCGCAGCTTCTGTCCCGGTTCGCTCATGAGCCTTCCTTTTTTTGCGCGCTGTCATGGAGTTGAAACAGCCATGCGGGCCATATAAATGCTGTTACTTATAATGATCCTGATCAAGGAAGCTATAGCACTAATAACTGCTTTGTCTATGACACCCTTCGAGTAAAAACTAGCAGCTCCTGAGCAACTAGAGAAGAATCCGATAAAACTCGAAATTCTTGTGAAAAATTTGCGAAAGCGGCAAAAGCAGCTAGCTTCAAGCATCGCAGGCTGAACAGAGCGTTTGCTCTAGAAGGACATGGAGGTGCCAGCGTGCAAGGCCTGCAGCAGAAGTTGTCGGCACTCTCCAGGAGCCTCGTGAAGGATTTTTCCTACTTCACGTCGCCATGAACTGACCCAAGTCAGCGAATGGCAGCGGCGTCGGATTTACTCTGTCGTCAACTTTCTCCTGGCAGGAGTTGTTAAATGTCTGATTCATCCGGAAAACTAAAACTCGGCGCGCTAGTTGCACTTGTCGTCGGTTCGATGATTGGTGGCGGGATCTTCTCGCTGCCGCAAAACATGGCTGCCAGCGCGGGGGTTGGCGCTGTACTGATCGGCTGGGCCATTACCGCGGTCGGCATGCTGACCCTGGCGTTCGTGTTCCAGACCCTGGCCAACCGCAAGCCTGACCTGGATGGCGGGGTGTACGCCTACGCCAAGGCCGGTTTCGGCGACTACATGGGCTTCTCTTCGGCCTGGGGCTACTGGATCAGTGCCTGGCTGGGCAACGTCGGCTACTTCGTGCTGCTGTTCAGCACCCTGGGCTACTTCTTTCCGATCTTCGGCGAAGGCAACACCCCGGCCGCCATCATTGGCGCCTCAGTGCTGCTGTGGGCCGTGCACTTCCTGGTGCTGCGCGGCATCAAGGAAGCGGCGTTCATCAACCTGGTCACCACCGTGGCCAAGGTGGTGCCACTGGTGCTGTTCGCCCTGATCTGCCTGTTCGCCTTCAAGCTCGACATCTTCACCGCTGACATCTGGGGCCTGGGAACGCCCGAACTGGGCAGCGTGATGGACCAGGTGCGCAACATGATGCTGGTCACCGTATGGGTGTTCATCGGCATCGAGGGCGCAAGCATCTTCTCGGCGCGGGCGGAAAAACGCTCCGACGTGGGCAAGGCCACGGTGATCGGCTTCGTGACTGTGCTGCTGTTCCTGGTGCTGGTCAACGTGCTGTCGCTGGGCATCATGACCCAACCGGAACTGGCCAAACTGCAGAACCCTTCAATGGCCGCCGTGCTGGAACATGTGGTCGGCCACTGGGGTGCGGTGCTGATCAGCGTCGGTCTGATCATCTCGCTGCTCGGGGCCCTGCTGTCGTGGGTGCTGCTGTGCGCCGAAATCATGTTCGCCGCGGCCAAGGACCACACCATGCCGGAGTTCCTGCGCCGCGAGAACGCCAAACAGGTACCGGCCAACGCCCTGTGGCTGACCAACGCCATGGTGCAGATTTTCCTGGTGATCACGCTGTTCTCCAACAGCACCTACCTGTCGCTGATCTACCTGGCCACTTCGATGATCCTGGTGCCCTACCTGTGGTCGGCAGCCTATGCCGTGCTGCTGGCAGTGCGCAGTGAAACCTACGAACAGGCCCTGGCCGAACGGCAGAAAGACCTGATCATCGGTGGCATCGCCCTGTTATACGCCATCTGGCTGTTGTACGCCGGCGGTGTGAAATACCTGCTGCTCTCGGCCCTGCTCTATGCACCTGGCGCGATCCTGTTCGCCAAGGCCAAGCGTGAGGTAGGCCAACCTGTCTTCACCAACGTGGAAAAACTGATCTTCGCAGCCGTGATCATCGGCGCCCTGGTGGCAGCCTTTGGCCTGTACGACGGCTTCCTGACCCTTTGACCCACGTCTTCGTTCAATTGGAGGAATGAAACCATGTCCGCTGAAAAACAGAAGTACGGTGTCCACTCCGAAGCCGGCAAACTGCGCAAAGTGATGGTTTGCTCGCCGGGCCTGGCGCACAAACGCCTGACGCCAAGCAACTGTGACGAGCTGCTGTTCGACGATGTGATCTGGGTCGACCAGGCCAAGCGTGACCATTTCGACTTTGTCACCAAGATGCGCGAGCGTGGCGTGGATGTGCTGGAGATGCACAACCTGCTGACCGACATCGTCCAGCAACCCGAGGCACTGAAGTGGATTCTTGACCGCAAGATCACGGCCGACACCGTCGGCGTCGGCCTGACCAATGAGGTGCGCAGCTGGCTCGAAAGCCTCGAGCCGCGCCACCTGGCCGAGTTCCTGATTGGTGGCGTTGCCGGGCAGGACCTGCCGCAAAGTGAAGGTGCCGAGGTGGTCAAGATGTACAACGACTACCTGGGCCACTCCAGCTTCATCCTGCCACCGCTGCCCAATACCCAGTTCACCCGCGACACTACTTGCTGGATCTATGGCGGCGTGACACTGAACCCGATGTACTGGCCGGCACGACGCCAGGAAACCCTGCTGACTACCGCCATCTACAAGTTCCACCCACAGTTCACCAACGCCGACTTCCAGATCTGGTACGGCGACCCGGACAAGGAACACGGCCAGTCTACCCTCGAAGGCGGCGATGTAATGCCCATCGGCAAAGGCATCGTGCTGATCGGCATGGGCGAGCGCACCTCGCGCCAGGCCATCGGCCAGTTGGCACAGAACCTGTTCGCCAAAGGCGCGGTGGAAAAGGTCATTGTTGCCGGCCTGCCGAAATCCCGTGCCGCCATGCACCTGGACACCGTGTTCAGCTTCTGCGACCGCGACCTGGTCACGGTCTTCCCGGAAGTCGTGAAGGAGATCGTGCCGTTCATCATTCGTCCGGACGAGAGCAAGCCTTACGGCATGGACGTGCGCCGCGAACACAAGTCGTTCATCGAGGTGGTGGGCGAGCAACTGGGGGTCAAGCTGCGCGTGGTCGAGACCGGCGGCAACAGCTTCGCCGCCGAGCGCGAACAGTGGGATGACGGCAACAACGTGGTGGCCATCGAGCCGGGCGTGGTCATTGGCTACGACCGCAACACCTACACCAATACCCTGCTGCGCAAGGCCGGGATCGAGGTCATCACCATCAGTGCCGGCGAACTGGGCCGGGGCCGGGGCGGCGGCCACTGCATGACCTGCCCGATCGTGCGCGACCCGATCGACTACTAACGACCATTGCACCCGGCCGCGCCCAAAAAGCGCCGGCCGGGCCACTACCGAATCCAAGGAGAAGCTGTCATGGCGTTCAACATTCACAACCGCAACCTGCTCAGCCTGGAACACCACACCACCCGTGAGCTGCGCTACTTGCTGGACCTGTCCCGCGACCTCAAGCGCGCCAAGTACACTGGCACCGAGCAACAGCACCTGAAAGGCAACAACATCGCGCTGATCTTCGAGAAAACCTCCACCCGTACCCGCTGCGCGTTCGAAGTGGCTGCCTATGACCAGGGCGCCAACGTCACCTACATCGACCCGACCTCCTCGCAGATCGGCCACAAGGAGAGCATGAAGGACACCGCCCGCGTGCTCGGGCGCATGTATGACGCCATCGAGTACCGCGGCTTCAAGCAGGAAATCGTCGAGGAGCTGGCCAAGTTCGCCGGCGTACCGGTGTTCAACGGCCTGACCGACGAATACCACCCGACACAGATGATCGCCGACGTGCTGACCATGCGTGAGCACAGCGACAAGCCACTGCACGACATCAGCTACGCCTACCTGGGCGATGCCCGTAACAACATGGGCAACTCGCTGCTGCTGATCGGCGCCAAGCTCGGCATGGATGTGCGCATCGCCGCGCCCAAGGCGCTGTGGCCGCATGACGACCTGGTCGAGCGTTGCCACAAGTACGCCGAGGAAAGCGGCGCGCGCATCACCCTGACCGAAGACCCGGTTGCCGCGGTCAAGGGTGTGGACTTCGTGCACACCGACGTGTGGGTATCGATGGGTGAGCCGATCGAAGCCTGGGGTGAGCGCATCAAGCTGCTCAAGCCGTATCAGGTGAATGCGCAGTTGATGAAGTCCACCGGCAACCCGCGGACCAAGTTCATGCACTGCCTGCCGGCCTTCCACAACTCCGAAACCAAGGTAGGCAAGCAGATAGCCGAACAGTACCCGGACCTGGCCAACGGTATCGAAGTGACCGACGACGTGTTCGAGTCGCCGGCCTGCATCGCCTTCGAGCAGGCGGAAAACCGCATGCACACGATCAAGGCGATCCTGGTGTCGACACTGGCTGACCTGTAAAGGCTGACTCGGCAAGCCGGGCAACCCGGATCCCTGTGGGAGCGGGTTTACCCGCGAATGCGTCAGTAGCACCAGCCGCGCTGCATGGGCTGACGCTTTCGCGGGTAAACCCGCTCCCACAAGAGGGCGGCGATACCGGTCGAGTGCAGCGCTCCCTTCTTTTCGTTAAAGGACATTCCCCATGCGTATCGTTGTTGCATTGGGCGGCAACGCCCTGTTGCGTCGCGGCGAGCCCATGACCGCTGACAACCAGCGCGCCAATATCCGCACCGCCACCGAACAGATCGCCAAGATCCACCCGGGCAACGAGCTGGTCATCGCCCACGGCAACGGCCCGCAAGTTGGCCTGCTGTCGCTGCAGGGCCTTGCCTACAAGCCCGACGAGGCCTACCCGCTGGACGTGCTAGGTGCCGAAACCGAGGGCATGATCGGCTACATGATCGAGCAGGAACTGGGCAACCTGCTGGCCTTCGAAGTGCCGTTCGCCACCCTGCTGACCCAGGTTGAAGTCGACGCCAACGACCCCGCCTTCAAGGACCCGACCAAGTTCATCGGGCCGGTCTACAGCAAGGAAGAGGCCGAGCGCCTTGCCAAGGAAAAGGGTTGGGTAGTCAAGGCCGATGGCGACAAGTACCGCCGCGTGGTGGCCAGCCCGAAACCCAAGCGCATTTTCGAGATCCGCCCGATCAAGTGGCTGCTGGAAAAGAGCAGCATCGTGATCTGCGCCGGCGGCGGCGGCATCCCCACCATGTACGATGAAAACCGCAAGCTCAAAGGCATCGAGGCGGTGATCGACAAGGACCTGTGCTCGGCCCTGCTGGCAGAGCAACTGGATGCCGACCTTCTGATAATCGCCACCGACGTCGATGCAGCCTACATTGACTGGGGCAAACCCACGCAGAAAGCCATCGCCCAGGCACACCCCGACGAACTCGAACGCCTTGGCTTCGCCGCCGGCTCCATGGGGCCGAAGGTGCAGGCGGCCTGCGACTTTGCCCGCAACACCGGCAAAGTGGCTGTCATCAGTTCGCTGGAGAACATCGAAGACATCGTCAAAGGCACCGCCGGCACACGTGTTTCCACCGCGAAGCCGGGGATCAGCTACCGTTGAATGCAATGGGCGGGCGCCAGCGCCCGCCATTTTCGACCTTCCGAAGGAGCTTGCCATGGCCCAGTACCAACCCGGTCATGTACACATTGAGCGCACCGCGCTGAACAAGAACGACCACAGCTATGACCTGAACATCGAATACGAAGCCGCGTCGGATCCCAAGGAAGGCAGAGGTATCCAGTTCAAGATGCATGGCAGCATCGAAGGCAAGCCAGTCGAAGAAAAGTTCTTCCTGGCCAAGGATCAGGTGTTGCCCAGCTTCCTCATGCTGCTGACCCGCAAGGCGCAGTCGTACCTGACGCCACCGAAGAAATTCGAGAACCTGAGTTCGCCGCACAAGCTTTATGACCATATGTTCGCGGACATTCGCGAAAAGCTGGATGTGAAGTCGGGCGACCCGATCAAGCCTGAGCATCTGGAGTAATTCAAGAACCGGGGCTGCTTTGCAGCCCATCGCGACACAAGCCCGCTCCTGCAGGGGAATGCGTACCCCTTGTAGGAGCGGCCTTGCGTCGCGAAAGGGTCGCAAAGCGGCCCCGGCGATGTTGAGGCATACTACCGCCCTCCCCGGCCACCACTTCACCGTCCCCATGCGCATCCACGTCAGCTTCATCGACCGCGTCGGCATCACCCAGGAAGTCCTCGCCCTGCTCGGTGCCCGCAACCTCAACCTGGACGCCGTGGAGATGGTCCCGCCGAACGTCTACATCGACGCCCCCACCCTCAGCCCCGCCGTGCTCGAAGAACTGCACGACGCGTTGTTCGAGGTACATGGCGTGCAATCGGTAGAGGTGGTCGACATCCTCCCTGGACAACGCCGACACCTGCAGCTCGATGCCCTGCTGGCGGCAATGAGCGACCCGGTCCTGGCCGTGGACAGTGCCGGCAAGGTGCTGCTGGCCAACCCGGCGCTAATCGAACTGTGCGGCCGCGAATCGGCCGGCCGCTCGGTAGGTGAACTGTTCGGCGACCCGGCACTGCTGCAGGCCCTGCTGGACAACAACTTCCACCTGCCCATGCGCGAGATGCAGCTGAACGGCCAGAGCCTGCTGCTGGACGCCACGCCGATCACCAATGCCGGCGGCCTGCTTACGCTGTACCCGCCCACGCGCATGGGCGAACGCCTGTCGGCCCTGCACCACGACCATGCCGAAGGCTTCGATGCCTTGCTCGGCGAGTCGCCAGCCATCCGCACCCTCAAGGCCCGCGCCTTGCGCGTGGCGGCGCTCGATGCACCACTGCTGGTGCATGGTGAAACCGGCACCGGCAAGGAGCTGGTAGCCCGCGCCTGCCACGCCATTAGCAGCCGCCACGCGGCACCGTTCCTTGCCCTTAACTGCGCCGCACTGCCCGAAAGCCTGGCCGAGAGCGAACTGTTCGGCTACGCCCCTGGCGCCTTCACCGGCGCGCAACGAGGCGGCAAGCCTGGGCTGATGGAGTTGGCCAACCAGGGCACGGTGTTCCTCGATGAAATCGGCGAGATGTCGCCCTACCTGCAAGCCAAGCTGCTGCGCTTCCTCAGTGACGGCAGCTTCCGCCGGGTAGGCGGCGACCGCGAAGTGAAGGTGGATGTACGCATCATCAGCGCCACCCACCGCGACCTGGAGCGCATGGTCGCCGAAGGCAGCTTCCGCGAAGACCTGTTCTACCGCCTGAACGTGCTCAACCTGCAGGTGCCGCCGCTGCGCGACCGTGGCCAGGATATCCTGATGCTGGCGCACTTCTTCATGCAACAGGCCTGCACGCAGATCCAGCGGCCACCCTGCCGACTGACCCCGGCCACCCATTCGGCACTGCTGGCCAACCCTTGGCCAGGCAACGTGCGCCAGTTGCAGAACGTGATATTCCGCGCCGCAGCCATCTGCGAGGGCAACCTGGTGGATATCGGTGACCTGGACATCGCCGGCACCTCGGTGGCTCGTGGCCAGGACGGCGAAGTGGCCAGCCTGGAACAAGCCGTGGGGGATTTCGAGCGCGAGCTGTTGCAACGCCTGTATGCCAGCTACCCATCGACGCGGCAACTGGCAGGGCGCTTGCAAACTTCACATACCGCCATTGCGCAGCGTCTGCGTAAATATGGAATACCGGGAAAAACCTGATGTTTGTTGAAACAACCCTATAGATCTTCAGACTTTTCCTAAGTGTTTGGCAGATACTCTCCCACGCATGCCTCGTAGAATGGTGACAGTGTGATCTTACCTGTCACCCCGCCTACCCGCCCCAGAGCGGGAAGTGGTTCGCTACTTGGATATAACGAGAGTACCTGATGTTTGAACTCGATTTTTACGGGACGCTTGTAGCCGCCTCTTTAGTACTGTTATTAGGGCGCGGCCTTGTCGCCCGTATTGGTTTCTTGCGCGCTTACAACATTCCGGAACCTGTCGCAGGCGGCCTGGTAGTGGCCTTGGCACTCTTGGCGTTGCGCAGTTTCGATGTCCACGTGCAATTCGATACCTCGCTACAAGCCCCTCTGATGCTGGCATTCTTCGCCACCATCGGTTTGAGTGCAGACTTCGCCAGCCTGAAAAAAGGTGGACGCGTGGTTACCATGTTCCTGCTGGTGGTAACCGGCTTGCTGCTGGTACAGAACGCCATGGGCGTCGGCCTGGCAACGGCACTGGGGCTCGACCCGCTGATGGGCCTGCTGGCTGGCTCTATCACCTTGTCGGGTGGCCACGGCACAGGCGCTGCGTGGGGGGCCACCTTCTCCGAGAAATTTGGCCTGGCCTCGGCCTCCGAACTGGCAATAGCATCAGCTACCTTCGGCCTGGTGCTGGGTGGCCTGATAGGTGGCCCGGTCGCCCGGTTACTGATCAAGCAGGTAAAAAAACCGGGTATCAAACAAGCAGCACCGCAACTACCCAAGGGCTTCGAACAACCGGACAAAGAGCGCCTGATTACATCGTTTTCATTTATCGAAACACTGGCGCTGATCGCTGTCAGTTTGCTCGCGGGTTCGTTACTTAATGGCTTGTTGAAAGGTACTGCATTTGAACTGCCCACGTTCGTTTGCGTACTGTTCGTCGGCGTGTTGTTGCGCAACGGCCTTTCTGCATTCGGTTTCTATCATGTATTCGAGCGGGAAGTTTCGGTACTGGGCAATGTAAGCCTGTCGTTGTTTCTGGCCATAGCCTTGATGTCGCTCAAACTATGGGACCTGGCCGCGCTGGCATTACCGTTCTTCCTGCTGCTGGCTGCACAAACATTGGTCATGGCACTGTTTGCGGTGTTCATAACCTTCAGAGTCATGGGCCGCAACTATGACGCGGCGGTACTGGCTGCCGGGCATTGCGGTTTCGGCCTGGGTGCAACGCCGACCGCGATCGCCAACATGCAAGCGGTGACCCAACGCTACGGGGCTTCGCCTACCGCCTTCCTGGTAGTGCCGATGGTGGGAGCGTTTTTCATCGATATCATCAATGTCATCGTCATCAAGCTGTACCTGGCCTTGCCGTTCTTTTGAGCCAGACGCTAAACACTCAGCCGATATGTTGCTCCGCCGGGTGCTGCCCAGGATCCGTAGACAGGGCCTGATGCAGCATTGTCTCCAGGATGGAAAAAAAACACTTTATGTGAGGCTGCTTCAATGCCTGTGGCCGGGTCACCATGTAGACGTCCATGTCTGGAAGGGGCAGGTCGACGAACAACTCGATCAAATCCTTGGCCAGGATCCGGGGAAGTACCGCCACCCCCATCCCGCGCCTCACTGACTCGAGCTGTGCGCTGAACGAGTTCACGCGGATCGGCGCACGTTCCAGCCCCCCCGCCTTTGCCGCACGTACTTGCGGCAACACGTCCAGCGGCGGAAGCAGGCCGATATTGACCGCCGTCGCAGGGGTAACCCCCGGAAAACGGTGCAGGTAACCAGCAGCGGCGAACACACCATAGCCAAGCCGGCCTATCGGCCGATAAATCAGTGAGGGCTCACCCAGGTGGGCCGTGCGCACGGCAATGTCCGCCACACCCCGGACGATCTTGTGGAAGTCGGCGGTCACGGTCAACTCCACCGAGCAACCCGGGTGTAGTCCGGTGAAGCGATTGGCCGCCTCCAGTACGCAAGTCGAGAAGCCTTCCCCTGCGCTCACCTGCACAGTGCCAGAGAGTTCGCAAGGCAGCTCGGCTGCGCCGGCAGGCGTCTGGCGCCGTAGCCCAGCTTCAGCTGCCTGGGCCACTTCGACCAGCGATTGACCGCGCGAGGTCAGCCTGCATCCCTCTACGCCCCGCTCGACGAGCGGCTCGCCCAATGCAGCCTCAAGCTGGGTCAGGCGACGCGAAACGGTCGATGGTGCAATACCCAGCAACTCGCCAGCGCGAAGAAAGCTGCCACGCCGCGATACGGCCAATAGCAGCCGAAGATCGTCCCAGTTTTCCTGCAATGCCATATGTGCTGGCCTCTCCCTGGTCTGCAAATTCGCAAAACCACTATGCAGTAGGCGCTGTTTTTCGACAGCAAGCGCGGGAGTATACCTTGGGCCCCTCTGAACAAATGGAATGGATTGCATGATGACTAGCCCCAAGGACTATGCCCAACGCGCCGCCAATGCCTTTAACCAGCGTGATGTGCAAGGGCTGCTGGCACTGGTCGACGAAGACTTCGTGTACCTGGACGGCATGACGACCCAAACCGGGCGCGAAGCCATGCGCGCGCGGGAGATGGCGCTGTTCAGCGCACTCCCTGATGCCCAGGTGGCCCTGACCCCATTCATGGTCTCGGACGATCGGCTGGCAATGACCGCCGTCCTGACCGGCACCTTCACTGCCCCGCTGCTGCTGCCTGCAGGAGTGATCGTTCCGGCCCATGGGCGTCGGATTTGCGTGCACTATGCGGCGCACTTCACCTTCAGAAACGGCCTGGCCATCCGTGAAGCGGTGTTTTTCGACAGTGCCATGTTGAAGCCATCTGCCGAACAGAGCGAGGGTTGAGCCATGCGCAATGTGTTCGTTACCGGAGCAACCGGCTTGCTGGGCAACAACCTGGTCCGTGAACTGGTCGCTCGTGGCTACACGGTCAAAGGGCTGGTGCGGTCAAGAGCAAAGGGGGAAAAACAGTTCGCTGATCTGCCCGAAGTAGAGCTGGTCGAAGGCGATATGGCCGATGTCGACGCTTTCGCGGCGTCGCTGCGCGGCTGCGATACGGTGTTCCATACTGCAGCGTTCTTTCGTGACAACTACAAAGGCGGCAGCCACTGGCAAGCACTTGAGCAGATCAACGTGACCGGTACCCGCCACCTGTTGGAGCAAGCCTACCTGGCCGGCATCCGGCGGTTTATCCATACCTCGTCCATTGCAGTGCTCGACGGGGCACCAGGCACGTCGATCGATGAGACATGCCTGCGGGCCGAAGCAGATGCAGATGACTACTACCGCAGCAAGATCCTCGCCGACCGCGTCGTGACTGAGTTTCTCGATGCCTGCCCCGACATGCACGCCTGCATGGTGCTCCCAGGCTGGATGTGGGGCCCTGGCGACATCGGCCCTACGTCGTCCGGGCAACTGGTCAACGATGTCGTGCGCGGCAAACTGCCTGGCTTGATCCCGGGTAGTTTCTCGGTGGTCGACGCCCGCGATGTAGCTTTGGCGCAGATTGCCGCAGCCACACAAGGACGAAGCGGCGAACACTACCTGGCGGCCGGGCGGCATATGACCATGGCTGAACTGGTACCAATAGTAGGCCGTCTGGCGGGCGTACGAACGCCCGCGCGGCATTTACCGTTGCCGTTGTTATTCTGCCTGGCCGCAATACAGGAAATGTATGCACGGCTCACCGGCAAGCCCATCCTGCTAAGCTTGGCCACGCTGCGCCTGCTGGTACGGGAAAAGGATCGTACGCGTTTCAACCACAGCAAAAGCGAACACGCGCTCGGCCTGAGTTTCAGGGCGCTGGAACTGACTATCGCCGATACCGTCGCGTGGTATCGAGACCACGGCTGGTTTGCAGAACACGGCTCGCTCACGGAGCAGGAAAGTAAATAGCCCATGGACAGGAAAATCATTCTGATGCGCCACGGCCAGCCGGCGCTGGCCGTCAGCAAAAAAGTGTCAGCACTGGACATGGAGGGCTGGATAAAAGGCTACAACCGCGCCGGAATCACCGACCAGCCCGCCCCGACCGCCAGCCTGCAGCTTGCCACAACGGCGAGGGTGATTGTGTCGAGCACAGCGCCACGGGCATTGAGCTCGCTGCAGGCGCTCGGTCTTGAGCCCAGCCACGTCGATGCGCTTTTTGGTGAAGCGCAGCTGCCGTATGGCCAATGGAAGTTGCCCCGGCTTTCACCGTTTACCTGGGCATTCATCCTTCGCGTTCTATGGTTGTGCGGTTACTCGCGCAATGTCGAAACCGTCAGCGCTGCCAGGCTTCGCGCCAGCATGGCAGCACAACGGCTGTTATCACTTGCCAGCGAGGGGCCGGTACTGCTGCTAGGTCACGGGTTCATGAACCGGATGATTGCCAAGGAACTGATGGCAAAGGGCTGGACTCGCCAACACCAAAACGGCAGCCGCTATTGGAGCGCGGCTGTTTTTGCCAAGAGTAATGAGGGCCAGGACTAAGCGGCCGTTATAGCTACAAGTTCCAGGTACGATCCATGACCGGCGACTCTAGCATTCCCCCGGGTTGACGCACTGCGAGCGGCCAGCAAGCTGAACTGCCCGGCCCCGTCTGCGACAAAATGGCGCTGCCTGGAACTTTTACAGAGCGCCACCGATGCGGCTTAATGCGCAACTTACTCCATGGGGCGGTCCATGCTGCCAGTCATTCGCACTCACCTCTGGCTGCTCGCCTGTTTCGCAGTGGTGTTCAACCTGCTGGCGATGCCGCTCGACCGTTCCCTGCGCGCCCCGGCTGTAGACCAGTCGCTGATTCTCGGCAGCTTCTGTAGCCTGCATGGCACGCAGAGCCTGCCAAAATCACTACTGGCTCAACTCAAACTCAATCAGCCCGAACTGGCCGAGCATGCCGATAGCAAGCTGCAAGCCGGTGATTGCTGCTGCGGTCACGCCGGTCAGGCACTGCTAGCCGGTGACTATTTCAAGCATCTGTTCCCGCGTTTCTGGCCCGCTGAGCTGCTGCTCGGCCATGCCCCTACCTTGCGGCTACCTCGTGAGCAGTGGCCCAACCTGAGTCCACGCGCCTCTCCCTTGGCCTGATCTGTCGACTACTTCCAGGTCCCGCGCACGATGCGCGTGATGACCGTGCCCGACTTTTTCTTGCCAGGAAGCTCTCTCCATGCCTGCGTTCCGTAGCACCGCACGCACTGTATTGCCCGTTTTTGCCATCACCTGCGTTTCCACCCTGAACCCTCTGTCCCAGGCGGTGGTGGCCGAAACGCTGCCCAGCGAAAACTCCACCTTGACCCTCGGCGCCGTTACTGTCAGCGGTACCAGTACCGGTCCGCTGCCCACCAGTACCGTCCTCAGCTCGGTGGACATTCTCGGTGGCGATATCCTTGAGAAAATGCCGGTCACCTACAGCTGGGAACTGTTCAACCGCGCGCCCGGTGTAATGCTCACAGAGTTCAACCAGGGCACCACCTCTGGCAAGTTGTCGTTCCGCGGCTTCAACGGCGAAGGTGAAGTCAATGCAGTGAAGCTGTTGATCGACGGCATTCCCAGCAACACCAACGACGGCAACATGCCCTTCATCGACTCGGTGTTCCCGATGGACATCGACACCATCGAGGTGGCGCGCGGCACCAGCGACCCGCGCTACGGCCTGAACAACATCGCCGGTAACGTCAATATCAACACCCGCATTGGTGGTAACTACAACAAGGCCCGTCTGCGCTACGGCAGCTTCAATACTCGCGAGGTACAGCTGGCAAAAGGCATCGAAACCAGCAACTGGACGCAGAACTACTTCTTCGCCCGACAACAGGTCGATGGCTATCGCGAACATGCCGATACCGAACGCTACAACTTCGGTGGCAAGTGGTTCTACACCCCCGACAATGGCAGCTACCGCCTCGGCCTGATTGCCCGCCACTACGAGTCGGAAGCTCAGGAGGCCGGGTACCTGACCGAGAATGACGCCCACCATCACCCTCACATGAGCAATGACTACAACGCTACAGACAAGGGCACACGGCGGATGAACCAGGTCAGCGTGCATTTGGACACCGATCTGACCGACACCTTGTCGTGGTTGGCCAAGACCTACGTCAATACGTTCGACGATCGCCGCTGGACGCAATACTGGCGTACCAGTTCACAGCAGGAGCGCGATACCTACGAGGACCAGTACGGCGCCATCACCTCCCTGACCTGGCGGCCTCAGATCGACTGGCTGCGCACTTTCGCCCTGGAAGGCGGCAGCGACGTGCAGAAGCAGCAGAACCGTAGCGAGCGCTACCGCACGGTGGAACGTGTGCGCCAGGCGCAGACCCGCGATCAGGACTTCGACTTCAACACCGTCGGTGCCTATGTCCTGGCTGAAATCGAGCCGGTCGAATCGCTGAAGATTGTCCCTGCGTATCGCGTCGACAAGATCAGTGGTGATTTCACCAACAAGATGACCGGGCAGGACTACGACATAAACGACTATGGGTTGATCAAGCAGCCCAAACTCAGCATCGTCTACTCACCGTGGCAGTTCGCCAGTGTCTATGCGAACTGGGGCCGCACCTTCCAGGTCGGTACCGGCGCTGCAGCCTACAAGGTGCCGCCGCGCAACGAAGACCTCGACCCTTCGATCAACGAAGGCTGGGAAACCGGTGTGAAATTTACCCCTGCCAGTTGGATCGATGGCCGCGTGGCCTACTGGCGCCAGGACGCCACCGGCGAGGTCAGCCGTCGCCTGAACGACCCGAGCGGCGAATCCGACAACGTCGGCGAGACACGCCGCTGGGGCTACGACCTGCAGGTCAACCTGCACCCTGACGAGCGCACCGAGGTATGGATGTCCTACTCCTGGCAGTACTCGAAAATTCTTGAACCCAGCAGCGCGCTCCCGGACAGCAAGGGCAAGGAAATCGACCACGTGCCGCACCACCTGTGGAACACCGGTATCAGCTACCAGGCCGCCCCGGCACTGCAACTTACAGCCTGGGCTAACGGGCAGACCAACTACTACCTTGAGCGGGAGAACACGCAGGGAACTTACGGCGGTTACGTACTGATGAACCTCGGCGCGACCTACAAGCTCAGCGACTTGATGAGCGTGGACCTGCAACTGAAGAACCTCACCAATCGCTACTATGAATATGTCTGGTACGACCCGGATGGAGCGGACGCGTCCCTGCATTCGCCTGGTGATGGTCGCGCAATTTATGCCGGCATGACGTTCGATTTTTAAAGGGTGCCAGCTCTATTCCGGATGCACAGCGGAACAAGCTGATTGATTGTGCTGCCGGCAAGATTTTCAGCGCACGATATGAAGCGCTGGATCGAGCAATCCAACCTTTCCGAAATCAAAAACCTGCCCGCACCGAAGGATAGCGTCGAGCTGGCTGCTACCGCCAAAGCGGTTGTGTCCAGCAGCGCGCCTCGGACACTGACTTCCATTCAAGCGCTAGGCTTGCTGCCCGTTTTGGTGGGAGTGGCGTCACGACGTGCTTGATGGTAAGGTTCGCCCCATGACACTGTAATTTTGTACAGTGTACATTTATCCAGAGGAAGGAAGATATGCTTAAAGGTAGTTGCTGCTGTGGAGCGGTAAAGTTTCTGGTATCCAGCCCGCCGACAATGATGGGTACATGTCACTGCTCCCGCTGCAGAAAGGCAGGGGCCAGTACATTTGTTTTTGTACCACGCTCGTCGTTCGAAATGCTGTCCGGCCTGGATTCGATAACGACTTATAAGCCCGAAGCACCTTACAAGTACAACCGATGCTTTTGCTCGATATGCGGAACTGCGTTGGGTGAGGTGACATCAACCGCCGATTCCTTTCCAGTGGCTGCTAACTGTTTCGACGACGCATTGAACCTTTCAAACCTGTTCCACGAGTTTGTCAAGGAAAAACCGAGCTGGTACGAAATTTGCGATAACGCTAAACAATTCCCTGCACACCCATACAATTAAATTGACAACGTCGAACTACAACTCTGACAGATCACAAGACGAAGCCGGGCGCGATAAAGAAGGGCCCCTTTGTGATCTGACGCGCAGGCAGACACAACTGCCCAAGCCAGTCCTTGCCAGCCAACCGATGCGCGACAGATTTTATTGCTGACCCACCTTTACATCTGTCATGCCTCGCCACCTGTACTTATTTCAGTACACCGTATCGAATTCGCTACAACCTCGCCTGGATACGGCTCGCCAAGGGTTTGAACCCCAAACCCTTTTCCTCCGCCCACTGTGTGTAGCGTTTTCATTCCAAAGAAAATAGGAAAGCGCCAGGAAAGCTTTGTAAGTCATTGATTTAAATGACTTTTTAAATATTGGCCGCATTTTTGCTAAGGGAATCACAACCCCAAGAGCGCGGAGCCACCGCGCCTAACGCCCTGCTTCCCGAGGATTCCCCATGAGCGAGTTGCGTTTCACTGAAGATCACGAATGGCTGCGCGTCGAAGCCGATGGCAGCGTCACCGTAGGCATCACCGCCTACGCCCAGAACGCCCTTGGCGATGTGGTTTTCGTGCAACTGCCAGAGTTGCAGCAGTATGAGAAAGGCAGCGAAGCGTCCACCGTCGAGTCGGTCAAGGCCGCCAGCGGTGTGTACATGCCCTTGACCGGCGAAGTGGTGCAGATCAATGACCAGCTCGAAGACAGCCCGGAACTGGTCAACGAAGACCCGATGGGCGAAGGCTGGTTCTTCCGCTTCATTCCCGCCGATGCCGGCGCCGTGGCCACCCTGCTCGACCAGGACGCCTACGACCGCCTGATCAAAGCCAACGACGACGCCTGAGGGACCCTGCCATGACCATCAACCTCGGCACCGCCAACGAATTCATCGCCCGCCACATCGGCCCGCGCGCCGCCGACGAGCAGGCCATGCTGGCCGCCCTCGGCTTCGACTCGCTGGAAGCCATGACCGCTGCGGTCATCCCCGACAGCATCAAAGGCACCAGCGTGCTCGGCTCGCACGACGGCCAGAGCGAAGCCGACGCGCTCGCCGCGCTCAAGGCCATCGCCGGCAAGAACCAACTGTTCAAGAGCTACATCGGCCAGGGCTACTACAACACCCACACCCCGGCGCCGATCCTGCGCAACCTGCTGGAAAACCCGGCCTGGTACACCGCCTATACCCCTTACCAGCCAGAAATTTCCCAGGGCCGCCTGGAAGCGCTGCTGAACTTCCAGACCCTGATCAGCGACCTGACCGGCCTGCCGATCGCCAACGCCTCCCTGCTCGACGAAGCCACCGCTGCGGCCGAGGCCATGACCTTCTGCAAGCGCCTGTCGAAGAACAAGGCCAGCCACACCTTCTTCGCCTCCGTGCACTGCCACCCGCAAACCCTTGACGTGCTGCGCACCCGTGCCGAGCCTCTGGGCATCGAGATCGTGATCGGCGACGAGCGCGAGCTGGGCGATGTCAGTGCCTTCTTCGGCGCCCTGCTGCAATACCCGGCCAGCAACGGTGAAGTGTTCGACTACCGGGAAGTGGTCGAGCGCTTCCACGCCGCCAACGCCCTGGTCGCCGTTGCCGCCGACCTGCTGGCCCTGACCCTGCTGACCCCGCCGGGCGAGTTTGGCGCCGACGTGGCCATCGGCAGCGCCCAGCGCTTCGGCGTGCCACTGGGCTTCGGTGGCCCGCACGCCGCCTACTTCGCCACCCGTGACGCGTTCAAGCGCGACATGCCGGGCCGCCTGGTCGGCGTGTCGATCGACCGCTTCGGCAAGACCGCCCTGCGCCTGGCCATGCAGACCCGCGAACAGCACATCCGCCGCGAAAAGGCCACCAGCAACATCTGCACCGCCCAGGTGCTGCTGGCCAACATCGCCAGCATGTTCGCCGTGTACCACGGCCCGGCCGGCCTCAAGCGCATCGCCGAACGTACCCATGCCCTGACCGCGATCCTGGCGGCTGGCCTGAAGACGTTGGGCGTACAGGTAGTGGGCGCCAGCGCCTTCGACACCCTGACCCTGGCCACCGGCATTGCCACTGCCAGCCTGCACGAAAAGGCGCGCGCCCAGGGCATCAACCTGCGCCAGATCGACGCTGACCACGTAGGGCTGTCGCTGGACGAAACCAGTACCCAGGCCGATGTCGAAACCCTGTGGCAACTGATCGGTGGCGACCAGGCCCAACCAGACTTCAACGCCTTGGCCGCCAGCACCGGCTCGCTGCTACCTGCTGCCCTGCTGCGCCAGTCGGCCATCCTCGCGCACCCGGTATTCAACCGTTACCACAGCGAAACCGAGCTGATGCGCTACCTGCGCCGCCTGGCCGACAAGGACCTGGCGCTGGACCGCAGCATGATCCCGCTGGGCTCGTGCACAATGAAGCTGAACGCCGCCAGCGAAATGATCCCGGTCACCTGGGCCGAGTTCGGCAACCTGCACCCGTTCGCCCCGGCCGAGCAGAGCCAGGGCTACCTGCAGATGACCACCGAGCTGGAAGCCATGCTCTGCGCCGCCACCGGCTACGACGCCGTATCGCTGCAGCCCAACGCCGGCTCCCAGGGCGAGTACGCAGGCCTCTTGGCCATCCGCGCCTACCACCGCAGCCGCGGCGAAGGCCACCGCGACATCTGCCTGATCCCGTCGTCGGCCCACGGCACCAACCCGGCCACCGCGCACATGGCCGGCATGCGCGTGGTAGTCACCGCCTGTGATGCCCGCGGCAACGTCGATGTCGAGGACCTGCGCGCCAAGGCCATCGAGCACCGCGAGCGCCTGGCTGCGATCATGATTACCTACCCGTCGACCCACGGTGTGTTCGAGGAAGCGATCGGTGAAATCTGCGCGATCATCCACGACAACGGTGGCCAGGTGTACATCGACGGCGCCAACATGAACGCCATGGTCGGCCTGTGCGCACCGGGCAAGTTCGGTGGCGACGTTTCCCACCTGAACCTGCACAAGACCTTCTGCATTCCGCATGGCGGTGGCGGCCCGGGCGTCGGCCCGATCGGCGTCAAGTCGCACCTGGCACCGTTCCTGCCCGGCCACGCACAGCTGGAAAACACCGAGGGCGCGGTATGCGCCGCACCGTTCGGCAGCGCCAGCATCCTGCCTATCACCTGGATGTACATCCGCATGATGGGCGGTGCCGGCCTCAAGCGTGCTTCACAAATGGCGATCCTCAACGCCAACTACATCGCCCGTCGCCTGGAAGAGCACTATCCTGTTCTGTATACCGGCGGCAATGGCCTGGTGGCCCACGAGTGCATCCTCGACCTGCGCCCGCTGAAGGACACCAGCGGCATCAGCGTCGACGACGTGGCCAAGCGCCTGATCGACTTCGGCTTCCACGCCCCGACCATGTCCTTCCCGGTGGCAGGCACGCTGATGATCGAACCGACCGAAAGCGAGTCCAAGGAAGAACTGGACCGCTTCTGCGACGCGATGATCCAGATCCGCGAAGAAATCCGCGCGGTCGAGAACGGTAGCCTGGACAAGGACGACAACCCGCTGAAGAACGCCCCGCACACGGCGGCCGAGCTGGTTGGTGAATGGGCCCATGGCTATAGCCGCGAGCAGGCGGTGTACCCGCTGCCGAGCCTGGTTGAAGGCAAGTACTGGCCGCCGGTCGGTCGGGTCGACAACGTGTTCGGCGACCGCAACCTGGTGTGCGCCTGCCCGTCGATCGAGAGCTATCAGGACGCCTGATAGCCCCTGCCCCGCCACCTACCCTTGGATGGCGGTCCCTGTGGGAGCGGGTTTACCCGCGAATGCGATTGTGGCTTTACCGCCGCATTCGCGGGTAAACCCGCTCCCACAGGGTTCAATGTCCACTCAGCATCTCTGGCAGGAGGTCCCATGTCACTGAGCGTCTTCGACCTGTTCAAGATCGGCATCGGCCCCTCCAGCTCGCACACGGTCGGCCCGATGCGCGCCGCCGCGCGTTTCGCCGAAGGGCTGCGCCGTGATGACCTGCTTGCCCGCACCGCCAGCGTCAAGGCCGAGCTGTATGGCTCGCTCGGCGCCACCGGCAAGGGCCACGGTAGCGACAAGGCCGTGCTGCTGGGCCTTGAAGGCGAGCACCCTGATGTCATCGACACCGACACTATCCCTGCCCGGCTGCAGGCCATCCGCGACAGCGGTCGCCTGAACCTGCTCGGCGAGCACAGCATCGCGTTCATCGAAAAGCAGCACCTGGCGATGATCCGCAAGCCGCTGGATTACCACCCCAACGGCATGATCTTCCGCGCCTTCGACGAGGCCGGCCTGCAAATTCGCAGCCGCGAGTACTACTCGGTGGGCGGCGGTTTCGTGGTCGACCAGGACGCCGCCGGCCACGACCGCATCGTCGAGGACAGCACACCGCTGACCTACCCGTTCAAGACCGCCAAGGAGCTGCTCGGTCATTGCACCGGGCAAAACCTGTCGGTCAGCCAGGTAATGTTGGCCAACGAGGCAGCCTGGCGCCCCGAGGCGGAAACCCGTGCCGGGCTGCTGCGCATCTGGCAGGTGATGCAGGATTGCGTCGAAGCCGGCTGCCAGCATGAAGGCATCCTGCCGGGCGGGCTCAAGGTCAAGCGCCGGGCGCCGGCGTTGTACCGTCAGTTGAGCCGTCACCCGGAGGCCAGCTTGCGTGATGCCCTGTCGGTGCTCGACTGGGTCAACCTCTACGCCCTGGCGGTGAACGAGGAAAACGCCAACGGCGGGCGTGTAGTCACCGCGCCAACCAACGGCGCGGCGGGCATCGTCCCGGCAGTGCTGCACTACTACATGCGCTTCGTACCGGGAGCCAGCGAGGACGGGGTGGTGCGGTTTCTGCTCACCGCCGCGGCCATCGGCATCCTGTACAAGGAAAACGCCTCCATCTCCGGCGCCGAAGTGGGCTGCCAGGGCGAGGTCGGCGTGGCCTGCTCGATGGCAGCCGGGGCGTTGTGCGAAGTGATGGGCGGCAGCGTACAACAGGTGGAAAACGCTGCCGAAATCGGCATGGAACACAACCTGGGCCTGACCTGCGACCCGATAGGCGGGCTGGTCCAGGTGCCTTGCATCGAGCGCAACGCCATGGGCTCGGTGAAGGCGATCAACGCGGTGCGCATGGCCTTGCGCGGCGACGGGCAGCACTACGTGTCGCTAGACAAGGTCATCCGCACCATGCGCCAGACCGGCGCCGACATGAAAAGCAAATACAAAGAGACCGCCCGTGGCGGCCTGGCCGTCAACATCATCGAATGTTGACCCACAACAACAGCAAGGAGTCACCGATGTCCGAAACACTGCTCAAGACCCCACTGCACGCCCTGCACCTGGAACTGGGTGCGCGCATGGTGCCGTTCGCCGGCTATGACATGCCGGTGCAGTACCCGTTGGGCGTGCTCAAGGAACACCTGCATACCCGCGAGCAGGCCGGCCTGTTCGATGTCTCGCACATGGGCCAGATCACCCTGCGCGGTAGCGATGCCGCCAAGGCCCTGGAAAGCCTGGTGCCGGTGGATATCATCGACCTGCCGGTGGGCATGCAGCGCTATGCCATGTTCACCAACGAGCAGGGCGGCATCCTTGATGACCTGATGGTTGCCAACCTGGGCGACGACACGCTGTTCCTGGTGGTCAACGCCGCCTGCAAGGACCAGGACCTGGCCCACCTGCAAGCGCACATCGGCAACCGTTGCGAGGTGCAGCCGCTGTTCGAGCAACGCGCCCTGCTGGCCCTGCAAGGCCCGGCGGCGGTCAAGGTGCTGGAGCGTCTGGCCCCGGAAGTGGCCGGCATGACCTTCATGCAGTTCCGCCCGGTGAAACTGCTGGGTGAAGACTGCTTCGTCAGCCGCTCGGGCTATACCGGCGAAGACGGCTATGAAATTTCGGTACCGGTACATGCCGCCGAAGCCCTGGCCCGCCGCCTGCTGGCCGAGCCCGAAGTACAGCCGATCGGCCTGGGTGCGCGCGACTCGCTGCGCCTGGAAGCCGGCCTGTGCCTGTATGGCCACGACATGAACACCGAGACCACGCCGGTGGAAGCCAGCCTGCTGTGGGCCATTTCCAAGGTTCGCCGTGCCGATGGCACGCGTGCCGCCGGCTTCCCGGGTGCAGAGGCCATCTACGCCCAACAGCGCGATGGCGTGGCGCGCAAACGTGTGGGCCTGTTGCCACAGGAACGTACGCCAGTACGTGAAGGCGCAGATATTGTCGATGCAAACGATAAACCTGTAGGCAAAGTGTGCAGTGGCGGCTTTGGCCCGACACTCGGCGCACCTGTAGCAATGGGTTATATCGATAGTGAACATGCCGCACTCGACACCTCACTGTTTGCCGTGGTGCGTGGCAAGAAGGTTGCCCTGAAAGTCAGCAAAATGCCTTTCGTGGCACAACGTTACTACCGGGGCTGAAGCTGCTTTGTGAAGGTTGCGGGCAGGCTCGACATATTCGTTTTCGAACCTGTCCAATAACTTTTGAACACAGCGCCAGGCCAGGCGCCATGCCGTTTCCGACAAATTGGTCGGTTATCGGCAAACGGCCGATTTTCCATACGACCAAGGGCTTGTTTTTCGCTCGGGAGTTGGCGTAGAGTCACTGCACTGTGTTTGCATGGGTCGCAACAGTTCGTGACCTGGGCCAGTAGCCGCAATCTGCTACAACCCGTTTGACGTCTCTTACTTTCCTGCAACCCAGCCCAGTAATCTTTTGCTTCCTATTTATTGCAAAAGAAACTGTCATCAAAATTCAAGCTTCATAGGAAATAAGACAATGGCTGAGCGTCAGAACGGTACCGTCAAGTGGTTCAATGACGAAAAAGGTTACGGCTTCATCACCCCAGAAAGCGGTCCGGATCTGTTCGTGCACTTCCGCGCTATCGAAGGTAACGGCTTCAAGAGCCTGAAAGAAGGCCAGAAGGTCACCTTCGAAGCAGTCCAGGGCCAGAAAGGCATGCAGGCTGACAAAGTTCAGGTCGCCGGCTAAGCCGAACCCGACTTCGAGAAAAGCCCCTGCCAAGTGCAGGGGCTTTTTTTTGCCCGTAGAATAGCGGCTTCGTCTTCTGGAGCCGTTTTGCATGTCCAAGCCTCTGCTCACACCCCAGGGTGATTTTCCGCCGGTCGGCCTGGGCCGGCGCCTGGCGGCGATGTTCTACGACTTCCTGCTGTGCACGGCGCTGCTGATCGTGACCGCCGGCGCCTACAAGATGATCCAGATGGCGATCATCGGTGAAGCCCGCATGCGTGAGCTGACCGAGGCTGGCGCACTGGACGGCGACCCGCTGCTGTCCACCGTGTTGCTGTTCGTCCTGTTCGGTTTCTTTGCCAAGTTCTGGACCCATGGCGGGCAGACCCTGGGCATGCAGGTGTGGGGCGTGCGGGTGCAGAACGCCGATGGCACGGCCATCAGCCTGTGGCAGGCGCTGCTGCGCTTCGTGGTGTCGATTGCCTCGTGGCTGTGCCTGGGGCTGGGTTTTTTCTGGGTGTTGATCGACAAGCGCAAGCGGGGCTGGCATGACATCTATTCGGAAAGCCAGCTGGTGCGGGTGCCTAAGCAGAAGAGATAAGTACAAGCTTCAGGGCAACCAATGTACCTGTAGGAGCAGCCTTGTGCTGCGAAGAGGCCATCACTGGCAACGAGAGTGTTTTGCCAGACCGGCCCTTTCGCAGCACAAGGCTGCTCCTACAGGTTCGCCGCAAGCCTACAGCTATTGGTCAAGCAGCAAAAAGCCGACCCTGAGGTCGGCTTTTTTGTACAGCTCAGGCCATCAACCTGCCCGGCGCAACAACCACACACCGGCCAGCGCACAGATGCCTGCCGGGATCACCACCGCCAGCAGCGGCGGGAAGCCGAACACCTGGCTCGAAGGCCCCAGCAGGTCCTGGGCGATGCGGAACACGAAGCCCACCAGCACACCGGTGAACACGCGCTGGCCAAGGGTCACCGAACGCAGCGGGCCAAAGATGAAGGAAATCGCCATCAGCACCAGCGCCGCAGTCACCATCGGCTGCAACACCTTGGTCCAGAACGCCAGCCAGTAACGGGCATTGTTCAGGCCCTGGTCGGACAGGTAGTGGATGTAGTCCCACAGCCCGGTGATGGACAGCGACTCCGGCGCCAGGATCACGGTATTGAGCAGTTGCGGCGTGAGCGAAACGTCCCAGCGCTCCTGCGGTGTGTTCACCACTTCTGTGCGGTCGCCACGGAAGAAGGTGGTGCGCACGTCGCTGAGCATCCAGTGGTCTTCCTGGTACTGTGCACGGCGGGCGAAGCTCGAGGTGATGATCTTGCGCTCGCTGTCGAAGCGGTAGCGGGTCACACCCAGCAGCAGGCCGTTGGGCTGCACGGCGTTGATGTGCACGAACTCCTCGCCCTGGCGGTGCCACATGCCGCGCTTGGAGCTTTGCGCATCACCACCACCCTGGGCCAGGGAACGGTCGGCCTGGGCCTTGTTCTCGGTCACCGGTGCCACGTACTCGCCGATCAGCAGGCCGACCAGCATCAGCACCAGCATCGGCTTCATCACCGCCCAGACGATACGGCCGACGGAAACCCCGGCAGCGCGCATGATGGTCAGTTCGCTGCTGCTGGCCAGGCTGCCCAGGCCGATCAGGCAGCCGATCAAGGCGGCCATCGGCAGCATTTCGTACAAGCGCCGTGGTGCGGTCAGCAGGACGAAGTTACCCGCCTCCATCACCGTATAGGTGTCGCTCAGGTCGCTCATCTCGTCGATGAAGGCAAACAGCGAGGCCAGGCCGAGGATAATCCCGAGCACGGCGAGGATGGCCAACAGCACGCTCTGGCCGATGTAGCGGTCGAGCTTACCCATGGGCCACCTCCGCACGACGGGCGGCGCGCTTGAGGCGCAGCGGCTCCCAGTACATCAGGCCCAGGCCGATCAGCAGGAACAGGCCGTGGACCCACCACATGCCCAGGGCGATCGGCAGTTTGCCCTTCTCGAGGGCGCCGCGTACGGAAATCAGCATTGTCAGGTAGGCCATGTACAGAAGAATTGCCGGCAGCAGCTTGAGGAAGCGGCCCTGGCGCGGGTTGACCCGGGACAGCGGCACAGCCAGCAGGGTGACGACGAACACCAGGATCGGCAGCGACAGCCGCCATTGCAGCTCGGCACGCTCACGCAGGCCCTTCTTGCCGATCAGCTCGGAGGTGGGGATGGCTTCGCGCTCGGTCACTTCCTCGCTGACTTCCGGCTTGGGCAGCAGCACGCCGTAGGTGTCGTACTTGATGGCGCGGTAGTCGGCCTGGCCCGGGTTGCCATCGTATCGGTAGCCGTTTTCCAGCACCAGGTAGCGGTTGCCGTCGGCCTGGATTTCCTGGTGGCCTTTCTCAGCGACCAGCACAGACGGGGCGCGGTCCTTGGTCTTGTCCTGGTTGAAGCGTTTCTCGGAGATGAACACGCCGGCCAGGTTGATGCGATCGTCCGATAGCTCTTCGGTGTAAGTCACCCGCGAGCCGTCGCGCAGGGTCTGGAAGCGGCCCGGCACCAGGGTGTCGAACTCGGTCAAGGCATCCTGCTGGCTGATGATCTGCTGCACCTGGGCCACGCCCAGCGGCGCCAGGCTCAGGCTCAGCCAGGCCACCAGCAGGGCGACCAGGGCGGCCGGTGCCATGGTCAGGCCCAGCAGGCGCTGCTGGCTCATGCCAGTGGCCGACAGCACGGTCATCTCGCTTTCCAGGTACAGGCGCCCGTACGCCAGGAGAATGCCGAGGAACAGCCCCAAAGGCAGGATCAGTTGCAGGAAGCCCGGCAGGCGGAAGCCCATGATCAGGAACAGCACGCTCGGGTCGAGCACGCCCTGGGCAGCCTGCGCCAGGTACTTGATAAAGCGCCCACTCATGATGATCACCAGCAGCACGGCGCTGACGGCGCTCAAGGTCACCAGGACCTCGCGGGACAGATAACGAAAGACGATCAAACCAGACACTCCTGGGTTGTCAGGGCGGACTGCCAATCAATGGCGTCAGACAATGACTTAGTACAGCCAAGACCAATGCCGGTTCGCCAAAGGCGAACCTCCATGTAAAGTGCGCGCATTATCCTGTGATTGGCCGCCCCTGTCACTTCGCCGCGCATGAACGCGCATAACGGGGTTGTCAGCACACTTGCCGCAGGCTCAAACTGGCAGCTTTTCCGCTGGTACGCGACGACGCGGCCAGGCCCGTCCAGAGCGCTGGGATACACAGCGCCGACTGTATCGATCATTCGGGGATCCTGACATGGAACTGGTTGTAAAAAGCGTAGCTGCTGCATCCGTAAAAACCGCCACCCTGGTCCTCCCGGTAGGTGAAAACCGCAAGCTCGGCGCCGTGGCCAAGGCCGTCGACCAGGCCAGCGAAGGCGCCATCAGTGCCGTGCTCAAGCGTGGCGACCTGGCGGGCAAGCCGGGCCAGACCCTGCTGCTGCATAACCTCCCGGGCCTGAAGGCCGAGCGCGTGCTGCTGGTGGGCAGTGGCAAGGACGAAGCCCTGGGCGACCGTGCCTGGCGCAAGCTGGTCAGCAGCGTCGCCGGCGTGCTCAAGGGCCTGAACGGTGCTGACGCAGTGCTGGCCCTGGACGACATCGCGGTCAGCAACCGCGATGCCCACTACGGCAAGTACCGCCTGCTGGCCGAAACCCTGCTCGACGGCGAGTACGTGTTCGACCGTTTCAAGAGTCAGAAGGCCGAGCCTCGTGCCCTGAAGAAGGTCACTCTGCTGGCCGAGAAGGCCGGCCAGGCTGAGGTCGAACGTGCTGTCAAGCATGCCAGCGCCATTGCCACCGGCATGGCATTCACCCGCGACCTGGGCAACCTGCCGCCCAACCTGTGCCACCCAAGCTTCCTGGCCGAGCAGGCCAAGGACCTGGGCAAGGCGCACAAGGCGCTTAAAGTCGAAGTACTGGACGACAAGAAGATCAAGGACCTGGGCATGGGCGCGTTCTACGCCGTAGGCCAGGGCAGCGACCAGCCGCCACGCCTGATCGTACTCAACTACCAGGGCGGCAAGAAGGCGGACAAGCCCTTCGTGCTGGTGGGCAAGGGCATCACCTTCGACACCGGTGGCATCAGCCTCAAGCCTGGTGCCGGCATGGACGAAATGAAGTACGACATGTGCGGTGCCGCCAGCGTACTCGGCACCCTGCGTGCAGTGCTCGAGCTGCAACTGCCGGTCAACCTGGTGTGCCTGCTGGCCTGCGCCGAGAACATGCCAAGCGGCGGCGCTACCCGCCCGGGTGACATCGTCACCACCATGAGCGGACAGACCGTGGAAATCCTCAACACCGACGCCGAAGGCCGCCTGGTGCTGTGCGACACCCTGACCTACGCCGAGCGCTTCAAGCCACAGGCAGTCATCGACATCGCCACCCTGACCGGCGCCTGCATTGTCGCCCTGGGCAGCCACACCACCGGCCTGATGGGCAACAACGACGATCTAGTAGGCCAGTTGCTCGACGCCGGCAAGCGCGCCGACGACCGTGCCTGGCAGCTGCCGCTGTTCGATGAATACCAGGAGCAGTTGGACAGCCCGTTCGCCGACATGGGCAACATTGGCGGGCCGAAGGCCGGCACCATTACCGCCGGCTGCTTCCTGTCGCGCTTTGCCAAGGCCTACGACTGGGCCCACCTGGACATCGCCGGCACCGCCTGGGTCAGCGGCGGCAAGGACAAGGGCGCCACTGGCCGCCCTGTGCCCCTGCTGACCCAGTACCTGCTGGACCGCGCTGGCGCCTGACGCCGTGAAGCCGGTGGCGCACTGCGCGCCGCCGGCCGGCGATACCACCATGAGCAAAGTCGATTTCTACATCCTGCCCACCGACTCGTTGTCGGCGCGGCTCGATTTCGCCTGCAAGCTGTGCGAAAAGGCCTGGCGCCTTGGCCACAAGGTCTACCTGCATTGCCAGGACGCCGAGCAGCGCGGCGAGCTTGATCAACGCCTGTGGCGCTTCAAGGGCGAGGCATTCGTGCCACACGACCTCGCGGAGGTGCATGCCGATGCCGGCGTGGCATTGGGCCTGGCCGCCGACAGTGCAGGCGATCACCATGACCTGTTGATCAACCTGGGCGCCGGCGTACCAGGCTTCGTCGGCCAGTTCGAGCGGGTGGCCGAAATCGTCGTCGAGGAGCCTGGCATCCGCCAATCGGCCCGTGAACGATTCCGTTTCTACCGTGAACAGGGCTATGCTCTGCAAGACCACCGCTTACAGCGATTTTGACGACGATGGACAAACCCTCCCCCCTGCCCGACTCCGCCCATCTGCTCGATGACCTCGAGTCGATACGCCAGTTGCTTGGCGACGCCGACCTGCAACCACCACTGCTGACCGAGACGGTGGAGCAGATTCCGTTGTTGTTGGAAGAAGCGCCTGGCAACCACACGCCTGCGGCCGAACCGGTTGCTGCCGAGCCCGAAGATGACCCACAGACCCGCCGCCAGGACACCCTGCTGCACCTGGAAAGCGAGCTGCGCGCGGCGGCGCAGATGATCATGCAGGACGTGATCAACGACTTTACCCCGCACATCGAGAACGAGATCAAGCGCCGGCTGGATGCGCGGATCGAGCGGTTGATCAAGCGTTCCGAGTAAAACCGCGATTCGGCGGTGCCTTCTTCGCGGGTAAACCCGCTCCCACAGGACCGGCGCAAGCTTTGAGACTTGCGCCGGTCCTGTGGGAGCGGGTTTACCCGCGAATAGGCCATCCCTGCCGTGCCAGATAGCAGCAGCTTGTCGCCTGCGGCCCCCAGCTTGGTTATACTTCCCGGCTTTCCCGAATAAATGCACAGGGTCCCGCCGCGCATGGATAAGACCTACCAGCCGCACGCCATCGAAACTTCCTGGTACAACACCTGGGAGTCCGAGAACTATTTCGCCCCACAAGGTGCAGGCGAGTCCTACACCATCATGATCCCGCCGCCGAACGTGACCGGCAGCCTGCACATGGGCCACGGGTTCAACAACGCGATCATGGACGCCCTGATCCGTTTCCGCCGCATGCAAGGCCGCGACACCCTGTGGCAGCCAGGCACCGACCACGCCGGTATCGCCACCCAGATGCTGGTCGAGCGCCAGCTCGAGGCCAAGGGCCAGAACCGGCATGACCTGGGCCGCGAAAAGTTCCTGGAGAAGGTCTGGGAATGGAAGGACCAGTCCGGCGGCAACATCAGCCGTCAGATCCGCCGCCTGGGCTCGTCGGTCGACTGGAGCCGCGAGCGCTTCACCATGGACGACGGCCTGTCCGAAGCGGTCAAGGAAGCCTTCGTGCGCCTGCATGAAGACGGCCTGATCTACCGCGGCAAGCGCCTGGTCAACTGGGACACCAAGCTGCACACGGCCATCTCCGACCTCGAAGTGGAAAACCACGACGAGAAGGGCCACCTGTGGAACCTGCGCTACCCGCTGGCCGACGGCGCCAAGACCGCCGAAGGCAAGGACTACCTGGTAGTCGCCACCACCCGTCCGGAAACCCTGCTGGGTGACGCCGCCGTGGCGGTCAACCCGAACGACGAGCGCTACCAGGCACTGATCGGCAAATTCGTCGAACTGCCGCTGGTCGGCCGCCGCATCCCGATCATCGCCGACGACTACTGCGACCCCGAGTTCGGTACCGGCTGCGTGAAGATCACCCCGGCCCACGACTTCAACGACTACGAAGTCGGCAAACGCCACAACCTGCCGCTGCTGAACATCTTCGACAAGAACGCCTTCGTGCTGTCCAGCGCGCAGGCCTTCAACCTCGACGGCAGCGTTAACGAACAGGTCGACACCCGCCTGCCAGCCCAGTATGCCAACCTCGACCGCTTCGTCGCGCGCAAGCAGATCGTCGCCGACCTGGATGCCCAGGGCCTGCTGGTGAGCATCGACGACCATGCCCTGAAAGTGCCGAAAGGCGACCGTTCGGGCACTGTCATCGAACCATGGCTGACCGACCAGTGGTACGTTTCCACCAAGCCGCTGGCAGAACCTGCCATCGCCGCCGTGGAAGATGGCCGCATCCAGTTCGTGCCCAAGCAGTACGAGAACATGTACTTCTCCTGGATGCGTGACATCCAGGACTGGTGCATCAGCCGCCAGCTGTGGTGGGGCCACCGCATCCCGGCGTGGTACGACGAGGCCGGCCAGGTCTATGTCGGCCGCAACGAGGAAGAAGTGCGCGCCAAGCACAACCTGGGCGCCGACGTGGTCCTGCGCCAGGACGATGACGTGCTCGACACCTGGTTCAGTTCGGGCCTGTGGACCTTCTCCACCCTGGGCTGGCCGGAACAGACAGAGTTCCTCAAGAAGTTCCACTCCACCGACGTGCTGGTGACCGGGTTCGACATCATCTTCTTCTGGGTTGCGCGCATGATCATGCTGACCATGCACCTGATCAAGAACGAGGATGGCACACCGCAGGTACCGTTCAAGACCGTGTACGTGCACGGCCTGGTACGTGACGGCCAGGGCCAGAAGATGTCCAAGTCCAAGGGCAACGTACTTGACCCGCTGGACATCGTCGACGGCATCACCCTCGACGCCCTGCTGGAAAAACGCACCAGCGGCATGATGCAGCCCAAGCTTGCCGAGAAGATCGCCAAGCAGACCAAGGCCGAGTTCCCCGAAGGTATCGCCAGCTACGGCACCGACGCCCTGCGCTTCACCTTCTGCTCGCTGGCCTCCACCGGCCGCGACATCAAGTTCGACATGGGCCGCGTCGAAGGCTACCGCAACTTCTGCAACAAGATCTGGAACGCCGCCCGCTACGTGCTGGACAAGGGCGAGGACTGCGGCCAGAACGGCGAAGCCGTCGAGCTGTCGCTGGCCGACCGCTGGATCATCTCGCAGCTGCAGCGCACCGAAGCCGAAGTGACCCGTCAGCTGGAGCAGTTCCGCTTCGACCTGGCCAGCCAGGCGCTGTACGAGTTCATCTGGAACCAGTACTGCGACTGGTACCTGGAGCTGTCCAAGCCGGTGCTGTGGGACGAGAACGCCCCGGTCGAGCGCGCCCGTGGCACCCGCCGCACCCTGGTGCGCGTGCTGGAAGTGGCCCTGCGCCTGGCGCACCCGTTCATGCCGTTCATCACCGAAGAAATCTGGCAGCGCATCGCGCCGCTGGCCGGCATCCAAGGCAAGACCATCATGCTGCAACCCTGGCCGGTGGCCAATGAAGCACGCATCGACGCTGCCGCCGAAGGCGACATCGAGTGGCTCAAGGAGCTGATGGTCGGCCTGCGCAACATCCGCGCCGAAATGAACATCGGCCCGGGCAAGCCGCTGCCGCTGTTCCTGAAGAACGCCAACGCCGACGACCAGCGTCGCCTGCAGGAAAACGAAGCCCTGCTGAAGAAGCTGGCCAAGGTCGAATCGTTCACCGTACTGGGCGATGCCGACGAAGCGCCGCTGTCGGCCACCGCCCTGGTCGGTGACCTGCAAGTGCTGGTGCCAATGGCCGGCCTGATCGACAAGGATGCCGAGCTGGCGCGCCTGAACAAGGAAATCCAGCGTCTGGAGGGTGAAGTGGCACGCGTGGGTGGCAAGCTGTCCAACGCAGCCTTCGTCGACAAGGCACCGCCGGCGGTGATCGAGAAGGAGCGCGCCAAGCTGGCCGAGTCCGAACAGGCCCTGGCCAACTTCACAGAGCAGCATGCGCGGATTGCAGCGCTTTAATCACTAGAGAAAAAGCTGGGGCCGCTATGCGGCCCTTTCGCGACACAAGGCCGCTCCTACAGGGACGGCGCCGATCTGAAGGGCGCCGCTATCCTGTAGGAGCGGCCTTGTGTCGCGAAAGGGCTGCAAAGCAGCCCCAGGCTCTATCAGCCACCGCTCGTATAGGGCTGGACACTGCCATGACCCCGAACAAACCCACCCTGCACCCGCGCAACCGCCACCAGGGCCGCTACGACTTCCCCAGCCTGATCAAGGCCCACCCTGACCTGGCGCGCTTCACCATCACCAACCCCCACGGCAAACCCAGCATCGACTTCGCCAACCCCGAAGCCGTGCGAGTGTTCAACCGTGCCTTGCTCAAGGCCCAGTACGGCATCCAGCACTGGGACATTCCCGCCGATTACCTGTGCCCGCCGATTCCCGGCCGCGCCGACTACATCCACGTGGCCGCCGACCTGCTGGGCGACGACAATGCCGGCGAGATCCCCAAGGGCGCCCAGGTGCGCGCGCTGGACATCGGCGTGGGCGCCAACTGTATCTACCCGCTGTTGGGCCACAGCGACTACCGCTGGCGCTTCCTGGGTTCGGACATCGACCCCGTGGCCCTGGCTTCGGCCAAAGCCATCGTCCAGGCCAACGGCCTGGGCAAGGCCATCACCCTGCGCCAGCAGGCCAATCGTGCGCACATCCTCAGCGGCCTGCTGCAGGAGGACGAACGCTTCGACCTGACCCTGTGCAACCCGCCCTTCCATGCCTCACGCGACGAAGCCACCCGTGGCAGCCAACGCAAGTGGAAGAACCTCGGCAAGCAGGACCCCAAGCGCAAGCTGCCGGTGCTCAACTTCGGTGGCCAGAACAATGAACTGTGGTGCGAAGGTGGCGAGATCCGCTTTGTCACTCAACTGGTCAGCGAAAGCGTGCAGTACGCCGAGCAGGTACTGTGGTTCACCAGCCTGGTGTCCAAGGCCAGCAATCTGCCGGGGATCGAGGCCGCGCTCAAGAAAGCGGGCGCCAAGGCCGTGCGCATCAGTGAAATGGGCCAGGGGCAGAAGCAAAGCCGCATGGTCGCCTGGAGTTTCCACGACGACGCCGCGCGCCAGGCCTGGCACGCCCGGCGTAAATCCCAGGCATGAAAAAACCGCGCCCGGGCAAGCCGGGCGCGGTTTCGTCAAAGCTTCAACAATTACTTGTTGATGGCGTCGGTCAGCACTTTGGCTGGAACGAACTTGACGACTTTCTTGGCAGCGATTTCGATGGCAGCGCCAGTCGAAGGGTTGCGGCCGGTACGGGCAGGACGCTCAGCGACTTTCAGCTTGCCGATGCCTGGCAGAGTGATTTCAGCGCCGTTTTCCAGTTGGTCGGCAACGATCTGGCCCAGTTGCTCCAGAGCGTTCTTGGCGGTGGCTTTTGGCGCGGCGATCGATTCGGCGATGTCGGCAATCAGTTGGTCTTTGGTCAATGCCATGGTGGTGTTCCTTCCCTATCAAATTCGATGGTTATGCAGCGGACTACGACGTTATCGGGCCAGCCCCTGAAAGTGGAGGGCCGCGCCAATCGCGTATGTAGATACGTAAATCGACGTTTGGTTCGACACGACGACAGCACGCTGCCAGCAATGCGCCACACGAGGGGCGCAAGACCGCGCAAAGCTACCACAGGAACGGATAAATATCCGCTGCGCACTTCGATTTAATGCAGGTTTTTCGGGGGTTTTAGCCGAAAACGGGCAAATCTGAACAAAAAACGAACAACCGGCATTTCTGCCAACATCCGGCCACTGCATCACCTTGTGTCTAGGGTAAACTGAGCGACTTTTGCAGCTCGCCGAGAATTCCATGCCAATCCGTCATTGCATCGTTCACCTGATCGACAAAAAGCCCGATGGCAGCCCCGCCGTGCTGCATGCCCGCGATTCCGAACTGGCCGCCTCCGACGCCATCGAAAACCTGCTGGCCGACCTCAATGACAGCTACAACGCCAAGCAAGGCAAGGCCTGGGGCTTTTTCCACGGCGAGTCTGGCGCCTACCCGCTGAGCGGCTGGCTGAAGCAGTACCTGGACGAAGAAAAGGACTTCACCGCCTTCAGCCGCGTGGCCGTGGAGCACCTGCAGAAGCTGATGGAAGAGTCCAACCTCTCCACCGGTGGCCACATCCTGTTTGCCCACTACCAGCAAGGCATGACCGAATACCTGGCGATCGCCCTGCTGCACCACAGCGAAGGCGTGGCGGTGAATGCCGAACTCGACGTGATGCCTTCGCGCCACCTCGACCTCGGCCAGTTGCACCTGGCCGCGCGCATCAACCTGTCGGAGTGGAAGAACAACCAGAACTCCAAACAGTACATTTCGTTCATCAAGGGCAAGAACGGCAAGAAAGTCTCGGACTACTTCCGCGACTTCATCGGCTGCCAGGAGGGCGTCGACGGCCCGGGCGAAACCCGCACCCTGCTCAAGGCCTTCAGCGACTTCGTCGAGAGCGAAGACCTGCCAGAAGAGTCCGCCCGCGAAAAAACCCAGACCCTGGTCGAGTACGCTACTACCCAGACCAAGCTGGGCGAGCCGGTCACGCTGGAAGAGCTGTCCAGCCTGATCGACGAGGACCGGCCCAAGGCGTTCTACGACCACATCCGCAACAAGGACTACGGCCTGTCGCCGGAAATCCCCGCAGACAAGCGCACTCTCAACCAGTTCCGCCGTTTCACCGGGCGTGCCGAGGGGCTGTCGATCAGCTTCGAAGCGCACCTGCTTGGGGACAAGGTCGAATATGACGAAGCGGCAGGGACCTTGATCATCAAGGGGCTTCCGACCACGCTGGTGGACCAGTTGAAGCGGCGCAAGGACTGATGGCCCTGGGGCGCGAAGCGGCCCTAAATAGCGGAAGACCCAGCCCCATAGGAGGCCACCAACGCCTCCTTCGCCGACTTGCGCAGCCGCTTCACCAACCGCTCCTGGCGCAATGCTTCGCCCTTGTCCGGCCATTGCTCTACATACACCAGCGCCTGGGCCGGGCTGGTCTTGAAGTAACGCGCGCCCTGCCCTTTCTGGTGCGCCAGAAAGCGCCGCTGCGGGTCATCGCTGATACCGCAATACAGCGATCCATTGGCAGCCCTTACCAAGTAGACATACCAGGGTTTTACTGCCTGATCCGGCACTTTTTCACTCACGACGCCTGCTCTTTCCATCATTAATTTGGTGAGCCCACCCCAAAAGGGCTTCATCATGCTCACTTCAGTATCCCGCACCTTGCTTGCCGCTGCCCTATTGGCCGGCGTATCCACCGCCCAGGCCTCCATCGGCGCCCGGACCGCCGAGCAGTTGCAGAAAAACTACGATTCCACGCCCGCGCATTGCCCGGGCAACGCGGTACCTGCCCACGCCTGTTCGGGCGTTTTACTAAGGTCAACCAGACCTTCACCGCTTTATCACTCCTGGCATCATAGCCAGAACAGCAAGGACAAAGGCGGCGTATCGTTCTCTTACCTGCGCGCCGACATTCCCACCACGCAGCTGGCTGCCGACGGCCGTAGCGGCTTTACCCTGTACCCGCTGCTGCAACGCCCGAAAGAGAGCTTGCGCTACGAAATGCTATGCGCCTGGCCCACTGACGGTGATACCTGGGAGCGTGACAACCGCGGTTGCGGCGACAACCGGCAGACGGCCGCAACCGAAGCGGCCTGCCATGAACAGGGGGTACTCACTGCCGAGCAGTGGATGGAGCGCTTCCGGCAGAGCGGCGACTACAAGGCCCAGTGTGCATTCGATATCCGTCGGGCGCGGGTTCCTGAGCGGGCTGAAGCCTTCTACCAGAGCGTACGTGCCAAACAGTTGTTTGCACCTGAACTACCTTTCCCGTGGAACGAAGTGGTGATCGGTGCGTGGGACGAAGAGCAGTCCAGCAGGCTGCCAATCCAGTCGTTCTTCCATGTCGAAGGCGCTTACGGCGCATTGCAACAAGCTCAGGCTGATCAGCAGGATTGGCACAGGACCAACGGCACATTCATACCTGTCATCCGTATCCGCCTACCGAACGACCTCGATGAACGCGCCGCCTTCAGTTATCACGAGAGTGATCAGGCGGTAGCGCTGCCTTGAGCATGCTGGTATGCCCGCAGGCCTTTGAATGCCTGCTGGCGTACCTTGTTCTGCACCAGCGGCGACCAGCCCAGCAGCATGCCAGGCACTCCCAGCGCCTGCCGCGTCCAGCGCCACAAGTCGAAGTGGTCATCGTGCTGGCAGATCAGCCCGTCACGGATCACGAAGCGCGCCTGGATATCGTTGACCACGGTGCGGCCGGTCTGGCTGAACAGGTAGGTGACCACCCAATGCGCTCCACCACTGTGCTCGTCAGCGCGGACGTTATCGAATGTCAGGGTGAAGTCCTTGGCACGGCTGGTGAGCATCCGCCACATGTCGCCTGCATCCTTGCCGCGCAGGGTGCCGAAGACCGGGTCGCTGAAGACGATATCGTCGCTGTAGCAGGCGACCATGGCCTCGGCGTCCAGGCGCTGGAAGGCCTGGTAGAAACGGGTGATCAGGTCGCGGTTGGCGTCGCTCATGGGGGCTGGTCCGTCCTGGGGGTCAAAACAGCACGATAATCTGCCCCGGTTGCTTATGCCAGTACCGGCGAAATGGCCGGCACAGCCAATATCAGCTTCAGACTTTTTCGCTGCTCACCTGCACATGCAAAGCCCGCCCGGCCCCCAGGCCGAACACGATGGCGCCTCCCCCCAGCACGGCAAAAATCCACCCGACTGCCGCCCAGCCCCCGGTCAGGTCATGCACCAGCCCCACCGCAAGCGGCCCCATCGACGCCAGCGTATACCCCACTCCCTGCGCCATGCTCGAAAGGTTTGCCGCCACATGGGCATCCTTCGAGCGCAGCACGATCAAGGTCAGCGCCAAGGCAAAAGTGCCGCCCTGCCCAAGGCCCAGCACGATCGCCCACCCCCACAGCCCGGAAAGCGGCGCATACAGGCAACCGAACAGGCCGGCCAGGGTAGTCAGCATCACCAGAACGATCGCCAGGCGCTGGTCCTTGCCGCGAGTGGCAAGCCAGGGCGCACTGAGTGAGCTGACCAACTGCACGATCACCGACCCCGACAGCACCAGGCCCGCCTCGGTCGGGCTCAGGCCGCGACCGATCAGGATTGATGGCAACCAACCAAAGACGATATAGGCCAGCGACGACTGCAGGCCCATGTACAAGGTCACCTGCCAGGCCAGCGGGTCGCGCCACAGGCCACGCACGCGATAGGCTACCTTGTGCAGGCCATGGCCCTGCCGGGCCTGCGGCAGCCACACCAGCATGGCCAGCAAGGCCGGCATCGTCCAGAAGCCCAGCCCCAGCGCCCAACTGCCGTCGAAATGTCGGGCCAGGGGAACGGTGGCCCCGGCCGCCATGGCAGCACCCAGGCACAGCGCCATGGTGTACACGCCGGTCAGCGTGCCCGCGTGCTGTGGGAAGTCGCGCTTGACTATACCCGGCAACAACACGCCGATAATGCCGATGCTGGCCCCCGCCACAAGGCTGCCAAGGAACACCCCGGCGGTCCCCAGAGTGCTACGCAGCACGATGCCCAACGCCAGGGTGACGAGGATGCCGAGGACTACCCGTTCACTACCGAAGCGCCTCGCCAGCACCGGCGCCAGAGGGGCGAACAGGCCCAGGCATAGCACCGGCAAGGTGGTCAGCAACCCGGCCTGCGAGGCATTCAGGCCCAAGCCTTCGGATACCTGGCCCAGCACCGGCGCCATGCTCGACAACGCCGGGCGCAGGTTCAATGCCACCAGCACCAAGCCGAGCAACAACAGCCAGGGCCGCTGCAGCACCACAGGCTGTTGCTGTACCTGCTCATCGTCAGCTTCGGCGTCGATAAGCAACTCATCGAGGTCCCGCTCGTTCGGCGGGGTATTACGGGTGATTGATTCAGCCATGGCCTTCTCGGGGTCAGGATTCGATAAGGGTACGGCTCAGGCGCTTGGCCCGCTCCGCATCGCGTTGCTCGATGGCGGCAAGGATCTGCCCATGCAGGTCGAACGTGGCCTGGCAGCGCGGGACGGTCGCCATGTTGTGCTGCAACGCGGCGGCCACCACTCCGGAGAAGTACCGGTACAGCTCACTCAAGGCCGGGTTATGAGCGGCATCGACCAACCGCTGGTGAAAGACCAGGTCGCAGGCCACATAGGCGTCGACATCGCCGTGAAAATGCCCGGCACTACTGGCCAGGGCAGCACGCAGCGCTTGCAGGTCGGCATCGGTACGGCGCAGTGCGGCCAGGCCGATGGCCTCGGCTTCCAGGATGTGCCGGGTTTCACGGGCCTGCTCGGGCGTGCAGCGCGACATCGCCTGCACTGCCTGCAGCGGGTCCTGAGCCGTGCGCAGGTAACTGCCATCACCCTGGCGGATCTCCACCAGGCCACTGAACGCCAGCACACGCATGGCCTCGCGTACGGTGTTACGGCTGATGCCCAACTGCAGGGCCAGTTCCGGCTCGGTCGGCAATCGCTGGCCAACCTGCCAGTCGCCCTGCTCAATGCGTTCGCGCATGCGTTCGACGGCCAGTTCGACAAGGGAACGCTTGGTCAGTTCTGTACTCATGCTACTCAACCAATCATCCGATGAATTGGCGCAGCATACCGTTCGGCAAAGTGTTTGTCATTGAAGAGAGCAGCGATTAAAACCTGGCACGATTTTTTGTAGGAGCGGCCTTGCGGCCCTATCGCGACACAAGGCCGCTCCTACAAGGACCGCGCAGGGTAGTGGATGGCGTCAGTTCAACGCATCGAGCAGCGCCTGGTTCATCTCTGGCGTGCCGATGGTGATGCGCAGGAACTGGGCAATACGTGGCTGCTTGAAGTGGCGCACGATTACACCCTGCTCACGCAGGCGCGCAGCCAGCTCACCGGCATCCTGCTGCGGATGGCGGGCGAAGATGAAGTTGGCCGCCGACGGCAGTACTTCGAAGCCCTTCGCCCGCAGTTGCCCGACCAATACCTCGCGGCTGTCGATCACCTTGCGGCAGGTCTCCTCGAAGTACTCGCGGTCCTCGAACGCCACAGCTGCACCAACGATCGCCGCACGGTCCAGCGGGTAGGAGTTGAAGCTGTTCTTGATCCGCTCCAGCGCCTCGATCAGGTCCGGGTGCCCCACCGCCAGGCCAACCCGCAGCCCGGCCAGCGAGCGCGACTTGGACAGGGTCTGTGTGACCAACAGGTTATCGTAGCGGTCCACCAGGCTGATGGCCGTTTCGCCACCGAAATCGATGTAGGCTTCATCGACCACCACCACCGAATCACGGTTGGCCTGCAGCAACTGCTCCACCGCCTGCAGCGGCATCAGGCAGCCGGTCGGCGCGTTGGGGTTGGGGAAGATGATACCGGCGTTGGGCTTGTTGTAGTCCTCGATACGGATCTGGAACTGCTCATCCAGCGCCACCTGCTCGAAGGCAATACCATAGAGGCCGCAGTAGACCGGGTAGAAGCTGTAACTGACGTCCGGGAACAGCAGCGGTGCGTCGTGCTGGAACAGACCGTGGAAGATGTGCGCAAGTACCTCGTCCGATCCATTGCCGACGAATACTTGTGTCGGGGTCACGCCGTAGTACTCGGCCACCGCCTGCTTCAGCCGGTCACCGTTCGGGTCCGGGTACAGGCGCATGTTGTCGTTCAGCTCGCCGCGCATGGCCTCCAGCGCCTTGGGCGACGGGCCATAGGGGTTTTCGTTGGTGTTCAGCTTGACCAGGCGGGCAAGCTTGGGCTGCTCGCCCGGTACGTAAGGCACCAGGTCCTTGACGAAGGGGCTCCAGAATCGACTCATGCTCAGTTCCCCTTCTCTTGGGTAAGGATGCGGTATTCAGCGCTGCGGGCGTGGGCGGTCAGCGACTCGCCACGGGCCAGGACCGAGGCGGTGTGGCCAAGTTCGGAGGCGCCCTGCTCAGAGCAGAAAATGATCGACGAACGCTTCTGGAAGTCATACACCCCCAGCGGCGACGAGAAACGCGCGGTGCCTGAGGTGGGCAGCACGTGGTTAGGGCCGGCGCAGTAGTCGCCCAGCGCTTCGCTGGTGTGGCGGCCCATGAAGATCGCGCCAGCGTGGCGGATGTGCGGCAGCCAGGCCTGCGGGTCGGCCACCGACAGCTCCAGGTGCTCCGGCGCGATGCGGTTGGCCACTTCCATGGCCTGCTGCATGTCACGCACCTGGATCAGCGCACCACGGCCATTGATCGACTTCTCGATGATGCCGGCACGTTCCATGGTCGGCAGCAGCTTGTCGATGCTGGCGGCAACGCGGTCGAGGAAGGCGGCATCGGGGCTGACCAGGATGGCCTGGGCATCTTCGTCGTGCTCGGCCTGGGAGAACAGGTCCATGGCGATCCAGTCCGGGTCGGTCTGGCCGTCGCACACCACAAGGATTTCCGACGGGCCGGCGATCATGTCGATACCCACCTGACCGAACACGTGGCGCTTGGCGGTGGCGACGTAGATGTTGCCCGGGCCGACGATCTTGTCCACCTGCGGCACGCTTTCGGTACCGTAGGCCAACGCAGCAACAGCCTGGGCGCCACCGACGGTGAACACACGGTCGACACCGGCGATGCAGGCAGCCGCCAGCACCAGCTCGTTAACCTCGCCACGCGGGGTCGGCACCACCATCACCACTTCGGTCACACCGGCGACCTTGGCCGGGATAGCGTTCATCAGCACCGACGACGGGTACGACGCCTTGCCACCCGGCACATACAGGCCGGCACGGTCCAGTGGGGTAACCTTCTGGCCGAGCACGGTGCCATCGGCTTCGGTGTACTGCCAGGAGTCCTGCTTCTGCCGCTCGTGGTACATGCGCACACGGTTGGCGGCCTTTTCCAGGGCTTCACGCTGGGCCGGGGTAATGCGGGTCAGGGCCAGTTCCAGGCGCGCGCGATCGAGGATCAGGTCGTCAATCGACTTGGCATCGACACCATCGAAACGCTGGGTGAACTCCACCAATGCCGCATCGCCACGCTCACGCACGGCCTTGATGATGTCGAGCACGCGCTGGTTGACCGCGTCATCGGACACACTTTCCCAGCTCAGCAGATGATCCAGATGTCGGACAAAATCCGGATCAGCAGCGTTGAGACGGGCAATTGCAGTGGACACGGTCATGGCGAGGGCCTCGATTATTGGCGAATGCTCAGGCGCCCTAGGCTACCAGTCCATCCGCGCGGGCACCCGAGAAAAATGGCTATGACGCGGATAGACGGGCGCGACAGCGAAGGCCGCGCGCAGTCGGTAGAGAGTCAGCCGCGGTGTCGCGATTCGACCGCACCGCGCAGCGTGTCGATCAGGCTCTGGATACGGGCGTGCTGCATTTTCATGGAGGCCTTGTTGACCACCAGGCGCGAGCTGATCGTGGCGATCAGTTCTTGGGGCTCCAGGCCGTTGGCACGCAGGGTATTGCCGGTGTCGACCACGTCGATGATCTTGTCGGCAAGGTTGATCAGCGGTGCCAGTTCCATCGAGCCGTACAGCTTGATGATGTCGACCTGGCGGCCCTGCTCGGCGTAATAGCGCTTGGCTACATTGACGAACTTGGTAGCCACGCGCAGACGGCCCTTGGGTTCGGGTGCACCGACCACGCCAGCAGTCATCAGCTTGCAACAGGCAATCTGCAGGTCCAGGGGCTCGTACAGGCCCTGACCGCCGTACTCCATCAGCACATCCTTGCCGGCCACCCCCAGGTCGGCAGCACCATGCTCGACATAGGTCGGCACGTCGGTCGCACGAACGATCAGCAGGCGCACATCGTCCTGCGTGGTGGGGATGATCAGCTTGCGGCTCTTGTCCGGGTTCTCGGTCGGCACGATACCAGCCTCGGCAAGCAACGGCAGGGTATCGTCGAGAATACGGCCTTTGGAAAGCGCGATGGTCAACATTGGAACGTCGGTCCTTAAGCGGCTACTGCCGGCCGGGCGTCGAGCCCGACCGCATTCAATTCGTTATGCGGGAGCGGGCAAGCCCGCTGCCGCAGCAGACGACTAGCCCGGTACGCGACGGATCTTCGCGCCCAGCATCTGCAGTTTTTCTTCGATGCACTCGTAACCACGGTCGATGTGGTAAATGCGATCGATCAGGGTATCGCCTTCGGCTACCAGCGCCGACAGCACCAGGCTGGCAGAAGCACGCAGGTCGGTGGCCATTACCGGGGCACCCTTCAGCGCCTTGACACCAGTGACGATGGCAGTGTTGCCTTCGACCTGGATCTGCGCGCCCATGCGATGCATTTCGTAGACGTGCATGAAGCGGTTTTCGAAGATCGTCTCGATCACTGCACCGGTGCCTTCGGCAATGGCGTTGAGCGAGATGAACTGCGCCTGCATGTCGGTCGGAAACGCCGGGTACGGGGCGGTACGCAGGTTGACGGCTTTCGGCCGCTTGCCGTGCATGTCCAGCTCGATCCAGTCTTCGCCGGTGTTGATGTCGGCGCCGGCTTCCTTGAGTTTTTCCAGGACCGCTTCAAGGATGGTCGGGTCGGTGTCCTTGACCTTGACGCGGCCACCGGTCACGGCAGCGGCAACCAGGTAGGTGCCGGTCTCGATACGGTCCGGCATCACGCGGTAGTTGGCCGAGCCCAGGCGCTCGACGCCATCGATGGTGATGGTGTCGGTACCAGCGCCCTGGACGTTGCCGCCCATGGCGTTGATGAAGTTGGCCAGGTCGACCACTTCCGGCTCGCGCGCGGCGTTCTGCAGCACGCTGCGGCCCTTGGCCAGGGCCGCGGCCATCATGATGTTCTCGGTACCGGTCACGCTGACGGTGTCGAAGAAGAAGTGCGCACCGCGCAGGCCGCCCTCAGGCGCCTTGGCCTTGATGTAGCCGCCTTCGACTTCGATCTTCGCGCCCATGGCCTCGAGGCCACGGATGTGCAGGTCGACCGGGCGCGAGCCAATGGCGCAACCGCCAGGCAGGGCCACTTCGGCCTCGCCGAAACGGGCGACCATCGGGCCCAGCACCAGGATCGAGGCGCGCATGGTCTTGACCAGCTCGTAAGGCGCGACCAAGGTCTTGATGGTACGTGGGTCGATCTCCACCGCCAGCTTTTCGTCGATCACCGGCTCGATGCCCATGCGACCGAACAGCTCGATCATGGTGGTGATGTCGTGCAGGTGCGGCAGGTTGCCCACGGTGACCGGGCCGTCGGCCAGCAGGGTTGCCGCCAGAATAGGCAGGGCTGCGTTCTTCGCGCCCGAAATGCGGATCTCGCCATCAAGGCGAGCGCCACCAGTAATAATCAGTTTGTCCATTGGAATCTCGCCGCCACGTTGGCTCAGGTGCGCTCAGCCCAGGCTGCGCTGCTGAAAAATTTCATGGTTACCGCATGGATGCTGCCATTGGCGATCCACGGATTCAGGTGAGCATAGATCGCCTGCTGGCGTTTGACCGGGCTCAGGCCGGCCAACTCGTCGCTGATCACGTTCAACTGGAAGTTGCAGCCTTCGCCTTCAACTTCGACCCGGGAACCCGGCAATTTCTCTTCAAGGAAGCTTTTAACTTCTACGGCCTGCATGCTCAACCTCAATCGGCGCCCGATGCGCACGGGTCGGCCATCATACAAAAAAGCCCCTCGCCTGCGAAGCCCAACGAGGGCTTCGCTGACCGAGGGGCCATCATCCGTGCCGGAACATCAGGTTGCCAGCACTTCATCGAGGTCATAGACCTCGGCAATTTCCCGCATGTCGTCGGGCATGCTGCGCACCAGGCAACCCTTGCCGGCGGCCTGGGCATCGCGCATGAAACCCAGCAACAACGACAGGCCGACACTGGTGGAACGCTGCACTGCCGAACAATCGAGCACCAGCTGCGCCTCGCGGCAGGCCGCGATCAGCGCCTTGCCCTGCTTGCGCAGGACCGGCCCGCTGCGGTAGTCCAGCACACCGGCCAGGCGCAGCACGCCCGGCTCGGCCATGCTTACACCGGCCTCACTCATTTGACTGTCTTCTCTGGCGAGTTGTCGGCGGCCTGCTTGGCTTTGGCCACTTCGCCGGCCCAGCCGTCGATGGTCTTGTCCAGGTCGTTGCCGTTGCGCTGCATGGCGTCGGCGAACTGGTCGCGGAAAAGCTTGCCGATGTTGATGCCGTTGACGATCACGTTACGCACCTTCCATTCGCCGCCGATGTTTTCCAGGGTGTACTGCACCGGATACACGGCACCGTTGTTGCCGGTGACCTTCATGCCAACGCTGGCGCGCTTGCCGTCATCGGCCTTGGCCGGGTCGACGGTGATGCCCTGGTTGTTGTACTCGAGCAGGGCATTGCCATAGAACTGCATCAGGCTGCGCTTGAAGTTTTCCTGGAAGCGCTGCATCTGCTCAGGGGTAGCCTTGCGCGAGTACTTGACGGTCATGATGCTTCTGGAAATACCGTCGGCGTCCACCACAGGGCCGAGGATGCGGTTAAGCGCATCGTAGAAGGCGTTGGGGTTGGACTTGTACTGTTCCTTGTTGGCCTTGAGGTCGCCCAGCAGTTCAGTGGTGGTGCCCTGAACCACATCGCGTGGCGTCTGCGCAGCCATGGTCAGCAGGGGGAAGGCCGCCAGCAGGACCAGCAGGCCACGTCGCAGGATGGAAATCATGGAAACTCCTTAATTAGCCGGTTGCGCTTCTTTCGGTTCCTTGCCAACGGAGTTGAGCAGGAACTTGCCAATCAGATCTTCCAGCACCAGGGCCGATTGGGTGTCGTGGATGGTCGCGCCGTCCTTGAGCACCTGGTCTTCACCGCCCACGCTGATGCCGATGTACTTCTCGCCAAGCAACCCGGCGGTCAGGATCGAAGCAGTGGAGTCGGTCGGCAGGTTGTCCACCGACTTGTCCAACTGCAGCGTCACCCGACCGGTGTAGGAATCACGGTCCAGATCGATGGCGGTAACCTTGCCGATGGTCACACCGGCCATGGTCACTTTAGCTCTGACCGTCAAACCGGCGATATTGTCGAAGTAGGCATAAACTTTATAAGTATCACTGCTCGGGCTTGCCGACAGCCCGCTGACACGCAGGGCGAGCAGCAGCAGCGCCAGGATCCCGGCCAGGAGGAACAGGCCGACACCGATTTCCAGGGTGCGGTTTTGCATCAGAAATCTCCAAACATCAAGGCGGTCAGAATAAAGTCCAGACCCAGCACTGCCAACGAGGCATAGACCACGGTCTTGGTGGTGGCACGGCTGATCCCTTCTGAGGTGGGCTCACAGTCGTACCCCTGGAATACGGCGATCCAGGTCGTGACGAAGGCGAATACCAGGCTCTTGATCAGCCCGTTGAGCACGTCGTCAGTGAACGAAACACTGTTCTGCATGTTGGCCCAGAACGAGCCCTCGTAGACGCCCAGCCAGTCCACCGCCACCCACGAGCCACCCCAGATGCCGACCACGCTGAAAATCAGCGCCAGCAAGGGCAGCGAGATGAAACCGGCCCACAGACGCGGCGCGACGATGTACTTGAGCGGGTCGACGCCGATCATTTCAAGGCTCGACAACTGCTCGGTGGACTTCATGTTGCCGATTTCGGCAGTCAGCGCCGAACCGGCACGGCCGGCGAACAGCAACGCCGTCACCACCGGGCCGAGTTCACGCAGCAAAGTCAGGGCGACCATCTGCCCCACCGCCTGCTCCGAGCCGTACTTGGTCAGGATGCTGAAGCCCTGCAGCGCCAGCACCATGCCGATGAACACCCCGGACACGACGATGATCGCCAGCGACAGCACGCCCACCGAATACAGCTGCCTGGTCAGCAGCTGGAAGCCGCCACCGATGCCGCCACGACCGATCAGCGCATGGAACAGGAACAGGCAGGAGCGCCCCAGCACCGCCAGCACGTCGATCGCCGAGCGACCCAGCAGGCGGACACGTTCGAGTAAGGATTTTCTGCGCATCAACGCGCCCCCAGCAGGTCGGCGCGGTAGTCAGGCGCAGGAAAGTGGAAAGGTACCGGGCCATCCGGATCGCCCTTCATGAACTGGCGAATGCGCGGGTTGTCCGAGCCCATCAGCTCGTCAGGCGTCCCCTGGCCCAGCACCTGGCCGTCACCCACCACATAGATGTAGTCGGCGATGCTGGCGGTTTCCGCCAGGTCGTGGGAAACGACGATGCTGGTGATACCCAGGGCATCGTTCAACAGGCGGATCAGGCGCACCAATACGCCCATGGCGATCGGGTCCTGGCCGACGAACGGTTCGTCGTACATGAGGATCTGCGGGTCCAGGGCAATCGCCCGGGCCAGCGCCACACGGCGTTTCATGCCTCCGGACAACTCGTCGGGCATCAGGTCGATGGCACCGCGCAGGCCCACGGCCTGGAGCTTCATCAGCACGATATCGCGGATCATTTCGTCCGACAGCTGGGTGTGCACACGTAGCGGGAACGCGACGTTCTCGAACACGTCGAGGTCAGTGAACAGCGCGCCGCTCTGGAACAGCACCCCCATTTGCTTGCGGGCGTCGAACAGATCGCTGCGCGACAGCGTCGGCAGATTTTGCCCGGCAACCCAGACCTCACCGCTGGAAGGGCGCAACTGCGCGCCCATCAGGCGGAGCAACGTGGTCTTGCCGCAACCCGATGGCCCCATGATACCGGTGACCTTGCCGCGCGGGATGCGAATGTCGACGTTGCTGAAAATGCTGCGCGAACCGCGTTTGAAGGTAACCCCCTTCAACTCGACCGCGTAGGCGCTATCCACACTCATCTAGACTCCTTGCTAGTGCAGCCTCGTCCTAGTGGACGCCGGCCTCCATCTGGAAGGCACAAGCGCCCCTGGCAGGCCGAATAGCGGCGAACTATAGCACCGCTGACGGCGCCGCCCCAAGGTCGGCTAACGAGCCGTTCAGCCCTGCGACAGGCTGGCGAGACATTCACCACGGCAATCGAAAGCGTGAGGGTTTCGTTCATTGCAGCTATAATCGCCGCCTTTTCATCAGGCATTGCTTTTTCGACATGAGCCAATCCAGCGAGCTGATCCAATCCGCCCAACGCACCCTGCGCCTGGAACTCGAGGCCGTAGAGGCCCTGCTGGCGCGCATCGACGACAATTTCGTCAAGGCCTGCGAACTGATCCTGGCCAGCAAGGGCCGGGTCGTCGTGGTCGGCATGGGCAAGTCCGGGCATATCGGCAACAAGATCGCCGCCACCCTGGCCAGCACCGGCACACCGGCGTTTTTCGTGCACCCGGCCGAAGCCAGCCACGGCGACATGGGCATGATCACCCGCGATGATGTCATCCTTGCCCTGTCGAATTCCGGCAGCACCGCCGAAATCGTCACCCTGCTGCCACTGATCAAGCGCCTGGGCATCAAGCTGATCAGCCTGACCGGCAACCCGGACTCGCCCCTGGCCCAGGCTGCCGAGGTCAACCTCGACGCCCGTGTCGAGCAAGAGGCCTGCCCGCTGAACCTGGCCCCCACCTCCTCCACCACCGCGTCGCTGGTACTGGGCGACGCGCTGGCCATCGCCCTGCTCGAAGCCCGCGGCTTCACCGCCGAGGACTTTGCCTTCTCGCACCCGGGTGGCGCGCTGGGCCGCCGCCTGCTGCTCAAGGTGGAGAACGTGATGCACGCTGGCGATGAACTGCCTCAGGTCCCCCGCGGCACCCTGCTCAAGGACGCACTCCTTGAAATGTCCCGCAAAGGCCTGGGCATGACCGTGATCGTCGAAGCCGACGGCAAGCTGGCCGGGATCTTCACCGACGGCGATCTGCGCCGCAGCCTGGACCGCAACATCGACGTCCACACCACCCTGATCGACCAGGTCATGACCGTGCACGGCAAGACGGCACGCGCCGAAATGCTCGCCGCCGAGGCCCTGAAGATCATGGAGGACCACAAGATCGGCGCCCTGGTGGTGGTGGACCGCGAGGACCGCCCGACCGGCGCCCTGAACATGCACGACCTGCTGCGCGCCGGCGTAATGTAAAGGAGCGACGGAATGAACCAGGACCTCATGCAACGCGGCAAGCACATCAAGCTGGCGGTGTTCGACGTGGACGGCGTGCTCACCGATGGGCGCCTGTACTTCCTCGAGGACGGCAGCGAGTTCAAGACCTTCAACACCCTCGACGGCCAGGGCATCAAGATGCTGATGGCTTCGGGCGTGACCACCGCGATCATCAGCGGACGCAAGACCCCGGTAGTCGAACGCCGGGCCAGGAACCTCGGCATCCCGCACCTTTACCAGGGCCGCGAGGACAAACTGGTGGTGCTGGACGGCCTGCTCGCCGAACTGGGCCTGAGCTATGCTCAAGTGGCCTACCTGGGCGACGACCTGCCCGACCTGCCGGTGATTCGACGGGTCGCCCTGGGCATGGCAGTGGCCAACGCCGCGCCGTTCGTTCGCCAGCACGCACATGGCGTGACCCAGGCACGTGGCGGCGAAGGCGCGGCCCGTGAATTCTGCGAACTGATCATGCAGGCCCAGGGCACCCTGGACGCTGCCAACGCAAACTACCTGTAAGGCTGCCCATGTTCAGCAAGAAAGCCCGCAACATTGCGCTGCTCGCGGTGATCGCCGCCCTGCTGGTGGCGATCGGCTACTGGAATGTCAGCCCGGAAAGCTTCCTCGACAAGCCGGTGGCCCAGGTCGACGAGAGCGCCATCGACTACTACGCGATCAACGCCCACAGCGTGCAGTTTCTGCCCGACGGCAAGCTGCAGTACGAAATGACCGCCGACAAGGTCGAGCACCTCAAGGCCAGCGAAATCACCCTGCTGACCACGCCGGACCTGCACCTGTACCGGGGCACCGAATACCCATGGCACGTGCAGAGCACCCGCGCCGAAGTCAACCCGGACGGCAGCGAGGTCGAACTGATCGACAAGGTCCGGGTAGCCCGCACCGACGAAAAACAGCGTGAAACCATCATTACCAGCTCACGCATGACCGTGTTCCCGCAGAAGCAATATGCGCAGACCGAGCAAGCCGTTAGAATCGACGGCGCCGGTGGCACAACTACGGGCAAAGGAATGAAAGCGTATTTGAAAGAAGGCAAGATGGACTTGCTCTCTAACGTAAGAGGACAGTATGAGGCTCGTTAAAACCCTCCCCCTTTTGCTCAGCCTGAGCGCAGCACTGGGAAGCGCGAGCGCCCTCGCCCTGCCGAATGACCGTGACCAGCCTATCCGCATCCAGGCCGACAACGCCCACCTGGACGACAAGCAGGGCGTGGCCACCTACACCGGCGACGTGATCATCACCCAGGGTTCGATGATGATCAAAGGCAACACCGTGACCATCACCCGCTCCGCCTCCGGCGACATCGACGTGGTGACCTCGGTGGGCAACCTGGCCTACTTCGAGCAGCAGCAGAGCGCAGCCAAGCCGGACAAGATGAAAGGCTGGGCGGTGACCATCCAGTACCAGTCGCAGAAGGACATGGTGATCCTCACCGACCGCGCCAAGGTCGAGAACGAAGGCAACACCACCGAAGGCGAGAAGATCGTCTACAACACCCAGACCCAGGTGGCGACCGCCGGTCGTGGTGGCAACGTGACCTCGCCGCGTCAGCGTATCGACATGGTGATCCAGCCCAAGAAGAAGGCCGAGTAAATGGCAACCCTCAAAGCCCAGCACCTGGCCAAGAGCTACAAGGGGCGGCAAGTCGTACGTGACGTCAGCCTGTCGATCGACAGCGGCCAGATCGTCGGCCTGCTCGGCCCCAACGGCGCCGGCAAGACCACTTGCTTCTACATGATCGTCGGCCTGGTCCAGGCCGAGCAGGGGCGCGTGCTGATCGACAACCTCGATGTCAGCCACCAACCCATGCACGGGCGCGCCCGCGCCGGTATCGGCTACCTGCCACAGGAAGCCTCGATCTTCCGCAAACTGTCGGTGGCCGACAACATCATGGCCATCCTCGAGACCCGCAAGGACCTCGACCGCGAAGGCCGGCGCAAAGAACTGGAAGGCCTGCTGCAGGAGTTCCACATCAGCCACATCCGCGACAACCTCGGCATGAGCCTGTCCGGTGGTGAGCGCCGTCGCGTGGAAATTGCCCGAGCGCTGGCGACCGCGCCCAAGTTCATCCTGCTGGACGAACCGTTCGCCGGTGTCGACCCGATTTCGGTCGGCGACATCAAGCAGATCATCCATCACCTCAAGGCCAAGGGCATCGGCGTGCTGATCACCGACCACAACGTGCGTGAGACCCTGGATATCTGCGAAACCGCCTATATCGTCAATGATGGCCGGCTGATCGCCGAGGGCGACGCCGAAACCATCCTGGCCAACGACCTGGTCAAAGAGGTTTACCTGGGCCACGAGTTCCGGCTCTGAGCCCGGCATGCGCCTGGAGTACTAGCAAATTGCCCCGAAACCAGGGGTAAAGTTGTTACGGTGCTCTAGGCAAACGCTACAATTTAAGGCATAAAACTTGCTTGATCTGGCGCCCCGGCGCCCTCGTGTAGTGGATGGCGCATGCGCGCCGGCGAACAAGGTATTAAGCCCCAGCCATGAAACCATCGCTCGTCCTAAAAATGGGCCAGCAACTGACGATGACACCGCAGTTGCAACAGGCCATCCGCCTGCTCCAGCTCTCCACCCTGGACCTCCAACAGGAAATCCAGGAAGCGCTGGAGTCGAACCCGATGCTCGAACGTCAGGAAGACGGCGACGACTTCGACAACAGCGACCCGATGGCGGACAACGCCGAGAACAAGCCGGCCGCCGAAGTCCAGGACAACAGCTTCCAGGAAAGCGCCACCAGTGCCGACACGCTGGAAGACGGTGAGTGGAGCGAGCGCATCCCCAACGAGCTGCCGGTCGACACCGCCTGGGAGGACATCTACCAGACCAGCGCCAGCAGCCTGCCGAGCAACGACGACGACGAGTGGGACTTCACCACCCGCACATCAGCCGGCGAAAGCCTGCAGAGCCACCTGCTGTGGCAACTGAACCTGGCGCCGATGTCCGACACCGACCGCCTGATCGCCGTCACCCTGATCGACAGCATCAACGGCCAGGGCTACCTGGAAGACACCCTCGAGGAAATCTGCGCCGGCTTCGACCCGGAGCTGGATATCGAGCTGGACGAAGTCGAAGCGGTGCTGCACCGCATCCAGCAGTTCGAGCCAGCCGGCGTTGCCGCCCGCACCTTGGGCGAATGCCTGTTGCTGCAACTGCGCCAGCTGCCCGCCAGCACCCCATGGATGACTGAAGCCAAGCGTCTGGTCACCGATTTCATCGACCTGCTCGGCAGCCGTGACTACAGCCAGCTGATGCGTCGCATGAAAATCAAGGAAGACGAGCTGCGCCAGGTCATCGAGCTGGTACAAAGCCTCAACCCGCGCCCCGGCTCACAGATCGAGTCCAGCGAACCTGAGTACGTGGTGCCCGACGTCATCGTGCGCAAGGACAGCGACCGCTGGCTGGTGGAACTGAACCAGGAGGCCATCCCGCGCCTGCGCGTCAACCCTCAGTACGCCGGGTTTGTGCGCCGGGCCGACACCAGCGCCGATAACACCTTCATGCGCAACCAGTTGCAGGAAGCGCGCTGGTTCATCAAGAGCCTGCAAAGCCGCAACGAAACCCTGATGAAGGTGGCCACGCAGATCGTCGAGCACCAGCGCGGCTTCCTCGACCACGGCGACGAAGCGATGAAACCGCTGGTGTTGCATGACATCGCCGAAGCGGTGGGCATGCACGAGTCGACCATTTCGCGGGTTACCACGCAGAAATACATGCACACACCGCGTGGCATCTACGAACTGAAATACTTTTTCTCAAGCCACGTCAGCACCTCCGAAGGCGGAGAATGCTCGTCCACGGCGATCCGCGCGATCATCAAGAAACTGGTGGCTGCGGAAAATCAGAAAAAGCCATTGAGTGACAGCAAGATCGCTGGTTTACTGGAGGCACAAGGCATCCAGGTAGCCCGTCGCACCGTCGCCAAGTACCGCGAGTCCCTCGGCATCGCACCGTCGAGCGAGCGCAAGCGACTGATGTAGCCCCTGAGATGTACCACAGCGTTTGTGGGGCAGGTGCAAGACCTGCCTCTTTATGCACGGGCAACAAAGGAGAAGCTGTATGCAAGTCAATATCAGTGGACAGCATGTAGAAGTCACCCAGCCACTGCGCGATTATGTGCTTGAAAAGCTCGCTCGCGTGGAAAGTCACTTCGACAAGATCACCAACGTGCAGGTCATCATGAAAGTCGAGAAGCTGCAGCAGAAGGTCGAGGCGACCTTGCAGATTCCCGGCGGCGAAGTGGTTGCCAACGCCGAACACGAAGACATGTATGCAGCGATCGATGCCTTGGCCGACAAGCTCGACCGCCAACTGAAAAAACACAAGGAAAAACAGCAAAGCCTGCTGCAAGGTGCAGCTGCCCGCTGATCCCCCTCATCCATGATCCGACTTGAAACCATCCTGACCCCCGGCCGTTCCCTTGTGAACGTGCCGGGCGGCAGCAAGAAGCGCGCCCTGGAAAAGGTCGCCACCGTCATCGCCGAACAAGTGCCAGAACTGGAGATGCAGGATGTCTTCGAAAAACTGGTCGCCCGGGAAAAACTCGGTTCGACCGGTTTCGGCAATGGCATCGCCATCCCGCACTGCCGGCTTGAAGGATGTTCCGCTCCGGTCAGCGCCCTACTGCACCTGGAAGCCCCTATCGACTACGACGCCATCGATGGCGCGCCGGTGGACCTGCTGTTCGTCCTGCTGGTGCCAGAAGCCGCCACCGATGCCCATCTGGAACTGCTGCGCCAGATTGCCAGCATGCTCGATCGCAAGGAGGTCCGTGATCGCCTGCGTGCGGCCACCAGCAGCGAGGCCCTGTTCCAGGTTGTCCTGGACGTACAGAACGAGCACTGAACATGCGCCTGATCATCGTCAGCGGCCGGTCCGGCTCCGGCAAGAGCACCGCCCTCGATGTCCTGGAAGACAACGGTTTCTACTGCATTGACAACCTGCCCGCCGGGCTGCTGCCGCAGCTGGCGGAAAATGCGCTGATCAACACCGACTTGCAGCAACCCAAGGTCGCCGTGTCGATCGACGCGCGCAACCTGCCCAGCCACCTGACACGCTTCCCCGAGCTGCTCGAAGAAGCCCGTGCCCGGCATATCCAGTGCGACGTGCTGTATCTGGATGCTGACGAAGACATGCTGCTCAAGCGCTTCTCGGAAACCCGCCGGCGTCACCCGTTGACCAACGCCAACCGCTCGCTCGCGGAAGCGATTCGTGTGGAAAGCGAATTGCTGGGGCCGATTGCGGACCTGGCCGACCTGAAGATCGACACCACCAGCCTGAACCTTTACCAGCTGCGTGATTCGATCAAACTGCGCCTGCTCAACCAGCCCGAGCCTGGCACCGCGTTCCTGGTCGAGTCGTTCGGCTTCAAGCGCGGAATGCCGGTCGATGCCGACCTGGTGTTCGATGTGCGCTGCCTGCCCAATCCCTACTGGAAGCCCGAACTGCGTGAGCACTCCGGCCTCGACCAACCAGTGATCGACTACCTGGCCGCACAGCCGGATGTCGAAGAGATGTTCAACGACATTTCCAGCTACCTGCTCAAGTGGCTGCCTCGCTTCGCCGCCAGCAACCGTGCCTACGTCACCATTGCCATTGGCTGCACCGGCGGCCACCACCGCTCGGTGTATATCACCGAACGCCTTGGCCAGTTGCTGCAGCAATCCCTGAAAAACGTCCAGGTCCGCCACCGCGACCTCTAGCCCAAGGATCCACCCCACGATGCCCGCCCGTGAAATAACCATCATCAACAAGCTGGGTCTGCATGCCCGGGCGGCAGCCAAGTTCGTTGGCGTCGCCGGTCGCTTCCCCTGCCAGGTCAGGGTTGGCCGTGCGCCGGACAAGCTGGTGGATGGCAAGAGCATCATGGCGGTGATGATGCTGGCGGCCGGCAAAGGCACCCAGGTACACCTGCATACCGAAGGTGAGCAGGACGACGATGCCATGGCAGCGCTGGTCGAGCTGATCAACAATTATTTCGACGAAGGCGAATAAATTTGGCTGGCCCGCACGGTCCGTGTGGGAACAGCATTTTAGCGCAGAACGCCTGTGGGAGATTGCCCAATCCTTTGGCCTGCGCTGTCGCGTAGAGAACTGAATTCGCAAGCGGTCCGCTCCCACAGAGCCCTGCTGAATCAATGATTTATGTGTTGTTCTATGAGAGGCATGGGTTGGGCGATGACCAACGCGGACACCGCTGACGTTGGGCCGTGACTCCGGTCAGATACCACCGGCGGTGAGTTTTTCCGGGTCCAGCAGCGCTTCCAGCTGGTCGCGCGACAGGTCGGTGTGCTCCAGCGCCACGTCGATGATCGGGCGGCCCTGCTTGTAGGCGGTCTTGGCGATTTCGGCGGCCTTGAGGTAGCCGATGATCGGGTTCAGCGCGGTGACCAGGATCGGGTTACGCGCCAGGGCTTCCTTGAGTTTGCTTTCGTTGACCTTGAAGCTGGCGATGGCCTTGTCGGCCAGCAGACGGCTGACGTTGGCCATCAGTTCGATGCTCTCCAGCAGGTTGCGGGCGATCACCGGCAGCATCACGTTCAGCTCGAAGTTGCCGGACTGGCCGGCGATGGCGATGGTGGCGTCGTTGCCGATCACTTGGGCGGCGACCATGGCGGTGGCCTCCGGAATCACCGGGTTGACCTTGCCTGGCATGATCGAAGAGCCCGGCTGCAGCCCTTGCAGCTCGATTTCACCCAGCCCGGCCAGCGGGCCGGAGTTCATCCAGCGCAGGTCGTTGGCGATCTTCATCAGCGCCACGGCGGTAGTCTTGAGCTGGCCGGACAGGGCCACGGCGGTATCCTGCGAGCCGATCAGGGCGAACAGGTTCTGCCCCGGGGTGAACTCGACCTGGGTCAGGCCGCTGAGCTGGTGGGCGAAGCCGATGGCAAACTGTGGGTGGGCGTTGATGCCGGTGCCCACGGCGGTGCCACCCTGGGCCAGGGCCTGCAGGCTTGGCAGGGTCGCTTCGATGTGTACCTTGGCGCCATTGATCTGCGCCGCCCAGCCGTCGAGCACCTGGCTCATGCGCACTGGCATGGCGTCCATCAGATGGGTACGGCCGGTCTTCACATATTGATGCACCTGTGCCGACTTGGCCTCGATCACCTGCACCAGGTGCGCCAAGGCTGGCAGTAGTTGCTCACGCAGAGCCAGAGCGGCGCTGACGTGGATGGTGGTCGGGATGATATCGTTGCTGCTCTGGCCGCAGTTGACGTGGTCGTTGGCGTTGACGGCCTCACCCAGCACGCGGCTGGCCAGCGTGGCGATCACCTCGTTGGCGTTCATGTTCGAGCTGGTGCCGGAACCGGTCTGGAACACATCCACCGGAAAATGCTGAATGAAATCTTCAGCCAGCAGTTGCTCGACTGCCGTGACGATGGCCTGGCCCTGCGCGGCCGACAACTGCTCCAGTTCGACGTTGGCCTTGGCCGCGGCAGCCTTGGCCAGCAGCAGCGCACGAATGAACTGGGCCGGCATGCGTTGGCCGCTGATCGGGAAGTTGTCGACCGCGCGCTGGGTCTGGGCACCATACAGGGCCTGGGTCGGCACCTGCAGTTCGCCCATGCTGTCACGCTCGATACGGGTATCACTCATCATCAAATCCTTGCATCAGTTCATCGGGAGAAATCGACGGCAGCAGGCAGCAATTGGCCAACTGCTGGGCGTAGGGCTGCCAGCGCTGGTTCTGTGCCTCGCGGTCGAGGTTGCGCAGGTCCAGCAGCGGGCGCCAGGCCTGGTCCAGGCACAGGCAGCGCCAATGCCAGGGCAGCATGCGGTCGCAGGCGGTATCCAGCAGCAGGCGAAAGGAAGTCAGCGCCACCGTCCATGGAGAGGTCTCGGTGCAGCACACCAGGTATCGCCCTTCGGCCAGGTAATGCTCGATCAGGCGCGGCTCGTCGGGTTCGAGCGCGCAGCGGATGCGTCGGCTGAGCCAGCGCCAGTTTTCCAGATAGGGCAGTTCGCGGAGGACGGGTTTCATGAACATCATCGCCGGGTTACTGGATAATGATATTCATTATTAATTGATAAACAGAATCACTTCAAGTGGGAAGTGATGAAACAAAAACCCGGCGTGGGGGCCGGGTCTTCGGTTTCATTGAAAATTCTCTATAGCCTGCACCGGCCTCTTCGCGGGTAAACCCGCTCCCACAGGGACCGCGCCACACCTGAAGACTGCGCAATACTTGTGGGAGCGGGTTCACCCGCGAAGAGGCCGGTACAGGCTAAAGATCAGCTACCAGCAACGGTCATCCGTTCGATAAGCACCGACCCGGTGTGAATGTTGCTGCGGGTCTCAAGATCGCTGCCAATCGCGACAATCTGCTGGAACATATCCTTCATATTCCCGGCAATGGTCACTTCCTGCACCGCATGCTGGATCTCGCCATTCTCGACCCAGAACCCTGCCGCGCCACGGGAATAATCCCCGGTCACCATGTTCAGTCCATGCCCCATCAGCTCAGTCACCAGCAGCCCTCGGCCCATGCGCCGGATCAGCGCAGTCTGGTCTTCGACACCGTGGCTGACGAACAGGTTGTGCACGCCGCCGGCGTTGGCCGTGCTTGGCAAACCCAGCTTGCGCCCGGAATACGTACCCAGCAGGTACGACACCAGCTCGCCCTTGTCGACGAACGGCTTGGCATAGGTAGCCAGGCCGTCGCCATCGAATGCGGCACTGCCCAGTGCCCGCGGAATGTGCGGGCGCTCGTCGAGGGTCAGCCAGGTGGGGAACAGGCGCTGGCCAATGGTCCCCTCCAGGAACGAGGATTTGCGGTACAGGTTGCCACCGGAAATAGCCGACAAGAAGCTGCCGAACAGGCCACCGGCCAGCTCGGCCGAGAACAGCACCGGCACCTCGCAAGTCGGCACCGGCCGCGCCCCCAGGCGGCTGGCGGCACGCTGGGCAGCGCGCACGCCGATGCTACGAGGGTCGGCCAGCAGGTTGCCCTGGCGGTTCACGTCGTACCAGTAGTCACGCTGCATCTGCCCGCCGCCTTCGGCGATCATCACGCAGCTCAGGCTGTGCCGGGTCGAGGCATAGCCACCGATGAAGCCATGGCTGTTGCCATACACGCGGCAGCCCTGATGGGTATTGAGGGTGGTGCCGTCGGCGTTGAGGATGCGCGAGTCAGCGTCGAATGCCGCCGCCTCGCAGGCCAGGGCCATCTCGATGGCCTTCTCGGGCTCGAGGTTCCAGTCGTGGTACAGGTCCAGGTCCGGGATCTCGCGGGCCATCAGCGCTGCGTCGGCCAGGCCGGAACATTCGTCCTCGGAGGTATGCTTGGCAATCGCCAAGGCGGCGGCGACGGTTTCGCGGATCGCTTCAGGGCCACTGGCCGAGGTGCTGGCCGAGCCTTTGCGCTGACCCACATAGAGGGTGATGCCAAAGCCCTGGTCGCGGTTGAACTCGACCGTTTCGACCTCACGCTGGCGTACCGTGGTGGACAGGCCCTGCTCCAGCGACACCGCCACTTCACAGGCACTGGCCCCCTGGCGGCGCGCTTCGGCGATGATCGCCTCGACCTGCTCCTGCAATGCTGGCAGGTCCTTGGGACCTACGCTCTGGACTGCACTCATGGTTCTCTCCACTCAAATTCTGCGTTCGGCTAGGGTCATTCTACGACCGGGCCGGACAAGCGGCCCCCGACTGGTTATCATGGCGGCGATTTCTAGCGGACTGCCACCATGGTTGATTCAAACGACGACGCCTTCGACGGCGAAAAAAGCAAAACCCAGATCAAGCGCGAGTTGCATGCGCTGGTCGAACTCGGCGAGCGCCTTACCACGCTCAAGGCCGATACCCTGGCCCGCCTGCCGTTGACCGACGAGCTACGCAAGGCCCTGGCCGAAGCCAGCAAGCACACCGCTCATGGTGCCCGCAAACGCCACATGTCGTTCGTCGGCAAGCTGATGCGCGTGCAGGACCTGGATGCCATCCACGCCTTGCTCGAACAGATGGACAGCTCGACCCGCCAGTACAACGAGCGCTTCCACAACCTGGAGCGCTGGCGCGACCGGCTGATCGACGGTAACGACGAAGACCTCGAGCGCTTCGTCAACGAGTACCCCGACACCGACCGCCAGCAGCTGCGCTCGCTGGTGCGCCATGCCCAGCACGAGAAGGCGCGGAACAAGCCGCCTGCCGCCGCGCGCAAGGTGTTCAAGTACATCCGCGACCTGGACGAGCTGCAGCGCGGCTTGCGCTGATCGCCCTGGGGCCGCTTTGCGGCCCATTCGCAGCACAAGGCTGCTCCTACAGAAATACGCGATCCCTGTAGGAGCAGCCTTGTGCTGCGAATGGACCGCAAAGCGGTCCCCGAAGCCATCACGCCCCTGTACCGCCCACGGTAATCGCATCCAGCTTCAAGGTCGGCTGCCCGACCCCGACCGGCACCGACTGCCCGTCCTTGCCGCAAGTCCCTACCCCACTGTCCAGCGCCAGGTCGTTACCGACCATCGACACCCGGCTCATCGCCTCCGGGCCATTGCCGATCAGGGTCGCCCCCTTCACCGGCGCGGTAATCTTGCCGTCTTCGATCAGGTAGGCCTCACTGGTCGAGAACACGAACTTGCCGCTGGTGATGTCCACCTGGCCACCGCCGAGGTTGGCACAGTAGATGCCCTTCTTCACCGAAGCGATGATTTCCTGCGGGTCGCTTGCGCCGGCACGCATGTAGGTGTTGGTCATGCGCGGCATCGGCAGGTGCGCGTAGGATTCACGGCGGCCGTTGCCAGTCACCGCCATGCCCATCAGGCGCGCGTTCAGCTTGTCCTGCATGTAGCCCTTGAGCACACCGTTCTCGATCAGCGTAGTGCACTCGGTCGGGGTACCTTCATCGTCCACGCTCAGCGAACCACGGCGGCCTTCGAGGGTGCCATCGTCGACGATGGTGCACAGGCTCGACGCCACTTTCTCGCCAATGCGGCCGCTGAACGCCGAACTGCCCTTGCGGTTGAAGTCACCTTCCAGGCCATGGCCGACAGCCTCGTGCAGCAGCACGCCCGACCAACCAGAACCCAGTACCACTGGCAGGGTGCCGGCCGGCGCCGGGATCGCCTCCAGGTTCACCAGGGCCTGGCGCAGCGCTTCGCGGGCATAGCCCATGACCCGTTCCTCGGTGAAGAAGCGGTAGTCGGTACGCCCGCCACCGCCCTGCCCGCCACGCTCGCGGCGGCCGTTCTGCTCGACGATGACGCTGACGTTGAAGCGCACCAGCGGACGCACGTCGGCGGCCAGGCTGCCATCGGCCGCAGCAATCAGGATGCGCTCCCAGACCCCGGCCATGCTCACACTGACCTGCTGGATACGCGGGTCCAGGGCACGGGTGGCGGCGTCAACACGCTTGAGCAGCTCGACCTTCTCGGCACGGCTGAGCACATCCAGCGGGTTGTCTGCCGAATAAAGGGCGGTCACATCCTGGCTGCGGAAAGCCTGCACCTTGCCATTCTGCCCGGCACGCGAGATCGAACGTGCTGCTCGGGCTGCCGAGGTCAGCGCCTCGAGGTTGATCGCGTTGCTGTAGGCGAAGCCGGTCTTTTCACCGGACTGGGCACGCACGCCCACGCCTTGGTCGAGGTTGAAACTGCCCTCTTTGACGATGCCGTCTTCCAGTGCCCAGGTTTCCGAGATCTGGCCCTGAAAATACAGGTCGGCGGCATCGATACCGGGGCCAGCCAACTCACCCAGCACGCTCTGCAGGCTGTCCAGGGTCAAGCCGCCTGGGGCCAGGAGCTGCTCGCTGACGGTGGATAACATCTGGCTCATAGTCACTCCGAGGTGTGCGCAGGCCGCAATGCGCCCTGCGAGAAAAAGCGCCGGTGCGATACCACCGGCATGCGCGCCCGGATGGACGCTTGTTCATCAATATCGCGCTCGGCAAGCAGTACCGCTTCACCTCGCGCCTGTTCCGCGACGATGCGCCCCCAAGGGTCGACGATCGCCGCATGGCCATGGGTTTCCCGTGGCCCTGGGTGAGTGCCGCCCTGAGCCGCAGCCAGCAGGTAGCACTGGGTCTCGATGGCACGGGCACGCACCAGCACTTCCCAGTGCGCCGCCCCCGTTACCGCAGTGAAGGCAGCCGGCGCAGTGATCAGCTCCGCGCCGGCGGCGCGCAGTGCGCTGTACAGTTCAGGGAAGCGCAGGTCGTAACACACGCTCAGCCCCAGCCGCCCCACCGGTGTATCGGCCACCACCACCTGGGCGCCGTGGGCGTAGTCGTCGGACTCACGGTAGCGGCCACGGTTGTCGGCAACGTCCACATCGAACAGGTGCAACTTGTCATAGCGTGCCGCTACCTCGCCATGTTCGTCGACCAGCAACGAGCAGGCATGGGCCTTGGCCTCTGGCTGGCCGACCGGTGGCAATGGCAAGGTACCGGCAACAATCCATAACCTGAGGTCGCGGGCAGTACGTTTCAACCATGGCAGGATCGGCCCTTCGCCCAACGCTTCGGCGCGACCGATGGCAGCGGCATCCTTGCGGCCCATGGCGGCGAAGTTTTCCGGCAACACGGCCAGCCGTGCACCGCCGATCGCAGCCTGCTCCAGCAGGGCACCGGCGCGCTGCAGGTTGGCCAGCACATCGTCCTGGCTGACCATCTGGATTACCGCTGCCTTCATGGGCACTCCTAGCGGGATTTCTCGAAAGGTTTCACAAATGTGATTCTAGGCTCTTTCACCGGCCCTTCGACACGGTAATGCACGCTGGCAAAGCGTGATACGCGGTCGCCGATCAGCCGATCGACCAGGAACAGCGCCCCACCCACGGCCGGAGCGCCGACAATCAGGGCCGCCAGCGGCAGGTTGTTGGTCACCGGCAGGCTTACCTGCAAGTTGGCATCGACCCGGTCGCGCACCATGTCCAGGGTACCGTCGAGTTCGAAGTTGCTCGACGGGCCAGTCACGGTGATTGGCTCGCGGGTCACGTAGACGCCGTCACTGGCCACCAGCAAGCCTTTGACCCGATCGTAGGCCAGGCCCTTGTCGAACAGGTCGGAGAAGTCCAGGCGCAAGCGCCGGCCGATGGAGTTGAAGTTGAGCAGGCCGAACACCCGCAGGGCCTGGGCACTGCCTTCGACCTCGACGAACTGGCCGGTGCGCAGCGCTGCGTCCATGCTGCCAGAGAAGCGCTTGAGGCTCACCGAGGCCGGCGACCCCGGCCAGCGGCCGTCTACATCCAGGCGGAAATCGCGGCTGGTCACAGTCGGGGCAAAGCCCCAGGCCTTGAGCACATCTGCCAGGTTCTTGCCGTCCAGGCGCCCTTTGTACCAGCTGCTGGTGCTGCCTGGTTCGCCTTCCCAGCCACCGCCACCATCGATACGCAGGCCTTTGAAGTCGAGGTCGATATCGCTGGCTGTCACGCCGCGCGCGGTTGGCCGCAGCTTGAGCGACGCACTGCCATACAGGTCATCACCGCGGTAGAGCTTGTCGATGCTCAGGTCCAGCGCCGGTACCTTGCGCGGGTCGAATGACGCCAGCGGGTCGGGGCCCTCCTCGGCCTGTGCCTCGGCCTGCTTTTCAGCAGCGCTGGCGGCGGGCAGGCGCAAGGTCTGCATGCGCACGACCATGGGCGCGCCTTTGGCATCCGGTACCCGCGCGTTGCCGATGACCTCCTTGCTATCAAGGCGCAAATCCCAGGCAGCGCCGCCACGGGCAAGCCGCACCACCGCCTGGTTCAGGTCCATGCCAAAGGCTTTCAGTTGGCCGATGCTCAAGTCGACGCCTTGCAGGTTCTGCCGCGCACTGCCCCCCGGGTCGCCACCTGCCAGCCGCGCCGCCTGTTCTTGCCAGGGCCCCAGGTCCAGTGCCTCCAGGCGCCCGCGTACACGCAGACCTTGGCCGGCGGGTAGCTGGGCGTCACCTGTGCCCAGTAACAACTCGCCACGCCCCTGGGCGAGTTTGTCGGCCGGCGCAATGTAGGCAAGGCGGGCAAGGTCGGTGTACGCAGCATCGAAGCGCCGTTCCGGGCCTTGCAGACTCATGCTGAACCGGCTGTCACGGGTGTCCGCCGCAGCCTTGCCGAACGGTGCCGGCAGGTCGATGGCCAGGCCCTTGAGGTTGGAGGTGACGCTCAAGCGGTTGTCCCGGCTGCCCAGGCTGACCTGCAACTGGTACGGCAGGTCACCGGACGCCGGCAAGGCCTGATTGAACTGCAGCCAGTCGGTCAGCGCCTTGAGCGAGACCTGGCCATTGGCGTTGATGCGGGTCTGCATCTGCCCTGGCTGGCCTTCGGCAGTGATTTGCGCCGTCACCGGCTTGCCGAATGCCTGCAGGCTGATGCCCTTGCCGCTCAGGCCCTTGTCGAAATCGAAACTGAAGTCCCCCTTCAGGCGGCTCAGCTCCAGGCTCGGCGGCGCGACCTTCAGCCGCGCGTCGTTGGTGGCAAAGTCCACCTGCACTTTCGGCCGCTGCCCGCGGGCCAGCGGAATGTCGAGCTTGACCTTGCCCTTGAGCGGCCCCTCGCCTTCCCAGCCGGCAAAGATCTCGCCGGTGCCGATTGGCGCTTCCTTGAGGATCTTCAGGCCATCGCCCAGGCTGCCGTCGAAGTCACCATCAAGGTACAGGTGGCTTTGCTGGCCCTCGTCGACATGCGGGATATCGACGCTTACATCACTGACCTTGGTATCGAGCAGTACGCCACGCTGGGCCTTGATACGCACACCGCTGTCCTCGATGAGCACATCGCCATCCACGTGCTGTACCTGCGGCCAGCCCGGCTGGAAGTCCAGGGCTGCATCACGCACCTTGAAGAACAGGCTGATACTGCGGGCTTCCGGCGCGACACCATGGTTCAGCGAGCCCTGGTACTGGAAGTAGCCTTCGTCCACCGTGCCTTTGACGATCGCACTGCGCAGCCATTCGTCGAGGGCGGGGCTGAGCACCTCGGGCAGGTACTTGGCGGTGTAGCGGCCATCGCCTTCGGTCAGGCCGACGCGCAGGTCCATGTAGTCCTCGCGGCCCTCTTCGAACAACAGGCGAATGAGGAAGTCACCGGCAATCTTGCCCTCCTCGCCGAGCACCTTGAGATAAGGCGCGACCAGGGTGAAACCTTCCTTGTCCAAGACCCAGGTCAGGCGCGCATTGGCCTTCTGGTAGTGCCAGGGTTTGGCGAAGATCGGGTACAGGTGCAGCATGAACGCATCGGTATCAAGGCGCAGTTCGCCATGGCCAAGGTCGCCGCTGATGCTACCGCTGACGTTACCGGCTGCCGGGGCATTGTGATAGGCATCGAAACCGACTTTATCCAGGTTCGCTTCGAACTGCAGGCGCTGGTTACCCTCGGCCTTGGGCCGGGCCTCAAGGCGCACATTACGCAGAGCGCCGGTCACCTTCAGGCCATCGACCACGGCCATGACCTTGTCCGGCAACGGCGCCAGGGCATCGATAAGCGGGGTTAACGGCGTGAGGTCGAGGCGGTCGGCCTGCATTTGCCAGCTTTCCGCGGCAGCGTCCTCACCGGGGCGCTGCTGCAATTGCAGGTGCGACTCCCAACGGGCCTTGCCAATGTCCATGGCCAGCGAATCGACCACCACATCGAAGCCTTGCTCCCGGCGCTGGAACCAGGCACCCAAGGCCAGGTTGTTCAGTGTGGCCGACTTGCGCCCGGCATAGGCGCCCTGCAACTCAGGGGCATTGAGGCGTACCACGGCCTGCTCCAACTGCCCCGTGCGCCAGTCGACCCAGAACTCGCCACCCGCTCTCAAGACGTCGGCATGCCACTGGCCCAGCAGGCGAGGCGGCAACCAGCGCGCCCAGTCACTCTGCGGAAGGCTCAGGTAGGCTTCGACCTGACCATCGCGCCAGGTGTTGGCCGACGCACGACTACGCAGGTTCAGCGCCAGAGGTTGGCCATCGGGCAGGGTCGCGCGCAGGTCCAGGGCCTGGCGCGAAGCCCCGGCCTGCAGGCCGGCGCTCACATAAGTCAGGGTCAACGGGTCACGCTGCCACGGGTGCAGGGTGACCTGGCTGTCGAACACATCGATGCACCCCAGCTGACGCAAGCGCTGCAGCAGCTCGGCGGGATCGAGTGGTGCATCGCTCTTCTTCGGCAAGCCTTCGAGGCTCCAGGCGCCCTGCTCGCTCTCGCGCAGGATCAGTTGCAGGCCGCCCAACTGAATGCGCGCCAGGCGTACTTCACGGGCGGTGAGGCTGGCCCAGAGATCGGGTACCACCTTGACGTCGTCCAGGCGCAGGGCCGTGGCACCCTCGCCCAGTTGCAGGTCGCGCACCCGCAGCACCGGTGCCAGACCGCTCCAGCGGCCTTCCAGGCCACCGACGTGCACGGGCAGGCCCAAAGCCTGCTCGGCCTTGTTTTCTACATCGGCGCGGTACTCGGCCACCAACGGCACCAGTTCACGGCCGAGGCTGACATACAGCGCCACCAGTACCGCCAGCAAGGCGCAAACACCCAGCCCCCAGCGGGTCAAGGCGACAAGAACGCGGGTCAGACGTCCCATGGCCATGGCCCTCCAGGTCGTTTATCCATGATGGCCCGTCGTGCCGGTTTTGCCAGCCCGGTCCACCCGTGGCGCGCTTCAGAAGGCCTCAGAGCAGCACCACATCGTATTGTTCCTGTGAATACATCGACTCGACCTGGAAACGAATGGTTCGGCCGATGAAAGCCTCCAGTTCAGCAACGTTACCGGACTCTTCATCCAGCAACCGGTCAACCACCTTCTGGTTGGCCAGCACGCGGTAGCCTTCGGCCTGATAGGCACGAGCCTCGCGCAGGATCTCACGGAAGATTTCGTAACAGATGGTCTCGGGGGTTTTCAGCTTGCCACGGCCCTGACAGGCCAGGCAGGGTTCGCACAGCACCTGCTCCAGGCTTTCCCGCGTGCGCTTGCGGGTCATCTGCACCAGGCCCAGCTCGGTGATGCCGATGATGTTGGTCTTGGCGTGATCGCGCTCCAGTTGCTTTTCCAGGGTGCGCAGCACCTGGCGCTGGTGCTCTTCGTCTTCCATGTCGATGAAGTCGATGATGATGATGCCGCCGATGTTGCGCAGGCGCAGTTGCCGGGCGATGGCGGTAGCGGCCTCGAGGTTGGTCTTGAAGATCGTCTCTTCAAGGTTGCGATGGCCGACGAAGGCGCCGGTGTTCACATCGATGGTGGTCATCGCTTCAGCCGGATCGACCACCAGGTAGCCACCGGACTTGAGCGGTACCTTGCGCTCCAGCGCGCGCTGAATCTCGTCCTCGACACCGTACAGGTCGAAGATCGGCCTTTCGCCCGGATAGTGTTCGAGGCGGTCGGCGATTTCCGGCATCAGCTCGCTAACGAACTGCGTGGTCTTCTGGAAGGTTTCCCGCGAGTCGATGCGGATCTTCTCGATCTTCGGGTTGACCAGGTCGCGCAGGGTACGCAGGGCCAGGCCCAGGTCCTCGTAGATGACCGTGGGCGCGCCGCAGGTGTTGATCTGGGTGCCGATCTGCTCCCACAGGCGGCGCAGGTAGCGAATGTCCTGCAGGATCTCTTCTGCGCGTGCGCCTTCGGCCGCGGTGCGCAGGATGAAACCACCAGCGTCCTTGATGTTCTCGCTTTCCATGCAGTCGCTGACCACCTGCTTGAGGCGCTCGCGCTCGGCTTCGTCTTCGATCTTCAGGGAAATGCCGACATGGCTGCTGCGCGGCATGTACACCAGGTAACGCGACGGGATCGAAAGCTGGGTGGTCAGGCGCGCCCCCTTGGTGCCGATCGGGTCCTTGGTCACCTGCACCACCAAGGCCTGGCCTTCGTGCACCAGGGCTGTGATGTTCTCTACCGCCGAGCCTTCACGCTGGGATATTTCCGAGGCGTGGATGAACGCCGCGCGCTCCAGGCCGATGTCGACGAAGGCCGCCTGCATGCCCGGCAGCACACGCACCACCTTGCCTTTATAGATATTGCCGACGATGCCCCGGCGCTGGGTGCGCTCGACGTGCACTTCCTGCAGCACCCCGTTTTCCACCACAGCCACGCGCGACTCCATCGGGGTGATGTTGATCAGGATCTCTTCACTCATGGCAGGCTCTCGTCAAAGGTCTTGGGTAATGATGGATGGCGTATGCAGTGCTGGCTACCGCTGGTTTGTTACCTCTGGCGTATGCGTAGGCGATTGCCAGCAGGCGATGCCGAACTGGCCAAGCAATTCGGCCGTTTCACTGAGCGGCAAGCCGACCACTGCCGAGTAGCTGCCGGAAAGGCTGGTGACGAACACCGCGCCCAGGCCCTGGATGGCATAGCCGCCGGCCTTGTCCGCAGGCTCGCCACTGGCCCAGTAGCGTTGCGCTTCATCGCCGCTGATCGCACGGAAGCGCACCTTGCTGGTGACGCACAGGCTGTGCACACGCTGGCCGTCGCTGAGGGCTACCGCGGTCAGCACCTGGTGCTCGCGGCCCGACAGGTCGGCCAGCATGGCCAGGGCATCTTCGCGGTTTTGCGGTTTGCCGAGAATACGACCATCGAGGACCACGGCGGTGTCTGCGCCCAGCACCACAGCCCGATTTTCCAAGACCGCGGTGTGGCTATTCGCGGGCACTGGATGTTCCAGGCTAGCCAGGCCAGCGGCAGCCTTGGCCCGGGCCAGGCGCTCGACATAGGCAGGGGCGCCTTCATTGGGCAACGGGGTTTCATCGATGGGGGCACTGACGACGCTGAACGGCACACCGATCTGGGTCAACAGTTCACGACGACGGGGCGAGCCGGAGGCCAGGTACAGTGGGTTCATGCAGACATCTCCCTGTCAGTCGCGGCAGCGCCGTCAGTTGATATGCAAGCGTCGGCGCAGGTCGCGCAGAGCGAAGCTGATCCACGGCCAGAGCAAGGCACTGATCACCGCCGACCAGACCAGCGCCAAGGTGGGCAGGCGGTTACCGGTCAGCGCGCTGAGCCAAAGCTGGATCAACTGGGCGATGCCGAAGATCACCAGGATCACCAGGCTCTGCTGCCACATGGGGAACATGCGCAGGCGCTGCTGCAAGGACAGCACCAGGAAAGTGATGAGGGTGAGGATCAGCGCATTCTGCCCCAGCAGGGTACCGTACAGTACGTCCTCGGCCAGGCCCAGCACGAACGCGGTGGTCATGCCGACCTTGTTCGGCACGGCGAGGGTCCAGAACGACACCAGCAAGGCCAGCCACATGGGACGGAACACGTCCATGAACTGCGGCATGGGCGAGACACTGAGCAGCAGGCCGATGGCGAAAGTCAGCCAGATGACCCAGCCGTTGTTGCGGCGTGATACAGCCATCATTGCCTCCGGGTATGAGCAGGTGCGGCAGGCGTTGCAGGTGCGACAACCGGGGCTGCAGGCTGCGCTGCCGGCGCTACCGGTGCCGCAGGTGTGGCCGGCGCGGCAGGCGCCGGTGCAACGTGCTCGCCCGTCGTGGCCGGCTGGCCTGGGGCCGAGGCGCCCTTGCGGTCAGCCTCTTCCTGGGCGATGCCGGCATCGGTGGCGCGCTGCTCCGGGGTACGTCGGTCACTGAACACCAGCAGCATGTAGCGGCTGCGGTTGAGCGCGGCGGTGGGGATGGCGCGAACGATGGCGAACGGCTGGCCGGAATCGTGAATCACTTCGTTGACCGTGGCCACCGGGTAGCCGGCCGGGAAACGTTGCCCCATGCCGGAGCTGACCAGCAGGTCGCCTTCCTTGATGTCAGCGGTATCGGCCACATGGCGCAGCTCCAGGCGCTCCGGGTTGCCGGTGCCGCTGGCGATGGCGCGCAGGCCGTTGCGGTTGACCTGCACCGGGATGCTATGGGTGGTATCGGTCAGCAACAGTACCCGCGAGGTGTAGGGCATCAGCTCGACCACCTGGCCCATCAGGCCACGGGCATCGAGCACCGGCTGGCCCAGGAACACGCCATCACGCTCGCCCTTGTTGATCAGGATGCGGTGGGTGAACGGGTTGGGGTCGACACCGATCAGCTCGGCCACTTCGACCTTTTCATTGACCAGCGCCGAGGAGTTGAGCAACTCGCGCAGGCGCACGTTCTGCTCGGTCAGGGCTGCCAGCTTCTGCAGGCGCCCCTGCAACAGCAGGGCTTCGGTCTTGAGCTTTTCGTTTTCGGCGATCAGTTCGGTGCGGCTGCCGAACTGGCCGGCCACACCTTGCCACGCACGCTGCGGCAGGTCGGTGATCCAGTACGACTCCATGAGTACCAGGCCCATCTGGCTGCGCACCGGCTTGAGCACGTCGAAGCGCGCGTCGACAACCATCAACGCGACCGACATCACCACCAGGACGAGCAGGCGAACGCCCAGCGAAGGGCCCTTGGAGAAAAGCGGTTTAATGGGCCGTTCCTCGTGGACGACTCAGGAGGTCATTGGACATGGGACAACGCACCAGCCTGGTTGCGGGTTGACGGATACGGCGCCCCGAACGGGCGCCAGCCCAGCACATACAGGTAGCACTGTGCGTACTACCTGTAAACCGGGCGCTCGTGAACAGCGAGCGGGATCACTCGCTGGAGAGCAGGTCCATCGCGTGCTTGTCCATCATCTCCAGGGCGCGACCGCCGCCACGGGCGACACAGGTCAGCGGGTCTTCGGCGACGATCACCGGCAGGCCGGTTTCCTGGGCCAGCAACTTGTCCAGGTCACGCAGCAGCGCGCCACCACCGGTCAGCACCAGGCCACGCTCGGCGATGTCCGAGGCCAGCTCGGGCGGCGATTGCTCCAGGGCACTCTTGACCGCCTGGACGATGGTCGCCAGGGATTCCTGCAGCGCTTCGAGCACTTCGTTGGAGTTCAGGGTGAAGGCACGTGGTACGCCCTCGGCCAGGTTGCGGCCGCGCACGTCGACTTCGCGTACTTCGCCGCCCGGGTAGGCAGTACCGATTTCCTGCTTGATGCGCTCGGCGGTGGACTCGCCGATCAGGCTGCCGTAGTTGCGGCGCACGTAGGTGACAATGGCTTCGTCGAAGCGGTCGCCGCCAACGCGGACGGATTCGGCATAAACCACGCCGTTCAGGGAGATCAGCGCGATTTCAGTGGTACCACCACCGATATCGACGACCATCGAACCGCGGGCTTCCTCGACCGGCAGGCCGGCACCGATGGCAGCGGCCATCGGCTCCTCGATCAGGAATACTTCACGTGCACCGGCCCCCAGGGCCGACTCGCGAATGGCGCGACGCTCTACCTGGGTCGACTTGCACGGCACGCAGATCAGCACGCGCGGGCTCGGCTGCAGGAAGCTGTTCTCGTGCACCTTGTTGATAAAATATTGCAACATTTTTTCGCAGACGCTGAAGTCGGCGATGACGCCGTCCTTCATCGGACGAATGGCAGCAATGTTGCCAGGCGTACGGCCCAGCATGCGCTTGGCTTCGGTACCGACGGCGACGACGCTTTTCTGGTTGCCATGGGTACGGATGGCAACAACCGAGGGCTCATTCAGGACGATACCGCGCTCACGCACGTAAATAAGGGTGTTGGCAGTACCCAGGTCGATGGACAGATCGCTGGAAAACATGCCACGCAGTTTCTTGAACATGGGAAAGTGACCCTGGGGAAAGCGTGGGTAAAAAAGTGCGGCAAACTCTAACAATGGCAGGGATTTTGGGCAAGGAGCCAATATGTTAAATTGGCTGTTTTTCCGAGCACGCCAGCAGAATTTCGCGGCCGTTAGACCGCCAGAAAGCTGACATGTTCCTCACTCCGGAGCCAAATTCCGGTCTTTGTTTCCCCTGGAGATCCCCATGGCGCTTGAACGCTGCGACGTGGAAAAGATCGCCCATCTGGCCCGTCTGGGCCTGAATGATGGCGAACTGCCACGCATTACCGACGCACTGAACAGCATTCTCGGGCTGGTCGACCAGATGCAAGCGGTCGACACTACTGGCATCGAGCCACTGGCCCACCCCCTGGAGGCCAGCCAGCGCCTGCGTCCCGACCAGGTCACCGAGAGCAACCAGCGCGACGCCTACCAGGCCATCGCGCCGTCGACCGAAAGCGGTCTGTACCTGGTTCCCAAAGTCATCGAGTAAGGGATAGAGCCTGTCATGCATCAATTGACCCTGGCCGAGATCGCCCGCGGACTCGCCGACAAGTCGTTTTCCTCCGAAGAGCTGACCGGCGCCCTGCTGGCGCGCATCAAGCAGCTCGACCCGCAGATCAACAGCTTCATCAGCGTCACCGAAGAGCTGGCCCTGGGCCAGGCGCGTGCCGCCGACGCCCGTCGCGCCGCTGGCGAAACCGGCGCGCTGCTGGGTGCCCCGATCGCCCACAAGGACCTGTTCTGCACCAACGGCGTACGCACCAGCTGCGGCTCGAAGATGCTCGACAACTTCAAGGCGCCGTATGACGCCACCGTGGTTGCCAAGCTGGCCGAAGCCGGCATGGTTACCCTGGGCAAGACCAACATGGACGAGTTCGCCATGGGTTCGGCCAACGAATCCAGCTACTACGGCGCGGTGAAGAACCCTTGGAACCTCGAGCACGTCCCGGGCGGCTCGTCGGGCGGTTCGGCCGCGGCGGTGGCTGCGCGCCTGCTGCCAGCTACCACCGGCACCGACACCGGCGGCTCGATCCGCCAACCGGCGGCACTGACCAACCTCACCGGCCTCAAGCCGACCTACGGTCGCGTGTCGCGCTGGGGCATGATCGCCTACGCCTCCAGCCTCGACCAGGGTGGCCCGCTGGCCCGTACCGCCGAAGACTGCGCCCTGCTGCTGCAAGGCATGGCCGGTTTCGACGCCAAGGATTCCACCAGCATCGAAGAGCCGGTGCCGGACTACAGCGCCAACCTCAATGCTTCGCTGCAGGGCCTGCGCATCGGCCTGCCGAAAGAGTACTTCGGTGCCGGCCTGGACCCACGCATCGCCGACCTGGTCCAGGCCAGCGTCAAGGAGCTGGAAAAGCTCGGCGCGGTAGTCAGGGAAATCAGCCTGCCGAACATGCAGCACGCCATCCCGGCCTACTACGTGATCGCCCCCGCTGAAGCCTCGTCCAACCTGTCGCGTTTCGACGGCGTGCGCTTCGGCTACCGCTGCGAGAACCCGCGAGACCTCACCGACCTGTACAAGCGTTCCCGTGGCGAAGGCTTCGGCGTCGAGGTGCAGCGCCGCATCATGGTCGGCACCTACGCCCTGTCGGCCGGCTACTACGACGCCTACTACGTGAAGGCGCAGCAGATCCGCCGCCTGATCAAGAACGACTTCATGGCCGCCTTCAACGACGTCGACCTGATCCTCGGCCCGACCACGCCAAACCCGGCCTGGAAACTCGGCGCCAAGAGCAGCGACCCGGTCGCCGCCTACCTGGAAGACGTCTACACCATCACCGCCAACCTGGCGGGCCTGCCGGGCCTGTCGATGCCAGCCGGCTTCGTCGACGGCCTGCCGGTCGGCGTGCAACTGCTGGCGCCATACTTCCAGGAAGGCCGCCTGCTCAACGTCGCGCACCGCTACCAGCAAGTGACCGACTGGCACACCCGCGCCCCCAACGGCTTCTGAGGAATTCACACATGCAATGGGAAGTTGTGATCGGGCTGGAAATCCACACTCAGCTCGCCACCCAGTCGAAGATCTTCTCCGGCAGCGCCACCACCTTCGGCTCCGAGCCGAACACCCAGGCCAGCCTGGTTGACCTGGGCATGCCCGGCGTACTGCCGGTACTGAACCAGGAAGCCGTGCGCATGGCGTGCATGTTCGGCCTGGCCATCGATGCCGAGATCGGCAAGCGCAACGTATTCGCGCGCAAGAACTACTTCTACCCGGACCTGCCCAAGGGCTACCAGATCAGCCAGATGGACCTGCCGATCGTCGGCAAGGGCCACCTGGACATCGCCCTGGAAGACGGCACCATCAAGCGCATAGGGGTAACCCGCGCGCACTTGGAAGAAGACGCCGGCAAGAGCCTGCACGAAGACTTCAGCGGCTCCACCGGCATCGACCTGAACCGTGCAGGCACCCCGCTGCTGGAAATCGTCTCCGAGCCTGACATGCGCAGCGCCAAGGAAGCGGTGGCCTACGTCAAGGCGATCCACGCGCTGGTACGTTACCTGGGCATCTGCGACGGCAACATGGCCGAGGGCTCGCTGCGTTGCGACTGCAACGTGTCGATCCGCCCGAAAGGCCAGACCGAGTTCGGTACCCGCTGCGAAATCAAGAACGTCAACTCGTTCCGCTTCATCGAGCGCGCGATCAACAGCGAGATCCAGCGCCAGATCGACCTGATCGAGGACGGCGGCAAGGTGGTACAGGAAACCCGCCTGTACGACCCGAACAAGGACGAGACTCGCTCCATGCGCAGCAAGGAGGAAGCCAACGACTACCGTTACTTCCCCGATCCGGACCTGCTGCCAGTGGTGATCGAGGACAGCTTCCTCGAATCCGTCCGCGCCGGCTTGCCGGAGCTGCCGACACAGAAAGTCGAGCGTTTCCAGAGCCAGTACGGCCTGTCGGCCTACGATGCCAACGTGCTGGCGTCCAGCCGCGAACAGGCGGACTACTTCGAGGAAGTAGTGAAGATCGGTGGCGACGCCAAGCTGGCAGCCAACTGGGTCATGGTCGAGCTGGGCAGCCTGCTGAACAAGCTGGGCATCGAGATCGACCAGGCGCCGGTCAGCGCCGCGCAACTGGGCGGCATGCTGCTGCGTATTCGCGACAATACCATCAGCGGCAAGATCGCCAAGACCGTGTTCGAGGCCATGGCCGCCGGTGAAGGCGATGCCGACAGCATCATTGAAAGCAAAGGCCTGAAGCAGGTCACCGATACCGGTGCGATCGACAAGATGCTCGACGAAGTGCTGGCAGCCAACGCCGAGCAGGTCGAACAGTACCGCGCAGCCGACGAGGCCAAGCGTGGCAAGATGTTCGGCTTCTTCGTCGGCCAGGCGATGAAAGCCTCCAAAGGCAAGGCCAACCCGGGGCAAGTGAACCAATTGCTCAAGGCCAAGCTCGAAGGGTGATTGTTTTATCCCTGTAGTCCTGCGAGGGCTTCGCCCTCGTTCGCGGTTAAAGCCGCTCCCACAGGTACAGCGCTGCTCTCGACAGTGGCGATATACCTGTGGGAGCGGCTTTAGCCGCGAATGGGCCATATCGGAGCATCTGAATTGCTAAAGCGATCCCTGAGCACCCTCGCCCTCTTTTCCCTGCTGGCCGGCTGCGCCAGCCAGGACGTCGACGTCGACCCCGACGGCTACGACAAGACCGGCACCGCCTCCTATTACGGCGCTCGCCACCACGGCAAACGCACCGCCAGTGGCGAACCATTCAACCAGCACAGCCTGACCGCCGCCCACCGCAGCCTGCCCTTTGGTACCCGGGTACGGGTGACCAACCTGGCCAACCAGCGCAGCGTCGTGGTGCGCATCAATGACCGTGGCCCACACACCCGCGGCCGCCTGATTGATCTATCACGTGCCGCCGCAGAAAAAATCGGCATGATCCGTAGCGGAACCGCGCGTGTGCGAGTACAAGGTCTTAGCGACTGACGCGACAGGAGTCCGACCATTTTCGACCTGGCCACCCTTCCCACCTTCAGCCTCCTGCAACTGGGCATCGCCCTGCTGTTGCTGATCGGCGGAGCTGAACTGCTGGTGCGCGCAGCCCTGCGCCTGGCCCAGCGCCTGCACGTACGTCCACTGATCATCGGCCTGAGCCTGGTGGCCTTCGGCAGCACTGCACCACAAATGACCGTGAGCCTGCAGGCCGCCTACCAGGGCGCCCCGGATGTGGCGGTGGGCAGCGTGATCGGCAGCAATATCTTCAACGTACTGGTCATTCTCGGCCTGGCCGCACTGATCATCCCGCTGCGCGTGTCGCGGCAGCTGGTGCGCCTGGACATTCCACTGATGATCGTCGCCAGCGGCCTGGTCTACGCGTTATCCGCCAATGGCGACCTGGGCCGGGTCGAAGGGGTATTGCTGCTGCTCGGCCTGTTCGGCTACCTGGCGATACTCTGGCACCAGTCGCGCCACTACGCACGCACCTACCCCGCCCCGGCCACCGTCACAAGCAGCACCGGGCGTTTCTGGTCGGGCACGCTGCTACAGGTGCTCGCTGGCCTGGGCCTGCTGAGCCTGGCGGGTCACTTGTTGCTGGAAGCTGCCGTGGAAGTGGCCATCGACCTGGGCCTGTCCGAGCGCATCATCGGGCTGACTGTCGTTGCCATCTGCACTTCCCTGCCGGAACTGGCCGCTGCGCTGATCGCCGCCCTGCGCGGTGAACGGGAAATCGCCGTGGGCACAGTGATCGGCAGCAACCTGTTCAACCTGCTGGCAGTGCTGGGCCTGACCGCGCTGGTCACGCCCGAGCCACTGTCGATCTCGCCCAACGCCCTGGCCTTCGACCTGCCGGTGATGCTCGGCGTTGCCGCGCTGAGCCTGCCGGTGTTCTATTCCGGCTACCGCATCACCCGCGCCGAAGGCCTGGTGTTCCTCTGCCTGTACCTGGCCTATGGGCTGCACGTGGCGGCGTTTACCATGGGCATGCCACTGGCCGGCCGCCTGGAGCGGCTGATGCTGTTCTACGTACTGCCGGTGCTCGCCATGGTGTTGCTGTACACCACCGCGCGAGCCTGGCGGCGGCAGCATTAAGGAGATGTGGGGCTGCTCATGTCTTTAGCTTTGCATCGCCGGTGAGATCGAGCGCCGCCCGCGCGGCGCTTCGCGGGGCAAGCCCGCTCCCACATTTGTTGCAACGTGGCCATGCCTGTGAAAGAGGCGTTGTCAGCCTTGGTGCATGTCTTCAGACAGGTGGGGCTGCGGATGTGTCCACCTCGAAATAGAGTCGAGCCAACAAGGGGGGCAACCATGGCCTGACAGGTTCGGCACGTTGCAACAAATGTGGGAGCGGGCTTGCCCCGCGAAGCGCCGCGCGGGCGGCGCTCGATCTCACCGGCGCTGAAGATCTAACGGCGAACCTGGCGAGCCTTCTTCATCTTGAAGGCCACCCATAGCACCAGGATCCACCCCGGGATCAGCATTACCGAGATGCGAATCGGCGGGGTCAGGTACATCACCACCAGGATCAGCACGATGAACGCCAGGCACAGGTAGTTGGTGACCGGGTGCCCCCAGCTCTTGTAGAACGGGGTAATCCCGGCCGCCAGCTTGGCCTTGCGGAACTTCAGGTGGGTAATGCTGATGCTCGCCCAGTTGATCACCAGCGCCGACACCGCCAGGGCCATCAGCAAACCAAAGGCTTCACCCGGCATCAGGTAGTTGATCAGCACACACAGCCCGGTGGCGAAGGCCGACACGCCCAGCGCGGTCAGCGGCACACCGCTACGGCTTACCTTCAGCAACTGCCGCGGCGCGTCACCTTGGCTGGCCAGGCCGAAAAGCATGCGGCTGTTGGCGTACACGCAGCTGTTGTACACCGACAGCGCAGCCGTCAGCACCACGATATTGAGGATGGTCGCCACCAGGTCGCTGTCCAGTTCGTGGAAGATCATCACGAACGGGCTACCGCCCTGAACCACCTTCTGCCACGGGTACAGCGACAGCAGCACCGCCAGGGCGCCGATGTAGAAGATCAGAATGCGGTACACCACCTGGTTGGTGGCCTTGGGAATGCTCTGGCGCGGGTTGTCGGCCTCGGCGGCGGTGATGCCCACCAGTTCCAGGCCTCCGAACGAGAACATGATCACTGCCAGCGCCATCACCAGGCCGGTGACACCGTTGGGGAAGAAGCCGCCGTACTGCCAGAGGTTGGCCACGCTGGCATCCGGGCCGCCGTTGCCGCTGGTCAGCAGCCAGGCGCCGAAGCCGATCATGCTGACAATGGCCACCACCTTGACCAGGGCGAACCAGAACTCCATTTCGCCGTAGACTTTCACCTGAGTCAGGTTGATCAGGTTGATCACCACGAAGAAGATCGCCGCCGTGGCCCAGGTGGGAAAACCGGGCCACCAGTACTGTACATAGATGCCCACCGCCGTCAGCTCGGCCATGCCGACCAGCACGTACACCACCCAGTAGTTCCAGCCCGAGACGAAGCCGGCGAACTCGCTCCAGTACTGGTGGGCGAAGTGGCTGAAGCTGCCGGCCACCGGCTCCTCCACCACCATTTCGCCGAGCTGGCGCATGATCAGGAAGGCCATAAGGCCGGCAATGGCATAGCCCAGCAGCACGGAGGGGCCGGCCAGCTGGATGGTCTGGGCTATACCCAGGAACAGGCCGGTACCGATGGCCCCGCCCAGCGCGATCAGCTGGATATGGCGATTCTTCAGCCCGCGCTGTAACCGCTCGGGCGTGCTCTGGTCTTGCATGAATTGTCCTTTAGCTCAGTGAGGCTGTGTTTTTTGTGTTGTTTGCAGTCAAGGATCTAGATCCATCCGCCCCACTGCAAGATGAAAATACCAATGTTGGTGGTGATCGCCGCCATTAGCGTGGTAATCACGATGATCGACGCCGCCAGCTCATGGTTGCCGTTGGCCGCCCGTGCCATGACGTAGCTGGCCGCTGCGGTCGGGCTACCGATGTACAGAAACAGGATGCCCAGCTCGGCCCCACGGAAGCCGCATAGCCAGGCGCCGAGGGTGCCGAACAGCGGTAGCCAGACCACCTTCACCAGGCTGGCGTCGATGGCCAGCCTGCCGCTGTCGCGCAGCGCCGCCAGCGACAGCGTGCCACCGATGCAGATCAGCGCCAGCGGCAGGGTCATCTGCGCCAGATAATCGCCCGAGGTCAGCAGCCAGTTCGGCAGCGGCACCTGGCCGTAGGCCATGGGCGTGGCCACCAGCACACTGATGATCAGCGGGTTGCTGAAAATGCTCTTGCAGATGCTCCACGGGTCGGACTTCTGGTCCGGGCTGTACACCGCCAGCACTACTGCCGACAGCGAGTTGTACATGAGGATGACCAGGCCGGCGAGCACCGCCCCCAGGGAAATACCGTAGTCGCCGTACAGGCTGGCGGCCAGGGCCAGGCCGATCACGCCGTTGTTGCCGCGGAACGCGCCCTGGGTATAGATGCCTCGGTCTGCCTGCGGACTGCGCCAGATGGCCAGGCCCCAGGCAATGGCGAAGCCGACCAGGGTGGCGACGATGAAATAGAGGAGGACGCCCGGTTTGACCGCAGTGGCCAGGTCGGCATGATAGATACCGAGGAACAGCAGCGCCGGCATGCACACGTTGAACACCAGCTGCGAGGCGACGCGGTTGAAATTGTCGTCGATCAGGCGGATGCGTTTGAGCAGCATGCCCATGAACAGCATGGCGAAGACCGGTGCCGTGATGTTCAGCGTCTGGATAAGAAGGGCGAGCATGCGCAAGCGATCCTGGAGGGGTTGCCGTCAGGCGGCTAATGATACGCCAACGGCCGGGACTTGCGGGGATCGCGGGGTGATAAAGAGAAGTTTCTGTCAGTTACGGCCCTTCGCGGGTAAACCCGCTCCCACAGGTACTGCACAGGTCTTGAGGCTGTGAAATGCCTGTGAGAGCACAGGTACTGCACAGGCCTTGAAGCTTGTGCCTGTGGGAGCACAGGTACTGCACAGGCCTTGAAGCTTGTGCCTGTGGGAGCACAGGTACTGCACAAGTCTTGAGGCTTGTGAAATACCTGTGGGAGCGGGTTTACCCGCGAAGAGGCCGGTACTGTCAGTACTGAATCAGCGCCGGACCGGGCGCTTCTGCAGCTTGCGCTGCAAGGTCCGGCGGTGCATGCCCAGCGCCCGCGCGGTGGCCGAGATATTGCCCTCGTGCTCGTTCAGCACGCGCTGGATGTGTTCCCACTGCAGACGGTCTACCGACATCGGGTTTTCCGGCACCAGGGTATCCAGGTCGGTGTGCTCCGACAGCAGCGCCGCCAACACGTCATCGGCATCGGCCGGCTTGCACAGGTAATTGCAGGCACCGCGCTTGACCGCCTCCACCGCGGTGGCAATGCTCGAGTAACCGGTCAGGATCACCACGCGCATTTCCGGGTCCAGCTCCAGCAGCTTGGGCAGCAGCACCAGCCCGGAGTCGCCATCCATCTTCAGGTCCAGCGTGGCGTAGTCCGGCAGGTCCTGCTGGGCCAGGATCAATCCTTCCTCGGCAGAGCTGGCGGTGCTCACGCGGAAACCGCGGCGGCTCATGGCACGGGCCATGACCCGGGTAAAGGTGGCATCGTCATCCACCAGCAGCAGGTGCGGCAGCTCTTCACTTTCGACCTGGTTTTCTTCGCTCATCATTCATCTCCTCGCTTGCCATAGGGCAGGCGCAGTTCGGTCAGGGTGCCACCCTGTTCATGACTATAGAGTTTCACCGAACCGCCCGCACGGGTCACGCTGGCCTTGCTCAAGAACAGGCCCAGGCCGAAACCTTTGCCCTTGGTGGTAATGAAGGGTTTGCCGATGGCTTCGGCGATGGCCGGCGGCACGCCGGGGCCATGGTCGCGGATGCTGATGACGATGTCATGGGTATCCCAGTCCAGGCGTACTTCAAGGTCATCGGGGCAGGCATCGGCGGCATTGTTCAACAGGTTGAGCAGCGCCTGGGTCAGATCCGGCGGCGGCGTCAGGCGCGGCACCTGGCCGTCACGCAGGCGCTGGAAGCGGTAGCTGGCTTCCGGGCGCATCAGGTGCCAGCGGTTCAGCGCCTCGTCCAGCCAGGCGGTCACGTCCTGCTCCACCACGGCCAGGCGGCGGTTGGCTTCTGCGGCGCGTACCAGCTGTTGCAGGGTTTCCTTGCACAGCTTCACCTGGTCCTGGAGGATCTGCAGGTCTTCCTGCAGCAGCGGGTCGGCGTGGTCCTGACGCATTTCGTTCAGCAGCACGCTCATGGTCGCCAACGGTGTACCCAGCTCATGGGCGGCACCGGCGGCCTGAGTGGCCACGGCCAGCAGTTGCTCATCGCGCAGGCTCTCTTCACGCCGCTCGGAACGCAGCTGCTCCTGGCGGCGCAGCTCTTCGGCCATGCGTGCGGCAAAGAAGGTAATCACTGCAGCGGCCAAGGCAATACTCAGCCACATGCCGTACACCTGCATCTTGTCCCGCGCCATCGGCAGGCCTTCGAGCGGGTAGAACTGCACCAGCAGCAGGCTGTAGGCGGTCAGGGCAATGCCGGAAAGGATCAGCGAATACAGCCACGGCAAGGTAACTGCGGCAATCGCCAGCGGCACCAGATAATACGACACGAACGGGTTGGTCGAGCCGCCGGAGTAATACAGCAAGGCACTGTGGATCAGCAGGTCGCAGGCCAGTTGCAGGGCATACTCCAGTTCGGTGACTGGCAACGACAAACGCAGGCGCAGGGCCGTGAAGGCACACAGCAGCGAAGACAAGGCCAGGGTGCCGGCCAGTGACAGCCAGGGCAAGGGCAGCAGTTCGGTCCAGTAGGCGACGCCCACGGAGCCGGCCTGGGCAGCCAGGACCAGGACCCGAATGATGGTCAGGCGCCAGAGATTCTGACGGGTAGCGGACAGCGGTTGTACGGCGGCGAGCATGAGCTCTCCTGATGAGTGCTCCAGAAAATCGGCTGGAGTATACCGAAGCCGGGCGCCTCGCTGCAGCGATGCGGCAAAGCGCCACACTTTGTCACAGGTTGATGATGGCACTTTTGAACCCACTACACTGTTGCCGGTCTGATGGGCCATGCGTGAAATGGAAGACCAGAACCCACGCCTTATATTGACAAGGAGTACCACATGCAAATCCCACTTCGCGGCGCCGCCCTGATCCTGTCCTGCGGCCTTCTCGCCAGCCTGCCGGCGCTGGCTGCCGATGAACCGCGTTACAACCAGGTCTCGCTGCGTGCCGAAGTCAGCAAGGAAGTGGCGCGTGACCTGATGGTCGTGACCCTGTATAGCGAAGCGCAGAACACCGACCCGGGCAAGCTCGCCAAGCAGATCACCGAAACCATGAACAAGGCCGTACAGCAGTCGCGCCAGATCAAGGACGTGAAGATCAGCCAAGGTAGCCGCAACAGCTACCCGGTGTATGACAGCAAGGGCCAGAAGATCACCGGATGGCGCGAGCGCGCCGAACTGCGCCTGGAAAGCGCCAACTTCCCGGCCCTGTCGCAGTTGACCGCCGACCTGCTGCAAGAGCTGAAAATGGGTGGCATGGACTTCTCCATCGCCCCGGCCACGCGCAAGGCCAGCGAGGATGCGTTGCTCAAGGATGCGGTGGATGCCTTCAAGGCCCGTGCGCAACTGGCCACCGAGGCACTGGGCGGCAAGGGCTACAAAGTGGTCAGCCTGAACCTCAACAGCAGCGGTTACCCACGCCCGTACCTGCGCAGTGCGCCGATGGCGATGAAAGCCATGGGGGCTGATGAGTCGGCACCGGCGCCGGATATCGAGGCCGGGACCAGTGAAGTGAGCATGAATGCCGATGGCCTGATTGAAGTGCAGATGCCTTAACAGATCCACGAAATACCTGTGGCAGCGGGCGAGCCCGCTCCCACAGGGATCGCGTCAAATTCAGGGTTTCAGACCTTTCCTACGCACTAAAAAGGTGCCTCCTACAACTCCCCCCGCCCAGCAACATCCCGCAAAAAGCCATTATTTTGCCTTCGCAAACGTTTAACTTCGCCGAAAGTTATATCAATGCGACATCCGTGTACGTCCGTACCACTTTTCTGGCGCCAATCATCCGTCCCCATATTGCATTGGGAACGCCCCCTGCATAAGTATCCGCAGGTCGGCTCACGAGGCCACCTCAATCGAAAAATGACAACAATGAGGCCATCATGCTCAAACACGCAGTCATTCCGTTCCTTCTAGGTGCAGGCTTGCTGACCGGCGCACCGTCGGCCCTTGCCGCGTCCAACCTGGTGTTCTGCTCCGAAGGCAGCCCGGCCGGCTTCGACCCGGGGCAATACACCACGGGGACTGACTTTGACGCCTCGGCCGAGACCGTGTTCAACCGCCTGACCCAGTTTGAACGTGGCGGCACTGCAGTCATCCCGGGTTTGGCGACCAAATGGGAAGTATCGGATGACGGCAAGACCTACACCTTCCACCTGCGTGAAGGGGTCAAGTTCCACACCACCGACTACTTCAAGCCCACCCGCACCTTCAACGCCGACGATGTGCTCTTCACCTTCAACCGCATGCTCGACAAGAACCACCCGTTCCGCCAGGCCTACCCCACCGAGTTCCCGTACTTCACCGACATGGGCATGGACAAGAACATCGCCAGGCTGGAGAAGCTCGACGAGCACACGGTGAAGTTCACCCTCAACGAAGTCGACGCCGCATTCATCCAGAACCTGGCCATGAGCTTCGCCTCGATCCAGTCCGCCGAATACGCCGACCAGTTGCTCAAGGACGGCAAGGCCGCCGACATCAACCAGAAGCCGATCGGCACCGGCCCGTTCGTGTTCAGCAAGTACCAGAAAGACGCGCAGATCCGCTTCAAGGGCAACAAGGACTACTGGCAACCCGATGACGTGAAGATCGACAACCTGATCTTCGCCATTACCACCGACGCCTCGGTGCGCATGCAGAAGCTGAAGAAGAACGAGTGCCAGGTCACCCTGTTCCCGCGTCCGGCCGATATCGAGCCGCTAAAGGCCGACAAGAACCTGCAGATGCCGCAGCAGGCCGGCTTCAACCTCGGCTACATCGCCTACAACGTGATGGACAAGGTCAAGGGCAGCAACGAAGCCAACCCGCTGGCCCAGCTGAAAGTCCGCGAGGCGCTGGACATGGCCGTGGACAAGAAAAAGATCATCGAATCGGTCTACCAGGGCGCCGGCCAGCTGGCGGTCAACGCCATGCCACCGACCCAGTGGTCCTATGACGACAGCATCAAGGACGCGCCATTCGACCCTGAGAAAGCCAAGCAACTGCTCAAGGAAGCCGGCATCAAGGAAGGCACCGAAATCACCCTGTGGGCGATGCCCGTGCAGCGCCCGTACAACCCCAATGCCAAGCTGATGGCCGAGATGCTGCAATCCGACTGGGCCAAGGTCGGCATCAAGGCGAAGATCGTCAGTTATGAATGGGGCGAGTACATCAAGCGCTCCAAAGGCGGCGAGCAAGGCGCCATGCTGATCGGCTGGAGCGGTGACAACGGTGACCCGGACAACTGGCTGGGTACCCTGTATGGCTGCGATGCCATGAACGGCAACAACTTCTCCAAGTGGTGCTACAAGCCCTACGACGACCTGATCAAGCAGGCCAAGGCGACTTCCGACCAGGCCAAGCGCACCGAGCTGTACCAGAAGGCACAGCACATCCTCAAGGAGCAGGTGCCGATCACCCCGATCGCGCACTCCACCGTGTACCAGCCCATGAGCGCCAAGGTGAAGGACTACAAGATCAGCCCATTCGGCCTGAACTCCTTCTACGGCGTCAGCGTGGACAAATAGCCTAGCTACGGCACCCGCTGAGCGGCGGGTGCCCGCCAACCTTGCCACCTCTTCATGTCGTCCCGCCGCTACCCGCAGCGGGGTCGGCGAACTGTTGCCGCCATTCGTACCCCGAGGCGGCGCAAACAGACGTAAAAGGACTTGCCATGCGCCACACCACCCGCCTTTCCGCCCTGCTGGCCCTGGGCCTGATCAGCCAGTCGCCGGCCCTGCTGGCCAACAACCTGGTGTTCTGCTCCGAAGGCAGCCCCGCCGGCTTCGACACCGCCCAGTACACCAGCGCCACCGACAACGACGCCGCCGAACCGATCTACAACCGCCTGGTCGAGTTCGAGCGCGGCGGCACCGCCGTGCACCCTGCCCTGGCGACCCGCTGGGAGGTGTCCGACGATGGCCTGCGCTACACCTTCCACCTGCGCGAAGGGGTGAAGTTCCACAGCAACAAGGCCTTTACGCCGAGCCGCGACTTCAACGCCGACGATGTGCTATTCACCTTCAACCGCATGCTCGACAAGAACCACCCGTTCCGCCAGGCCTACCCGACCGAGTTCCCCTATTTCATCAGCATGGGCCTGGACAAGAACATCGCCCGTGTCGAGAAAGCCGATCCACTGACCGTGATCTTTACCCTGAACAAGGTCGATGCCGCGTTCATCCAGAACCTGGCCATGAGCTTCGCTTCCATCCTCTCTGCCGAATACGCCGAACAGCTGATGGCCAGCGGGCGCCCCAGCGACATCAACCAGCAACCGATCGGCACCGGGCCGTTCGTGTTCCAGCGTTATCAAAAGGATTCGCAGATCCGCTACAAGGGCAACAAGGCCTATTGGGCACCGCAGGACGTGAAGATCGACAACCTGGTGTTCTCGATCAACATCGACCCTTCGGTGCGCATCCAGAAGCTGCGCCGCAACGAGTGCCAGGTCACCCTGCACCCACGCCCCGCCGACCTGCCGGCGCTCAAGGCCGACAGCAAGCTGCAGGTGCTGCAGCAGCCGGGCTTCAACCTCGGCTACATCGCCTACAACACCCAACACCCACCGTTCGACCGCCTGGAAGTGCGCCAGGCGATGGACATGGCGGTGAACAAGCAGGCGATCATCCAGGCCGTGTACCAGGACTCCGGCCAGTTGGCAGTCAACGCCATGCCGCCGACCCAGTGGTCCTATGACGACAGCCTCAAGGACGCGCCCTTCGACCCGGAAAAGGCCAAGCAGCTACTGCAGCAGGCCGGGGTCAAGCCGGGCACCGAGATCACCCTGTGGGCCATGCCGGTGCAGCGCCCGTACAACCCTAACGCCAAGCTGATGGCGGAAATGCTCCAGGCCGACTGGAGCAAGCTCGGCTTCAAGGTGCGCATTGTCAGCTACGAATGGGGCGAGTACCTCAAACGCATGAAAAGCGGCGAGCACGATATAGCCCTGATCGGCTGGACCGGGGACAACGGCGACCCGGACAACTGGTTGGGCACCCTCTACAGCTGCGATGCCATCGGCAGCAACAACTACTCGCTGTGGTGCGACCCGCAGTACGACAGCCTGGTCAAGCAGGCCAAGCAGGTCACCGACCGTGCGCAGCGCACCGCCCTGTACCAGCAGGCCCAGCAACGGCTCAAGCAGCAGGTGCCGATTACCCCGGTGGCGCATTCCACGGTCAACCAACCGCTCAGCGTCAAGGTTTCCGAATTCAAGGTCAGCCCGTTCGGGCGCAATGATTTTTCCGGTGTGAGTGTTGATTAAGCGTTAGCCGGTACCGGCCTCTTCGCGGGTAAACCCGCTCCCACAGGGATATCCACAAGCCAGGGGTCTGCGCCGACCTCTGTGGGAGCGGGTTTACCCGCGAAAGGGCCGGCACAGCCAACACCACTCCCCGATTCAGCCCGGCGACCCCGGGCAACCCTGGCAACACCGCAGCAATCACCCGGCCCAAAAGGCCGGCCATAACTAGAAAAGAAAGGGAGCTTTAACCTTGAGAGTATTCACCTTGACCGCACTGGCCTTATCCATCAGTGCCTTATCCACCGTGGCGCAGGCCGACCCGCAAAGCCAGGACTACGTCCCCGTCACCCTCAAAGGCAGCAGCGAGCAGGAACAGGCCAGCGGCTTCGTCGACGGCCAGAGCCTGTCCGGCAGCACCCGCAACTGGTACGCACGCGAACGCGCCGCACGCGCCCCGCTGTGGAAGTACTACAAGAGCGACGGCACCCGCCATCCCACCCACAGCCGCGAGAACTGGGTGCAGGGTACCATCCTCAACTACAGCTCTGGCTTCACCCAGGGCACCGTCGGTTTCGCCGTCGAAGCCGCTGGTTACAACGCCATCGCCCTGCAGCAGAGCCGCGAAGCCGTCGCCGGCCCCAACAACCGTACCCTGACCCACAGCGACGGCGACCCGATCGGCCAGTGGAGCAAGATGGGCCTGGCCAACGTCAAGGCGCGCGTCTCCAACACCACCCTCACCGTCGGCCGCCAGTCGGTGGACACACCGATGATCGCCTACATCGGCAACCGCGCCTTGCCCTCGAGCTTCCAGGGCGCGTTCCTGCACAGCGCCGAATTCGACAACCTGAGCTTCGACCTGGGTACCTTCGACCGCGTCTCGCCACGTACCGAACAGAGCCTCAGCAAGTTCCGCAGCGAGTACAGTGCCACCGGCGTGGAAACCGACCGCGCCAGCACCGCCGGTATCAACTACCAGCCGTTCAAAAGCCTGAGCACCAGCCTCTACGCCACCAAGGTCGACGACTTCTGGAACCAGTACTACTTCGGCGCCAACCACGTGCTCGGCGACAGCGCTGTGCTCAGCCTGAACACCGGCCTGAACTACTACAAGACTGTCGACGCCGGCAGCAAGAAGATGGGCGAGATCGACAACGACACCTACAGCCTGTCGCTCGGCCTGACCCACCAGGCCCACACCCTCAGCGCCTCGTGGCAGCAGGTCAACGGCAACGAGTACTTCGACTACCTGCACGAAACCAACGGCATTTACCTGGCCAACTCGCTGCTGTCGGACTTCAACGGCCCCAACGAGAAATCGCTGCAGATTTCCTACGTGCTGAACATGGCGCCCTACGGCGTACCGGGCCTGAAGTTCAACCTGTACAACGCCCGCGGCTGGGGCATCGACGGTACCCATTACCGCGGCACCGCCTACGACGTGAACGGCCTGGATGGCGAAACCCACTACGAGTGGGGCATCGGCACCAGCTACGCGGTGCAGAGCGGGCCACTGAAAGACACCAGCATCCGCGCTACCTATACCGCCCACCGCGCCAGCAAGGCACAGGGCGATGGCAGCCTGGACGAGTTCCGGGTGGTCACCACCATTCCGTTCAACATTCTCTGACCGTCGGCACCACGGCCCGCTTCGTTGCGGGCCGTGGCGGCTACGCTGGAATCAATGCAAGCAGGGAGTTTCCAACCCATGCAGAAAGCTTTCATGAAATCGCTGCCGCTGCGCCTTGCCCTGGCAGCGCTGGTCCTGGGCAGCGCCACGCAACTGGCGGCCAAACCGCTGGTGGTGTGCACCGAAGCCAGCCCTGAAGGGTTCGACATCGTCCAGTACACCACTGCGGTTACCGCCGATGCCTCGGCCGAGACGGTGTTCAACCGCCTGGTCGACTTCAAGCCCGGTACCACCGAAATCCAGCCGGCTCTGGCCGAGCGCTGGGACATTTCAGCCGACGGCCTGACCTACACCTTCCACCTGCGCCAAGGGGTGAAGTTCCACACTACCGACTACTTCACGCCCACCCGCGACTTCAACGCCGATGACGTGTTGTGGAGCCTCAATCGCCAGCTCGACCCGAACCATCCGTGGCATGACAAGACCAGTGTCGGCTACCCGTACTTCGAGAGCATGGGGTTCAAGGAGCTGCTCAAGTCGGTCAGCAAGGCCGACGAGCACACCGTGGTGATTACCCTCACCCGACCGGAAGCGCCGTTCCTGCGCGACATGGCCATGGGCTTCACCTCGATCTACTCCGCCGAGTACGGCGACCAGTTGCTCAAGGCCGGCAAGGCTGCCGAGTTGAACAGCAAGCCAATCGGCACCGGCCCGTTCATCTTCCAGCGTTACAACAAGGATGCCCAGGTTCGCTTCAAGCCCAACCCGGACTATTTCCGCGGCAAGCCGCCTGCCGATGCGCTGGTCTTCGCCATCGCTACCGACAGCAACGTGCGCCTGCAGAAACTGCGCGCCAACGAGTGCCAGGTGGCGCTCTATCCCAAGCCCGATGATGTGCCGTCGATCAAGCAAGACCCGAAACTCAAGGTCGAGGAGATCGAGGCCTTGGTCACCGGTTACATCTCGATGAACACCGAACACAAATACCTGAGCGACGTTCGCGTGCGCAAAGCCATCAACATGGCCTTCGACCGCCAGACCCATGTCGACCAGTTGTTCGGCAAAGGCAACGCGCTGGTCGGCGTGAACCCGTACCCGCCGACCATGATCGGCTACAACAATGAGAACAAAAACCCGCCCCGCGACCTAGCCAAGGCGCGCGATCTGCTCAAGCAGGCGGGCGTGCCCGAAGGTACGGTAATCACCCTGTTCACGCGCAACGGCGGCGGCCCGACCAACCCCAACCCGCGCCTGTCCGCCGAGATGCTGCAGGCTGACCTCAAACAGATCGGCCTCAAGCTGGACATCCGTGTAATGGAGTGGGCCGAGATGCTGCGCCGGGCCAAGAAGGGCGAGGCCGACCTGGTGTCCACTGGCTGGGCCGGCGACAACGGCGACCCGGACAACTTCCTCAGCCCGCTGCTCAGTTGCGATGCCGCCAAAAGCGGCGAGAACTATGCGCGCTGGTGCAACCCTAAGTTCCAGGAGTTGATCAGCCGCGCCCGCGAAGTGATCGACAACGACGAGCGTGCAAGGCTCTATAACGAGGCATTGAAAGTGTACGATGACGACCAACCCTGGATCAGCATGGCCCATCCAAAGATGTTCACCGCCATGCGTGACAACGTGGAGGGCTACGTGATCAACCCTCTGACCAACAACAACTTCGCCACCACCAAGGTGAAGTAGAACAACAACGACCGCCGGCAACCCACACGGGAACCGGCGGCACCACCGTAGCGGGCTGATCGCCCCACGGCCTGATGAGGTAACCCCGACAATGTTGAGCTTTATTGCCCGGCGCCTTGGCCTGCTGATACCGACCTTTTTCGGCATCACCTTGCTGACCTTCGCGCTCATACGCCTGATCCCCGGCGACCCGGTGGAAGTGATGATGGGCGAGCGCAGGGTCGACCCCGAAATGCATGCCCAGGCCATGGAGCGCCTGGGCTTGAACAAGCCACTGCCGGTCCAGTACCTGGATTACGTTGGCAAGCTGGCCCAGGGCGACCTCGGTGAATCGCTGCGCACCCGCGAGAGCGTGTGGAGCGAGTTCCTCACCCTGTTTCCGGCCACCCTCGAACTGGCCTTCGCTGCCCTGCTGTTCGCCGGCATCGTCGGCCTGCTGGCCGGGGTGATCGCCGCGCTCAAGCGCGGTTCGCTGTTCGACCACGGGGTAATGGGCATTTCCCTGGCGGGTTACTCGATGCCGATCTTCTGGTGGGGCCTGATCCTGATCATGTTCTTCTCGGTAAGCCTGGGCTGGACGCCGGTGTCCGGGCGCATCGACCTGCTCTACGACATCGAGCCGAAGACCGGCTTCATGCTCATCGACACCCTGCTCAGCGACGAGGAAGGCGCGTTCAAGGACGCGGTGATGCACCTGATCCTGCCAGCCATCGTGCTCGGCACCATCCCGCTGGCGGTGATCGCCCGCATGACCCGCTCGTCGATGCTCGAAGTGCTGCGCGAGGACTATATCCGCACCGCCCGCGCCAAAGGCCTGTCGCCGGCCCGCGTGGTGTTCGTGCACGGCCTGCGCAACGCGCTGATCCCGGTACTGACCGTATTCGGCTTGCAGGTCGGCACGTTGCTGGCCGGTGCGGTACTGACCGAAACCATCTTTTCCTGGCCGGGCATCGGCAAGTGGCTGATCGAAGCCATCGGTGCCCGTGACTACCCCGTGGTCCAGAACGGCATCCTGTTGATCGCCTGCCTGGTGATCCTGGTCAACTTCGTCGTGGACATCCTCTACGGCCTGGCCAACCCACGCATCCGTCATCAGCGCTGAGGCCCTCGCCATGACTAGCCCGATTCCGAAATCCGTGTCGCCGGCCAGCCCGGTGGACCAGAGCCTGCTCTACCCTTCGCCGTACAAAGAATTCTGGCAGGCCTTCGCCCGCAACAAGGGTGCAGTGATGGGCCTGGCCTTCATGTGCCTGGTGGTGTTCTGCGCACTGTTCGCGCCGTGGGTCGCCCCGCACGACCCGAGCGAGCAGTACCGCGACTTCCTGCTGACCCCGCCGGTGTGGCTCGAAGGCGGCAGCTGGCAGTTCATCCTTGGCACCGACGAGCTGGGCCGCGACCTGCTTTCCCGACTGATCCAGGGCGCGCGGCTGTCGCTGCTGATCGGCCTGTCGTCGGTGGTGATGTCGCTGATCCCCGGCATCCTGCTCGGCCTGCTGGCCGGTTTCTTCCCGCAGCTGCTCGGCCCGTCGATCATGCGCCTGATGGACGTGATGCTGGCCCTGCCCTCGCTGCTGCTGGCGGTGGCCATCGTCGCCATCCTTGGCCCAGGCCTGATCAACACCGTGATCGCCATCGCCATCGTGTCGTTGCCATCGTACGTACGCCTGACCCGCGCCGCCGTGATGGGCGAGCTGAACCGCGACTACGTCACCGCCGCACGGCTGGCCGGTGCCGGGCTGCCACGGTTGATGTTCGTCACCGTGCTACCCAACTGCATGGCACCGCTGATCGTGCAGGCCACCCTCAGTTTCTCCTCGGCCATCCTCGACGCCGCCGCCCTGGGTTTCCTCGGCCTTGGCGTGCAGCCGCCGACCCCGGAGTGGGGCACCATGCTGGCTTCGGCCCGCGACTACATCGAGCGCGCCTGGTGGGTGGTGAGCCTGCCCGGCCTGACCATTCTGCTCAGTGTGCTGGCAATCAACCTGATGGGCGACGGCCTGCGCGACGCGCTGGACCCGAAACTCAAGAACGCCGCCTGAGGAGAACGCCATGTCACTGTTGCAGATCAACAACCTGAACGTGCGCTTCGGCGACGCCAATGCGGTACCGGTGGTCGATGGCCTGGACCTGACGGTGGAGGCCGGCGAGATCCTGGCCATCGTCGGCGAATCCGGCTCGGGCAAGTCCGTGACCATGATGGCCCTGATGGGCCTGATCGACGCTCCCGGGCGCATCACTGCCGACTCGCTCACCTTCGACGGCACCGACATGCTCAAGCTCAGCGGCCGCCAGCGGCGCAAGGTGGTGGGCAAGGACATCGCCATGGTCTTCCAGGACCCGATGACCGCACTCAACCCCAGCTACACCGTGGGTTACCAGATCGAGGAAGTGCTGCGCCAGCACCTGGGCCTGAAGGGCAAGGCCGCGCGCCAGCGTGCCCTGGAGCTGCTGAAAAAGGTCGAGATCCCGGCGGCCGAAAGCCGCCTGGACGCCTACCCGCACCAACTGTCCGGCGGCATGAGCCAGCGCGTGGCGATTGCCATGGCGATTGCCGGCGAACCCAAGCTGCTGATTGCCGACGAACCCACCACTGCGCTGGACGTAACCATCCAGGCGCAGATCATGGAACTGCTGGTCAACCTGCAGAAAGAGCGCAACATGGCGCTCATCCTGATCACCCACGACCTCGCCGTGGTCGCCGAGACGGCCAGGCGCGTGTGCGTGATGTACGCCGGCCAGGCCGTTGAGGTGGGCCAGGTGCCGGAGCTGTTCGATGTGCCCGCCCACCCCTACACCGAAGCACTGCTGGCGGCGATCCCCGAGCACAGTATCGGCGCCGAACGCCTGGCCACCCTGCCCGGCATCGTCCCCGGTCGCTACGACCGCCCCGCGGGTTGCCTGCTGTCACCGCGCTGCCCGTACGTGCAAGACAACTGCCGGCGCCAGCGTCCGCCCCTCGATCCCCAGGCCCATAGCCTGGTGCGTTGCTTCTACCCGCTGAACCAGGAGGTGGCGTGATGGCCGTCGTTCTATCCGCCCGGGAGCTGACCCGGCATTACGAAGTCTCCCGCGGGCTGTTCAAGGGCCACGCCTTGGTCCGCGCGCTGAATGGCGTGTCGTTCGAACTGGAGGCTGGCAAGACCCTGGCCGTGGTCGGCGAGTCCGGCTGCGGCAAGTCGACCCTGGCCCGCGCCCTTACACTGATCGAGGAGCCCTCCTCCGGCTCGCTGCAAATCGCCGGCACCGAAGTGAAAGGCGCCAGCAAAGCTGAACGCAAGCAGTTGCGCCGCGACGTGCAGATGGTGTTCCAGAGCCCCTACGCCTCGCTCAACCCACGGCAGAAGATTGGTGACCAACTGGCCGAACCGCTGCTGATCAACACCTCGCTGAGCAAGGCCGAGCGGCGTGAAAAGGTGCAAAAGATGATGGAACAGGTCGGCCTGCGCCCCGAACATTACCAGCGCTACCCGCACATGTTCTCCGGCGGCCAGCGCCAACGCATCGCCCTGGCGCGGGCGATGATGCTGCACCCCAAGGTGCTGGTGGCGGACGAGCCGACCTCGGCACTGGACGTGTCGATCCAGGCCCAGGTGCTGAACCTGTTCATGGATTTGCAGAAGGAGTTCAACACTGCCTATGTGTTCATCTCGCACAACCTGGCGGTGGTGCGGCATGTGGCGGACCAGGTGCTGGTGATGTACCTGGGGAGGCCGGCGGAGATGGGGCCGAAAGAGGATATCTACGAAAGGCCGTTGCACCCGTATACCCAGGCGCTGCTGTCGGCGACGCCGGCGATTCACCCGGACCCGTTGAAGCCGAAGATCCGTATTGCCGGGGAGCTGCCCAACCCGCTGAACCCGCCGGATGGGTGTGCGTTTCACAAGCGTTGCCCGTATGCGACCGAGCGTTGTGCCAAGGAGGTGCCAGCGCTCAGGCAGGTGAGTACCCGGCAGGTGGCTTGCCACTATGCCGAGCAGTTTCTTTAGCCTCTAGATAGCCGGGGCTGCTTTGCAGCCCATCGCGACACAAGGCCGCTCCTACAAGGGACCGCGATCTCCTGTAGCAGCGGCCTTGTGTCGCGATGGGCCGCAAAGTGGCCCTAAAATCTCAATGCATGAAGAACCAGATCAGAATAATCACCGGAATCGGCACCCCAATCATCCAGAGCAGTATCGAGCGCATGGCCTTTCTCCTTGTTCGATGTTGAACAGACAGGTGCACGCGCCATGCCATCACGGTCAAAAAATCATACTCACCCGAATCAACGGTTTACTCCCCAAGCCGCTTGGCAAAACCGTGCAATATGCCGGATCCGCACCCTTGCAGCTGGGTGTTCTGCAATGCACTATCAGGCTCATGACCGCCCACACCCTCCCTGACGGCCCCGAGCAGACCCCGCTTACCGCCGACACCGTGCTTCGCTACCACCTGTGCTGGAAGCACCGCGATCTCGACGGTGTCATTGCGCTCTACCACCCGGACATTCAGTACCACGACTTCTTCCAGAACCGCGTGCTCGGCTATCAGGAACTGCGTGACTACGTGCGCGCCTGCCTGCCTCACGAAGCTGGCGAAGATATCGTGCACAGCGACCGCATCCGCGTGGACGGCTGCACAGCATTCATTCAGTACCAGGTCACGGTCCAAGGCGGCGACGGCCTGGTTGCGTTCCAGTCCAGCGAGGCGATTACCGTCAAGGACGGCCTGATCTGGCGGGTCAACGAATACGCCACGCTGGTCCGCCGGAACGGCAGTGGCCATGCCACTAACGGCCCGCGCCCGGCCACCAGCCGCCTGGGCCTGTCGCCCCGTCAACTGTCGACCATGGCCCAGGACCTGGAACACTACTTCCAGCGCCAGCGCCCCTACCTGGACCCGGAGCTGGACCTGCAGCAGGTGGCACACGCCAGCGGCTACAGCCGCAACCAGATCTCCTACCTGCTCAACCAGGTGCTCGGGCAAAGCTTCTACCGCTACGTCAACCAGGCCCGCCTGCAGCACCTGATGGCCAGCCTCGATGACGACAGCGTCGAGGTGACGATCGACGAGCTGGCGTTCAATGCCGGTTTCAACTCGCTGTCGGCGTTCTACAAGTGTTTCCGCGAACACACCGGGCTTACGCCCAAGGCCTACCTGAAGCAAATTTCCCTGCGTGCACGCACGTAGGACAGCCGCCCGCCGACACCACTAGGATCGCCCACAGACCTTGACGGATGTGGAGCCGAACCCGATGCAACCCCTGCGCACGCTCAGCCTGTGGATGGACCAGCTTGACGAGCCGCTGTGCGCCCGCCCGGCCCTGCGCGACGACCAGGAAGCGGATGTGTGCATCATCGGCGCTGGCTACACCGGCCTGTGGACCGCCTACTACCTCAAACGCCAGGCGCCACAGCTGAACATCGCCGTGATCGACGCCAACATCGCCGGCTTTGGCGCCTCGGGGCGCAACGGCGGCTGGCTGATGGGCAACCTGCTCGGCGAAAGCCGCCTGCTCGCGACCCTGTCGCCGCAACAGCGCCGCACCAGCATCGACCTGCTGCATGGCATTCCTGATGAAGTACACCGCGTGTTGCAACGCGAGGGCATCGACTGCGATTACCGCAAAGGCGGCGTGCTGTACTGCGCCGCACGCTACCCGGAACAGGAGCGTAGCCTGCGCGCCTACCTCGACGACCTTTATCGTCAGGGCATGACCGAGGACGACTACCGCTGGCTGCGCCCCGAACAGCTGGACGCCCAGTTGCGGGTCAGCAATGCCTATGGGGCCATCTACAGCCCGCACACCGCAACTATCCAACCCGCCAAGCTGGCGCGTGGCCTGGCCCGAGCGGTAGAAGCGCTGGGCGTACCCATCTACGAAAACACCCCGGCCATCGACTGGCAGCCCGGTGAGGTGCGTACCCCGTTGGCGCGCATTCGCTGCCAATGGATGGTACCCGCCGTGGAGGGCTACGCCGCCAGCCTGCCGCCACTGGGCAAACATCAGCTGCCGGTACAGAGCCTGTTGGTGGCCACCGCCCCCCTGCCGGAAGCCACCTGGGAACAGATCGGCCTGAACCAGGGCCAGGCCTTCAGCGAAAGCAGCCGACAGGTCACCTACGGCCAGCGCACCGCCGACAACCGCCTGGTATTCGGCGCCCGTGGCGGCTACCGCTTCGGTGGCCGCCTGCGCGAAAACTTCAACCTCACTGAACAGGAAATCGAGCTGCGCCGCTATCTGTTCAGCGAACTGTTCCCGCAGCTGAAGCACGTGCGCATCACTCATTCGTGGGGCGGCAACCTGGGCATGGCGCGGCGCTTCCGCCCGCACATGCTCTGCGACCGTCAACGCGGTATCGCCCTGGCGGGCGGCTACGGCGGCGAAGGCGTCGGCGCCACCAACCTGGGCGGGCGCACCCTGGCGGCGCTGATCCTCAACCAGCACAACGAACTGACTGCACAACCCTGGGTGCTCGACAATCGCCCGTTGTCGAGCCTGGCCAGCTGGCCACCCGAGCCCTGCCGCTGGCTGGGCTACAACGCGATCATCCAGAGCTTCGTCCACGAGGACCGGACCCTCGCCAACCCCGCCAGCGCGCCCTGGAAACGGCACCTGGCCAGCTCGCTGGCGGACTTCATGGAAGGTTTCATGCACTGATAACGACGGGAGGTGCCCGCCTTGATCTGGACCAGTATCAAGGCAGGAAATTGAATCGGGGCTGCTTTGCAGCCCCGATTTCAATACTTAATGGTGCTCGCGGGTAGCGCGGAACTTGATGTCCGGCCAGCGCTCTTCCATCAGCGACAGGTTGACCCGGGTCGGTGCCAGGTAGGTCAGATGCCCGCCACCGTCGATGGCCAGGTTCTCCATGGCCTTGTTCTGGAATTCCTCGAGCTTCTTCTTGTCGTCACAGCCGATCCAGCGGGCCGACCATACGGTGATCGGCTCGTAGGCGCACTCGACCTTGTACTCTTCCTTCAGGCGGCTGGCGACCACGTCGAACTGCAGCACACCGACCGCACCGAGGATGATGTCGTTGCTGCGCTCAGGGAAGAACACCTGGGTCGCGCCCTCTTCGGCCAGCTGCTGCAGGCCCTGACGCAGTTGCTTGGATTTCAGCGGGTCCTTCAGGCGTACGCGGCGGAACAGTTCCGGGGCGAAGTGCGGGATACCGGTGAAGCCCAGCGCCTCGCCTTCGGTGAAGGTGTCGCCGATCTGGATGGTGCCGTGGTTGTGCAGGCCGATGATGTCGCCGGCATAGGCCTCTTCCAGCTGCTCACGCTCGGAGGAGAAGAAGGTCAGCGCATCGCCGATACGCAGGTCCTTGTTGATCCGCACGTGGCGCATCTTCATGCCCTTCTCGTACTTGCCCGAGCAAATGCGCATGAAGGCGATGCGGTCGCGGTGTTTCGGGTCCATGTTCGCCTGGATCTTGAACACGAAGCCGGTGAACTTCTCTTCCACAGGCTCCACGGTACGCTCGTGCGCGACACGGCCCAGCGGGCGTGGCGCCCAGTCGACGACTGCGTCGAGCACGTGGTCGACACCGAAGTTGCCCAACGCAGTACCGAAGAACACCGGCGTCAGCTGGCCGTTGATGAACTCTTCCTGGTTGAACTCGTGGCAGGCACCCTGCACCAGCTCCAGTTGCTCGACGAACGAGTCGTACTGGTCGCCCAGATGGGCGCGGGCCTCGTCCGAATCCAGCTTCTGAATGATCTTGGCTTCGGTACGCTCGTGACCGTGGCCCGGGGTGTACACCACGATGTAGTCACCGGTCAGGTGGTACACACCCTTGAAATCGCGGTAGCAACCGATCGGCCAGGTGATCGGCGCGGCCTTGATCTTCAGTACCGCTTCGATCTCGTCGAGCAGTTCGATCGGGTCGCGGATGTCACGGTCGAGTTTGTTGATGAAGCTGACGATCGGCGTGTCGCGCAGGCGGCACACGTCCATCAGGGCGATGGTCCGCGGCTCTACACCTTTACCGCCGTCGAGCACCATCAGCGCCGAGTCCACCGCGGTCAGGGTGCGGTAGGTGTCTTCCGAGAAGTCTTCGTGGCCGGGGGTGTCGAGCAGGTTGATCATGTGCTCGCGGTACGGGAACTGCATCACCGAGGTGGTGATGGAGATGCCGCGCTGCTTCTCCATTTCCATCCAGTCGGAGGTGGCATGGCGGTCGGACTTGCGCGACTTCACGGTACCGGCGACGGCAATGGCCTTGCCCATCAGCAGCAGCTTCTCGGTGATGGTGGTCTTACCGGCGTCGGGGTGGGAAATGATTGCGAAAGTGCGGCGCTTCGCGACTTCGGCGGCCTGGTTGGTCATGGGAAATCGCCTGACTGGGGGATTAAAAAGGGGCGATATCATACCTGAAGTTGGGCCGGGACCAAAACCTGAGGAATGAGTGGTGCTTGTGTCGGCCTCTTCGCGGGTAAACCCGCACACAGGTGACTGCACAGCGTCCAGGTGCGGTGCAGTCCCTGTGGGAGCGGGTTCACCCGCGAAAGGGCCGGCTCAGGCAAAGCCAATTTCACAGGCAATCGCTTTATCACGATAAATGGCCACAGGTCAGTTATTTCAACGCCTGTAGCGGATTAACACGCTGTTTTTTCTTGCCATCTTTCGATACACCCAGTGATTAGCACTGGCCAAACGCCGCCCCAGATGGGAACCTTTACGCCCACGGAGACGTCCACTCCCCTGCAACCCGCTTCGGTTGGGGAGCTGGTTTCATCAGCATTTTCGGGCCCGACGGGGTTCGGCTTATGGCCTGATCGCAGCCTTCGGCGTGCGTCACGCTGCTACTCGCGAACACACCACCCGCCGCCAGGACTGGCCGGCAACCAAGAAGTGTGCTCGCCGACAACACAAGGAGTCCGCCTGTGGCAAAACGCTACGGAAAAGGGCTGTTGGGATGGGCCGCCGTGCTCGTCATCCTGGCCCTGCTGGTCCACTGGATCGGCATCGACACGATCGCGCGTTATCGCGACGATCTTGGGTTCTACCTGCAAGCGCACCTGGTCCTGGTGCTGGCTTCGATGGCGGCGGCGCTGGCCGTGGGCATCCCCGCCGGCATTGCGTTAAGTCGACCGCAGCGGGTCGACAAAGCCGAGCGCTTCATGCAGTTGTTCAACGTTGGCAACACCATTCCTCCCCTGGCCGTTCTGGCCATCGCCCTGAGTATCCTGGGCATCGGCGCCGGGCCTGCAATCTTCGCCCTGTTCCTCGCCTCCCTCCTGCCCATCGTGCGCAACACCTACGAGGGGCTGAAAAACGTCCCCGCCTCGCTCAAGGAAGCCGCCACCGGCATCGGCATGACCCCGCGCCAGCAGTTGTGGCAGGTGGAGTTGCCCAATGCCGTGCCGATCATCGTCGGCGGTGTGCGCGTGGCCCTGGCGCTGAACGTGGGCACCGCACCGCTGGCGTTCCTGATCGGCGCCAACAGCCTGGGCAGCCTGATCTTCCCCGGCATCGCCCTGAACAACCAGCCACAGCTGCTGCTGGGTGCCGCCTGCACCGCGCTGCTGGCGCTGGTGCTGGACGCGGCGGTGAGTTTCTCCAGCAAGCGCTGGCTGGAACGTGGCCTGACCCAATAAAGATAGGGAACGTATGAACAAGAGAATCGCCTTGCTGCTGGGCGCGGTCCTGCTGTTCGCAGGATTTGCCCAGGCGGCAGACAAACCGCTGATCCGCATCGGCGCGCGGGTGTTCACCGAACAGACCGTGCTCGCCGAAATCACCGCGCAATACCTGCGCGCCAACGGTTTTGACGTGCGCGTCACCAGCGGCCTTGGCAGCAGTATCGCGCGCCAGGCCCAGGAAACCGGCCAGCTCGACCTGATGTGGGAATACACCGGCGTGTCGCTGGTATCGTACAACCATATCGACGAGCGCATGCCCAGTGCCGAGGCGACCTACGCCAAGGTCAAGGCACTGGACGCGAAGAAGGACCTGATCTGGCTGACCCCGTCGAAGTTCAGCAACACCTACGCGCTGGGCCTGCCCAAGCAGGTCGCCGAGGCTTATCCACAGATCAACTCGATCAGCGACCTCAACCAGGTGCTGCGTGACGAAAGCCGACGCAACCACTTGGTGGCGCTGGACACCGAGTTCGCCAACCGCCCGGACGGCTTGGTCGGCCTGAAGGCGATGTACGACTTGCAAGTGGGCCGCGCCAACATCCGCCAGATGGATGCCGGCCTGGTCTACACCGCCATGCACAACAACCAGGTGTTCGCCGGCCTGGTGTACACCACCGATGGCCGCCTGAACGCGTTCGACCTCAAGCTGCTGGAAGACGACAAGCACTACTTCCCCGACTACACCGCCGCCCCGGTGGTGCGCAAACAGGTACTCGAAGCCAACCCGCAACTGGCCGGCCTGCTCAAGCCACTGGCCGAGCAGCTGGATGACGAAACCATGCGCCAGCTCAATGCCAAGGTCGATGTCGAGCACCAGAACCCGACTGCCGTGGCCGCCACCTTCCTGCGTGAGCACCCACTGAACAGCGAGAGCCAGCCATGAACCTGATCGATACCTTCAACCACCTGGACTGGGCCCAGGTACTGCAACTGACCTGGCAGCACATCATGCTGGTGAGCGTCGCCGTCAGCCTGGCGATTCTGGTCGGGGTGCCGCTGGGCGTCCTGATGACCCGCTTCCCGGCCTTCGCCGGCCCGCTGCAGGCCAGCGCCACCGTGCTGCTGACCATCCCTTCCATCGCCCTGTTCGGCCTGCTGCTGCCGTTCTACTCCAGGTTCGGCCAAGGGCTTGGCCCGCTACCGGCGATCACCGCCGTGTTCCTGTACTCACTGCTGCCGATCATGCGCAACACCTACCTGGCCCTGACCAACGTCGAACCCGGCATCCGTGAAGCGGCGCGCGGCATCGGCATGACCTTCGGCCAGCGCCTGCGCATGGTCGAGCTGCCCATCGCCGTGCCGGTGATCCTCGCCGGCGTGCGCACCGCCGTGGTGATGAACATCGGCGTCATGACCATCGCCGCCACCATCGGCGCCGGCGGCCTCGGCGTACTCATCCTCACCTCCATCAGCCGCAGCGACATGTCGATGCTGCTGGTCGGCGCCGTGCTGGTCAGCCTGCTGGCGATCATCGCCGACCTGCTGCTGCAAACCCTGCAACGTGCCCTGACTCCAGAAGGACTGCGCTCATGATCGAACTGAAGAACCTCAGCAAAACCTTCAACGTCAACGGCAAGGACGTAAAGGCCGTCGACTCGGTAAGCCTCACCGTCAACGAAGGGGAAATCTGCGTGTTCCTCGGCCCCTCAGGCTGCGGCAAGAGCACTACCCTGAAAATGATCAACCGCCTGATCACGCCCACTTCCGGCCAAGTGTTCATCAATGGCGAAGACACCACCGGGCTGGACGAGGTCACCCTGCGCCGGCATATCGGCTATGTCATCCAGCAGATCGGCCTGTTCCCCAACATGACCATCGAGGAGAACATCACCGTGGTGCCGCGCCTGCTCGGCTGGGACAAACAGAAGTGCCATGAACGCGCCCGCGAGCTGATGCACATGATCAAGCTGGAGCCCAAGCAGTACCTGCAGCGCTACCCGCGCGAACTGTCCGGTGGCCAGCAGCAGCGTATCGGCGTGATCCGCGCCTTGGCGGCAGAAGCGCCGGTGCTGTTGATGGACGAGCCGTTCGGCGCGGTCGACCCGATCAACCGCGAGATGATCCAGAACGAGTTCTTCGAGATGCAGCGGGCCTTGAACAAGACCGTGATCATGGTCAGCCATGACATCGACGAAGCGATCAAGCTGGGCGACAAGATCGCCATCTTCCGCGCCGGCAAGCTGTTGCAGCTGGACCACCCCGACACCTTGCTGGCACACCCGGCGGATGAGTTCGTGAGCAACTTCGTCGGCCAGGACAGCACCCTCAAGCGCCTGCTGCTGGTGCGTGCGGAGGATGCGGCAGACAACGCGCCATCGGTAAGCCCGCAGACGCCGGTAAGCGATGCGCTGGAGCTGCTGGACGAGCACGACCGCCGGTACGTGGTGGTGACCGATGCACAGAACAAGGCGCTGGGTTATGTGCGCCGGCGCGATATGCATCGCCAGCAAGGGACCTGTGGCGACTTCCTGCGGCCGTTCAATGCCACGGCGGCGCATGATGAGCATTTGCGCATCCTGCTGTCGCGGATGTACGAGTTCAACCGGGCATGGCTGCCGGTGCTGGATGCCGAGCAGGTGTTTTTGGGCGAGGTGACGCAGGAGTCGATTGCGGCTTACCTGAGTTCGGGGCAGTCGCGGGGGGCCAAGACCAGCATTGTCTCGCCGGCTGAGGCGGTGATTTCCTGAACCGGCCTCTTCGCGGGTAAACCCGCTCCCACAGGGTCGGCGCAAGGCTGAAGGCCTGCGCGGTACCTGTGGGAGCGGGTTCACCCGCGAAGCAGGCGACGCGATGTCAGAACCCTACACTGGCCTGCACATAGAAAGTCCGTGGCTCACCCACATAGATGCCGGCATTATTGTCGCTGGAGCGGGTGAAGTACTGCTTGTCGAACAGGTTCTTCACCCCCGCCGCCAACTTCAGGTTGGACATTTCCGGTCCGAACTCATAGCCGCCACGCGCATGCCAGGTCACGTAACCCGGAATATCGCCGAACTGCCCGTCCGCACTCGGCTCGGTGATGTAGTCGCCGTTGAAGCTGCCATCGGCATTGATCCCGGTCCCCGGTGCACGCTGTTTGGATTGGGCGTAGGCATCCAGGTTCCAGGTCCAGTGGTTGACCGCGTAACGCACCCCGGCAGTGGCCACCTGGCGTGAATAGAACGGCAGGTCGCGGCCCTTGAAGCCAGGAATGTCCCCTTCATAAGTAGCGCGGGTATAGGTGTAGCCACCGCTCACCGACAGCCCTTCCAGGCGCGGGTCAAGCCCCGCCAGGTCATAGCGCACCGAAGCCTCGATACCTTGGTGCTTGGTCGCGCCGAGGTTGGTCCAGCCCACGTCGTTACTGATGTACTGCAGTTCGTCATCGAAGTCGATGTAGAACGCCGTCAGCTCACCGGCAAAGCCGCCATTGTCATAGCGTGTACCGATTTCGTAGGTCTTGGCCTTTTCCGGCTCCAGGCCATTGGCCGTGCTGTTGCCAGTACCGCCCTGGCCCAGCTGGAAGTACTGCAGGCTACCGAAGGAGGTTTCGTAGTTGGCGAACAACTTCCACGCATCAGAAATGTGGTACATCACGCTCAACGCCGGCAGCGGCTCGTTGCTGGTGATGCTGCGTTTCTTCTCCGCCACTGGCTGGCCGTTGGCACCGAGCACCGGGCGGTCGCGCCAGTCGGTGTTGATGTGCTCGAAGCGGATACCCGGAGTGATGGTCCAGTTACCCACGTCGATCTTGTCGTCTATGTAGTAGGCGCTGGCCTCGGTACCACCACTGCGGTCCTGGAACACATGGCCGTCGGAGGTCGGAGTCGGCGTCGGCGTCGGCACGTTGTCGATCAGCGCCAGGCGGGTCGACTGCTCACGCATCGCTTCCTTCAGGTAACGGTAACCCACGCTGACTTCCTGGGTGGTCGGGCCGGCGAAGAAGATCCGCGACAACCGTGGTTCGATGGCGAAGGTGTGGTAGTTGCGCGGGTACGACGACAGGGTCTTCATGTCGCGCGACGCAATGGCGCTGCCGCGGAAGCTGTCGGTGTAGTAGGTCAGCACTTCGAACTGGGTGGCATCGTCGAGCTGGCGCTGCCACTTGAACGACACGTCCTTGCGCCGGCCGGCGAAGTAGTCGTAGTCGCGCAGCGACTGGTACGGGTTGCTGTCGTACTGGGCCTGGGTCAAACCACCGGGCATGTCGGCACGGCCATCGTAGTAATGGAAGTTGAGCCAGAACTCGTCGACATCGGTCGGCGCCCAGTGAGTCTTGAGTATGACGTCGTCGATGTCGTTGCCGTTGTTGCTTGCACGGTAGCCGTTGCCATTCACCCCGGTGTACAACAGCGCCACACCCATGCCGTTATCCGCCGTACCGCCGACAAAGGCCGACTCGGTATGCTTCCAGCCGCCATGCTGGGAGGTTTCCAGGGTGGTGGAAAGCTCCGCCGAGGTCTTCTCCGGGATCGCCCGGGTAACGAAGTTGATCACCCCGCCGACGTTCTGCGGGCCATAACGCACGGAGCCGGCGCCGCGCACCACGTCGATGCTGTCGAGGTTGCCCGAGGAAATCGGCGCCATCGACAACTGCGGCTGCCCATAGGGCGCGAAGGCGGCCGGGATGCCGTCGATCAGGACCGTGGAGCGTGGCGACAGGCGCGAAGTCAGGCCGCGAACACCCACGTTCAGCGACAAGTCGCTGCCGCCGGTGCCGTTAGAGTCCTGCACCTGCACCCCCGGGATACCGCGCAGCACATCGCGCACGTTCATTGCGCCCTTCTCCACCATCGCCTCGCGGCGCACCACGGTGCGCGCGCCAGGGTGGTTCTGCACCACGCTTTGCTGGGCATCGCCCAGCCAGTCGCCCACAACCTTGATGTCGGTGGGCGCCAGTTCCAGGCTGCCGGTAGTGAGGGTGCCATCGGCCTGGGCCGGCTTGACTACCACGGTGCCCTGGGACATCTCGTAGGTCAGGCCACTGCCTTGCAACAGTTGCTGCAGCGCCTGCTCGGGCGCCAGTTGGCCGGAAACCGCCGGGGCCTGCTTACCGGCTACCAACTCGGGGCTGAAGAACAGCTGCAGGTTGGTCTGCTGGCCCAGCTGGTTCAGCGCCGATGCCAAGGGTTGGGCCTGGATCCGGATGGTGCTGCCGGCCTCTGCGGCCTGGCTGTTGACGGCCACGGCGCTGACCGCCAGGGCCAGCGCCAGGGCGCGGAAGCGTGGGAAGGGCTTGTTGTTGTTCACGTCGTCGAAACTTCCTGGAGTACGGAATAAACGCCAACCGCATGCAAATGGAAATGCTTGGCAGTTGCAGCTGGCGGGGAAGACGAACGAGCGGAAAAAAACCTGAATCTATTTCGCGATTATTTCGCGCGAGCCATCTTCATGGGCTTTGATGGCCACCGGCAGGATGCTCGGCAAGGCACGCAGCAGCGCGTCGGTGTCGTCGGTGCTGAAGGTGCTGGACAACCGCAGCTGGGCGACTTTGCCGGGGGCGACCCGCAGCGGCTGGCTGCGGTAGCGCGAAGCTTCCGCCACCACCTCGGCCAGGGTGGCGTTGTCGAACACCAGCCGGCCTTGGCGCCAGGCAGTCAGGGCGCCGGTATTCACCGGATAGGGCGCGGCCACCTGGCCTTGTGCATCGATATGCGAGCCCAGGCCTGCCGTGAGCTGCGCCTGCGAGGCGCCCCTGCCCTGCACACGCACCGAGCCCTGCTCCACCGCCACGCGGGTGCTGGCCGGGTCCAGGCGGACGTCGAAGCGGGTACCGGTGACAGTCACGCTACCTTGGGCGGTGTCGACCACGAACGGCCTGCCACCGTCAGGGGCGACGGTGAACATCACTTCCCCCGCCATCAGCCGGACATGCCGCTGGCCGGCGCTGAAAGCGACCTGCACTTGCGTACTGCCGTTGAGTTCAAGGTGCGAACCATCCGGCAGGTCAACCTGGCGGCGTTCGTTGAAGGCTGTCTGCAAACTGCCCTGGTGATTCAGTTGCTGATAGTGCCAGCCACCCCAACCCAGCCCCAACGCCAGTGCGGCCACACTGGCGGCCAAGGCCTGGCGCACAAAGCGTCGACGTGGCAAACGACGTGCCGGGGCCGGCTGGCACAGCGCTTCCAGGCGCTGGCGGGGGATGAAGTCGGCGGCTTGCCACAGGCGGGCGAGCTGCTGGTACTCTTCACGGTGCCGTGCATCGCCTTCCAGCCAGGCGTGCAGTTGCGCCTGCAGCACGGCATCGCGAGGCGCATCCTGCATGCGGGCGAACCATGCAGCCGCCTGCTCGCGGACGGTACCGGTACCGTGCTGTTTCATCGAAAAGGTCTCCTGACTCATCATGCCGACACATCCAGGTGCTCACGCAGATGCCGGAGCGTGCGGATCATATACTTTTCGACCATGTTCTTGCTCAACCCCATGCGCTCGGCGATCTCGGCCTGGGTCAAACCTTCGAGCTTCTGCCAGATGAACACCTGCCGGCAATTGAGCGGCAGTTCGGCCAGCGCCCGCTCGACCCTGTCGGCCAGCTCCAGCGCATGCATGTAGGCCTCGGGGTCGCCATTACCGGCCACGCCTTCATCGAAGGCTTCCTGCTCCAGGGCCTGGCGGCGGTCCTCGCGACGGAAACCGTCCACGGCAATGTTGCGCGCGGTCTGGTGCAGGTAGGCGCGAGGCTGCTCAACCTGCTCGCGCGGGTTTTCCAGTACCCGGACAAAGGCATCGTGGGTGAGGTCCTCGGCCTGCGGTCGACTGCGCAACTTGCGCGTCCAGGTGCCGATCAGCTCATGGTAGTGGTCGAGGAAGCCTTTGGGTCCGGACACGGTCGGGGTCATCAGGGAGGCGGACAAGGGTGCGAATAGTAATGTTTCTCATCAAAGCCGGCAATTCCGCCAGTCGGTAACAAAAAATTTATTGTCTTTTTCACGGGCGGCAGTGCGAAGCATTGTGGCCATAAATATGAACACCACAGGACTCTTCGCGGGTAAACCCGCTCCCACAGGAAGCGTGAAAACCCTGTGGGAGCGGGTTTACCCGCGAAGGGGCCAATTTGGTCCATTCCACAATTTTTTACGCTTGAAACACTGCGGGGAACATCAGCCGGTCACACGAGTCGGTTATTCAAATGGCTGATCGTCGATCCACGTCGATCACGCCCGGATTGCCTGTTGATTCTGCATTCTTCACGCCCTAAAGTGCGCGCCGAACGTCCATGCTGGAAACGATCCATCCGGCTCAAGTACTGAGTAGGCGAACCAAAGTGGGGATACGGAGGACGTTCAGTTTGCAGCCACTTAATCTTTCAGTTTGCCCATGGAGTCCCTGAGCATGTCGATCCAGGTCGAAGACTATTTCGCGCGTGACACCTTCCAGAAAATGAAGGCGTTCGCCGACAAGCAGGAAACCCCGTTCGTACTCATCGATACCCAGATGATCAGCCAGGCCTACGACGACCTGCGTGCAGGTTTCGAATTCGCCAAGGTGTACTACGCGGTCAAGGCCAACCCGGCCGTGGAAATCATCGACCTGCTCAAAGAGAAAGGTTCGAGCTTCGACATCGCCTCGATCTACGAGCTGGACAAGGTGCTGGGCCGCGGCGTCACCGCTGACCGTATCAGCTACGGCAACACCATCAAGAAGTCCAAGGACATCCGCTACTTCTACGAGAAGGGCGTGCGCCTGTATGCCACCGACTCGGAAGCAGACCTGCGCAACATCGCCAAGGCCGCCCCGGGCTCGAAGGTGTACGTGCGTATCCTCACCGAAGGCTCGACCACTGCCGACTGGCCGCTGTCGCGTAAATTCGGCTGCCAGACCGACATGGCCATGGACCTGCTGATCCTCGCCCGCGACCTGGGCCTGGTGCCTTATGGCATTTCCTTCCATGTTGGCTCGCAGCAGCGTGACATCAGCGTGTGGGATGCCGCCATCGCCAAGGTCAAGGTGATCTTCGAGCGCCTGAAGGAAGAAGACGGCATCGAGCTGAAGCTGATCAACATGGGTGGCGGCTTCCCGGCCAACTACATCACCCGGACCAACAGCCTGGAAACCTACGCCGAAGAAATCATCCGCTTCCTGAAGGAAGACTTCGGTGACGACCTGCCGGAAATCATCCTCGAGCCTGGCCGTTCGCTGATTGCCAACGCCGGTATCCTGGTCAGCGAAGTGGTACTGGTTGCACGCAAGTCGCGCACCGCCGTCGAGCGCTGGATCTACACCGACGTGGGCAAGTTCTCCGGCCTGATCGAAACCATGGACGAGTCCATCAAGTTCCCGATCTGGACCGAGAAGAAAGGCGAGACCGAAGAAGTGGTCATCGCCGGCCCGACCTGTGACAGCGCCGACATCATGTACGAGCACTACAAGTATGGCCTGCCCTTGAACCTGGCCATCGGCGACCGCCTGTACTGGCTGTCGACCGGTGCCTACACCACCAGCTACAGCGCAGTGGAGTTCAACGGCTTCCCGCCGCTGAAGGCTTACTACCTGTAATGCAAAACGGGGCCGCAAGGCCCCGTTTTCATTTGTGCTTTCCGCCTTCAGGCCTGTGCAACTCCCTGTAGGAGCAGCCTTGTGCTGCGAAGAGGCCATGACTGCCAAAGGCCATCTTTTGTCATGCCGGCCTCTTCGCAACACAAGGCTGCTCCTACAGGGACTGCGGGCCTTGAGGGAACCTCAAGCTTCGCGCCGTTCGATCTCCTCGGCATACCGCGCCGCAAAGGCCATCAATACCGGCCCCGCCCCCTGCAAGGTCACCAGCGCACTGCGCAGGAAATTCATGTTCCCCTCGACCCGCGCCCGCTCCAGCCACGGCCCGGCTTCCGCTACCTGACCACGCTCGACCAGCACCAGCGCCAGGCTGAACATGCCACGAAAGTCCCCCGCCTCGGCCGAACGCCGATACCAGCGTACTGCTCGTGTAGGGTTGGGCGCCGTGGCAATGCCTTGCTCCAGGTAACGCCCATACAGGTTCATCGACTTGGCATGCCCCATGTAAGCGGCCTTCTCGTAGCACATCAGCGCCTGCGTCTGGTTGGCCGGTAGGCCGCGCCCGGTGGCCAGCAGGTTGCCCAGGTTGTACAGCCCCCAGTCCAGCCCGGCATCGGCCGCACGCGCATAGTGAATAGCCGCCTGCGCCTGGCTTGGCTCACCGCCCCAGCCATGCTCCAGGCAACGCCCCAGCATGTTGTGCGCCATGGCACTGCCGCCCTGAGCGGCGATGCCGAACCAGCGCCTGGCCACGGCGGCATCCGCCTGAATACCGCGCCCGTCAAGCAGGATCTGCCCCAACAGCAACTGCGCCTCGACCGCGCCCTGCCCTGCCGCAGCCAGGATCGCCTGGGCAGCCTTGCCGGGGCTTTCTTCCAGCATGGCCTGCAAACCGGCCACATCCACCACTTCCTCACGCCGCAACTGATAGGACACGGCTCAGACCTCGGCCCAGCGGCGCAGCAGGTTGTGGTAGGTGCCGGTCAGCTGTAGCAGTGATGGATGATCCGGCACATCGGCAGTCAGTTGCTGGATGGCATTATCCATCTCGAACAGCAACGCCCGCTGGCTGTCCTCGCGCACCAGGCTCTGGGTCCAGAAGAATGCAGCGTAACGCTGGCCACGGGTCACCGGGTTGACCTTGTGCAGGCTAGTACCGGGGTACAACACCAGGTCACCGGCAGCCAGCTTGACCTGCTGCACGCCATAGGTGTCCTGGATCACCAACTCGCCACCGTCGTAGCTGTCCGGATCGCTGAGGAACAGCGTGGAAGACAGGTCGGTACGCACCCGCTCCGGGCTGCCCTTGGGCTGGCGCAGGGCGTTGTCGATGTGGAAGCCGAAATTGCCGCCTTCGCGGTAGCAGTTGATCAGCGGCGGGAACACCTTGTGCGGCAAGGCAGCAGACATGAAGCGCGGGTTCTGCCACAAGCGGTCGATCAGCGCACTGCCGATCTCCTTGGCCAGTGGGTGCCCTTCCGATAACTGCAGGTTGTGCTTGGCCTTGGCCGACTGGTAGCCGGCCGTGATCTTGCCGTCGGCCCAGTCGGCCTGCTCCAGCGCCTCGCGGATACGGGCCAGTTCATCGGCATCGAACAGGCCGTGGATGTGAAGCAGCATGGCGGCAGCCCCGTTGGAGAATGTAAAGGCGTCAATGATATTGATTCCCTTTCGCGCTTCACAAGCCCCGTTCGCCGCTTAATACGTTTCAGCTTGATGAAACCGTAAAGGGAAACTGTAAAGATTGTAAATTCTTCACGAATGGTAACGACTCTCAATTGCGACCAACAATTGCTTACACTAAGATCCGCGGCCTCAACACCTTGGGGAAGGTCCTAAGCAATGCGCCAGTCCGTACCATCTGCAGTGAGCTCACCACGTCTGATCGTGTCTGCCATCGGCGTCGCCCTCAGCGCCTCGTCGGCCTACGCCGCCGACCCGGCCGGCAGCAGCCCGATCACCCTCGACGCCACCAGCGTAAACGGCAAGGCTGAACAGGCCAGCACCGATTACAAGGTCGACAAGGCCTCCTCGCAGAAGTACACCGCCCCGCTGGTAGATACCCCACGCTCGATCACCGTAATCCCGCAGCAAGTGATCAAGGACACCAGCGCCCTGACGCTGCAGGACGCCCTGCGTACCGTGCCGGGCATCACCATGGGTGCCGGCGAAGGGGGCAACCCGTCCGGCGATCGCCCATTCATCCGCGGCTTCGACAGCCAAAGCTCGATGTACCTGGACGGCGTGCGCGATACCGGTTCGCAAACCCGCGAGATCTTCGCCATCGAGTCGGTGGAAGTGGCCAAGGGCCCGAATTCCTCGATCGCTGGCCGTGGCGCTGCCGGTGGCACCATCAACATGGTCAGCAAGCGTGCGCACCTGGGCAACTCGCTCGACGGCGCCTGGACCTGGGGCAGCGATCAGACCCAGCGCTACACCCTGGATGGCAACTATCAGTTCAGCGACAGCGTCGCTGGTCGCCTGAACCTGATGACCCATAAAAGCAATGTCGCCGGCCGCGATGAGGTCAACTACGACCGTTGGGGCGTGGCACCTTCGCTGGTGTTCGGCCTGGGCACCGATACCCGCGTGAGCCTTGATTACTACCACGTGGAAAGCGACGACCTGCCGGATTCGGGTATTCCCTACAGCCTGCGCTCCGGCAGCTCGGCCGCTCGCACCTCGGCCAACCCGGACAAGCCAACCCACGGCGGTGGCAGCAGCAGCAACTACTACGGCCTGGTCGGTCGCGATTTCTCCAAGAGCCGCGCAGATATCTCGACCATCAGCATCGAGCACGACCTGAGCGCCTCGCTGACCGTCAAGAACACCTTGCGCCATGGCAATACGCTGCAGGACTACATCTACAGCCAGCCAGACGACAGCAAGGGCAACATCCTCAACGGTGAAGTCTGGCGTCGCCCGAACAACCGTGTAGCCAATACCCGCACGACCACCAACCAGACCGACCTGTATGGTGATTTCTACGTGGCCGGCATGAAGAACAGCTTCTCCACCGGTATCGAACTCAGCCGGGAAACCTCGGTGAAAACGGGCTATAACGTCACTGGTTTCGGCGCTGGCAGCTGCTCGAGTGCAACAGGCCAGATCTCCGGTGTCTGCACCTCGTTCCCGAACCCCAACCCGCATGAAGAGTGGGACGGCACCATCAGCCGCACCGAAGCCGGAGCCGATACCGCTGGCAACACGCGCGCCATTTACTTCACCGACACGCTGGAGCTCGACCCGGCCTGGTTGCTGACCATGGGCCTGCGTTACGACCACTTCGACACCAAGGCCAAGACCAAAGTGGCCAACGGTTCGACCAGCTTCAAGACCCAAGACACCAGTGAGTTCGTCACTGGCCAACTAGGCCTGACCTGGAAGCCTGCCGAGAACGGCAGCATCTATGTGTCCTATGCCACCTCCGCCACCCCGCCTGGCTACGCGCTCGGCGAAGGCTCCGACGGCAACGCGCTGGTCACGGCCACCACTACCAGCGAGCTGAAACCGGAACAAACCACCAACTACGAAATCGGTACCAAGTGGGATCTGCTCGATGAACGCCTGGCGCTGACCGCAGCCATTTTCCGCACCGAGAAGGAAGACGCTCGTGTACTGGTGGATAACAACACCTACCAGAACATCGGCAAGACTCGTGTCGACGGCCTGGAGCTTAGCGCCACCGGCAAGCTGACCGACGCCTGGCAAGTATTCGCCGGCTACACCTACCTGGATGCCAAGCTCGTCGACGGCGGCGCACAGCGGGTCGGCACGGTGTTCATCGAGGGTTACAACGATGGCAACCAATTGCCAAACACACCGAACCACAGCCTGACCCTGTGGACCACTTACAACGTCACGCCGAAGCTGACCCTTGGTGGTGGTGCCTTCTACGTCGATGAAGTGTTCGGCAACACCACCAACAGCGTGATGGTCGACTCGTACTGGCGCTACGACGCCATGGCCAGCTACAAGCTGACCAAGCACGTCGACCTGCAACTGAACGTGCAGAACCTCACCAACGAGGTCTACTACGACAAGGCCTACAGTGGGCACTATGCCAACCAGGCCGCCGGGCGTACTGCGCTGTTGACCACCAGCTTCCACTTCTGATGCCGGGATGGGGTTGACCTGTTGAATGGGCTGCGCCTGTGCCGGCCCTTTCGCGAGCAAAACCGCTCCCACAGGTACTCCACTGACCTCAGGTCCAGTGATATCTCTGTGGGAGCGGGTTCACCCGCGAAGAGGCCGGTACAGACAACACAAGCCTGACTGACTAGCCCCCTGCCCCGTTCATTCCCGTGAGCGGGGCTTTTGCGTATCAAGGCATAATGCACGCCGCGCAGTGTGCGGCAGAAACACAAGGTGATCATGTGGTGAAGAAGACGCTGTTCCAATTGCACTGGTTCTTTGGCATCACCGCTGGCCTGGTGCTGGCCTTGATGGGTATCACCGGGGCCCTGTACTCGTTTCAGGAAGAGCTGCTGCGTGCATTCAATGCCGATGTACTCAAGGTAGAAGTACGCGCCGAAGGCGTGCTGCCGCCGGCCGAGCTGGTACGTCGGGTCGAGGCCCAGCAAGACGACAAGGTGGCGATGCTGTGGGTCGACGTACGCCAAGGCAATGCCGCCCGCGTCTTCTTTACGCCCCCACCTGGCGAACGCCGTGGCCCGCTGCGCTATGCCGACCCGTACACCGGCGAACTCAAGGGAGAAGTGGCCGGGCAAGGCTTCTTCAACCTCATGCTCAACCTGCACCGCTTCCTCGCCATGGGCGACAGCGGCCGGCAGATCACCGGTGCCTGCACCCTGATGCTGGTGTTCTTCTGCCTCTCCGGCCTGTACCTGCGCTGGCCGCGCAAGGCGCTGGACTGGCGCACCTGGCTGACCTTCGACTGGGCCAAGAAAGGCCGCGCCTTCAACTGGGACCTGCACGCGGTGGCCGGCACCTGGTGCCTGATGTTCTACCTGCTGTTCGCCCTGACCGGGCTGTTCTGGTCCTACGAGTGGTACCGCGACGGCCTGAACAAGCTGCTGGCCGACGCGCCGGCCGCCGGCCAGCAGCAAAAGCACGGCGAAGGCCGTGGCCGCCACGGGCCACAGAAAATCGACAAGAACGCCCCGCCGCTGGTGGTCGACTACGACGCGATCTGGGCCAACCTCAAGGATGCCGCCGGCCCGGGCCTGGCCATGTACAACCTGCGCCTGCCACCGGTAGGCGGTCGGCCAGCCAACCTGTTCTACCTGCTGGACAACGCCGACCACCCGCGTGCCTTCAATACCCTGGTGCTGGACCCGGCCAGCGGCCAGGTGAAAAAACATGACCGCTACACCGACAAATCCTTCAAGGCCCAGTTGCTGCAGAGCGTCTACGCCCTGCACGTGGGCGAATACTTCGGCCTGCCGGGGCGCATCATCGTCACCATCGCCAGCCTGACCATGCCGCTGTTCTTCGTCACCGGCTGGCTGCTGTACCTCGACCGCCGGCGCAAGAAGCGCCAGGTACGCGCGGCCCGTGGCAACGTCACCAGCAACACTGCCAGCGGCGACAGCTGGCTGATCGGCTTTGCCAGCCAGAGCGGGCTTGCCGAACAACTGGCCTGGCAGAGCGCCGGGCAGCTTCAGGCCGCCGGCCTGCCAGTGCAGGTACGCGCCCTGGCCGAACTGGGTGAAAGCGACCTGCGCCAGGCCCGCCGTGCGCTGTTCGTGGTCAGCACCTTCGGCGACGGCGAAGCCCCCGACAGCGCCCGCGCCTTCGAGCGCAAGGTGCTCGGCCAGCCTTGGGCGCTGGACAACCTCAGCTATGCCCTGCTCGCCCTCGGTGACCGCCAGTATCCGCACTTCTGCGGCTTCGCCCGCCGCCTGCAGGCATGGCTGGGTGAACGCGGTGCCAGCAGTGCGTTCAGCCCGGTGGAAGTGGACAACGCCGACCAGGCCGCGCTGCAGCAGTGGCAGCAGGAACTGGCGCAACTGACCGGTGCCCAGCCGGTGACCGCCTGGCAGCCGCCGGGTTTCGGCAACTGGTCGCTGGTGCACCGTGAACTGCTCAACCCGGGCAGCCAGGGCCAGCCGGTGTACCTGTTGGGCCTGCGACCGGAACAGCCCGCCAGCTGGGAAGCCGGCGACCTGGTGGAGATCCTGCCGCTCAATGGCCAGCCGAGGATCGACGCCTTCCTCGATGGCATGGCGCTGGACGCCGGGGCCAAGGTGCAAGTGAATGGCCTGGGCGAAACCCTCGCCCAGGCCCTGGCCGGCCGCCAGTTGCCGACCCGGCGCGATCACCTGGTCGGCTTGCAGCCGCAAGCACTGGTCGATGCACTGGTGCCGATCGGTAGTCGCGAATACTCGATCGCCTCGATCGCCAGCGATGGCGTGCTGGAGCTGATCGTGCGCCAGGAACGCCATGCCGATGGCAACCTGGGCCTGGGTTCCGGCTGGCTGACGGAGTACTTGCCGCTTGACGGTACGCTGAGCCTGCGCTTGCGGCGCAACAGCAGCTTTCACCTGCCGCAAAGCGCTGCGCCAATGGTACTGATCGGCAACGGTACCGGCCTGGCCGGCCTGCGCAGCCTGCTCCGCGCGCGGGTGAATACTGGTGAGCAGCGCAACTGGCTGCTGTTCGGCGAGCGTAACCGGGCGCATGACCTGCTATGTGGCAGCGAGCTGCAAGGCTGGCTGGACAGCGGTGACCTGGCACGTCTGGACCTGGCGTTTTCGCGGGACCAGGCCGAGAAGGTGTATGTGCAGGATGTGTTACTGCAGCAGGCTGATGAGCTCAAGCGCTGGGTCGCGGATGGCGCCTGTGTGTATGTCTGTGGCAGCCTGCAAGGGATGGCTACGGGGGTGGATGCAGCGCTCAACGGTATCCTCGGGGAGGTCGCTGTGCAGCAGCTGATCGAGGATGGGCGGTATCGGCGGGATGTGTACTGATCGGAAACTGATGTAACCAGCAATGGCCTCTTCGCGGGTAAGGTGAACTGGCCTAATGATCCCGGACACCTCTTAAGGGCGATATGATTCGCCCAATCAGGAGGTTCCATGCAAGAACGAAAGACCTACACCCGCGAGTTCAAGCAACGTGCTGCCAGCATGGTTC